>JAAUYK010009562.1_pt1 | contig 10751 bp, 10 predicted proteins | sample 7278021 | NCBI WGS metagenome assembly JAAUYK01 (sample SAMN14350223, study PRJNA611818) | marine sediment metagenome | isolation source: surface marine sediment (1.8m) | place: French Polynesia: Moorea | collected 2018-08
CGGCAACGCCTCGGTTGCCTCCGGGGCGCCGCCTTCCGCGCGCTGCTGGGACGAGCCTATGACGATAAGGACATTCAAGAATCATTGATCCGCGAGAGCGACCTCGACTGGGTCATAGCCCGCCCGGTCATCTTGACCAAAGGCCCGCGGACCGGTCGCTACCGCGTGCTGCGCGACGCTGCGCAGTGGCGCCACGGCTTCATCTCTCGGGCAAACGTCGCGCACTTCTTGGTCAACCAAGTCGAGAGCGACGAACATCTCGGCACGACGCCGGTGCTGATGAGCTGCCCGATCTGACGACTAAGGCGAATATCACTCTTAAACACTGGAAACGAGTCACCACGCGGTCGGCACAGCACGAACGTCGGATGCCAGGTCCTTTTCCTCAATTTCCAGATCCGCCCACAGGAGACCAGAGACGAGGTGCACGACGCCGTTCCCGAGATCGATCGACCGGGTCACGGCGATGTGTCTGTTCAGCACCGGCCGGTCACCATCCCCCTCGATCGACAAGGTGTCGCCGCTGAGGGTGATCACGTCGGCCGGCCCCGACGAAGCCGGGACGATCTTCTGGCCGGGCACGATATGATAGGCCAAGAGGTCGGCGAGGCGCGCGCGATTGCTCGGAGTCAGGTAGACGCCACGCAGCAATCCGGCAGAGCCTTCCCGCTCCAGGGCATCATCGGACGGCAGGAAGAGCGTGAAAACGTCATCCCGGCCGAGCGCAGGTCGCAGGCCGGAGGCCGTCAAGGCAGCCTCGAAGATCGCGACGTCTTCGACGTCGTTCCAGTAAATCTCGGTTCCAGCATCGGCGCGTGCGATCGGAGAGATCAAAGCTGCAATGGCCAATGCCATCCCTGCTGCCCTTGGAAGTCTCATGGTCTAGCTCCCGTATCAGTTATCGAAGGCTACGAGCGCCATATGTCGCCGGATCACCCCCGCGACGCGGCGGCGTCGCCGGACCGGCGGTCGAGGACGGCCGAAGAAGGTGGCGGCTTCTGGTATGTCGCGGGTTCTCCCAGCGTGATAGCTTCGGGGCTTCCAAACGGGGGACAATGGCCAGAAGAGCGAGTCCAAGACCGATGAATGCGACCCGATCCCTGACGCGAAGATCCTTCGTCGCGGCCGCCGGCGCCGCAGGCCTCGCGGCCGGCACCCGAATTTTAGGTGGCCCGGCGCAGGCGACAGACGCCTCCAAGCGACGCAATATCCTCTTCATCCTGACCGACCAGGAGCGCCACTTCCGGAGCGGCGAGCTGCCGTCGAACTACCGGCTACCGGGCCACGAGCGGTTGAAGCGCGCGGGCGTGACCTTCGAGAACCATCAGGTTGCATCCTGCGTCTGCACCCCGTCCCGCTCGGTCGTCTACACCGGCCAGCACATCCAGCACACCGGGATGTTCGACAACACCAACTTCCCCTGGATCGGCAGCATGAGCACCGAGATCGACACGATCGGCGACATGCTGCGCGCGCGCGGCTATTACACCGCCTACAAGGGGAAGTGGCACCTAGCCTCGGAATTCGAAACCGACAACGAGTTGCACGCCCCCAAGAAGGTGCTCAGCGCCGAGATGGAAGCCTACGGTTTCGCCGATTATCTCGGCATCGGCGACATCATCGCCAGCACCAAGGGCGGCTATTTGCATGACAGCGTGATCGCCGCCTATTCGCGCAGCTGGCTGCGCGGCCAGGGCGTCAATCTCCAGCGCGCGGGTAAGCCGTGGTTTCTTGCCGTGAACCTCGTGAACCCGCACGATGTGATGTATTTCAACACGGACTCGCCCCAGGAGCGCGTTCAGAACACGCCCGGCCTTCTGATGGGCCTCAACCGCGAGCCCCGGCTGCCGCTCTATCAGCGGCGCTGGGACAATCCCTTGCCTGCATCCCGGAGCCAGGCCCTCGACGCGCCGGGGCGCCCGGCGGCCCACGCCGAGTTCCGCAGTTCGCGGGCGGCCCTGGTGGGCGCCGTTCCCAACGAAGACGCCCGGTGGCGGCGCCTGAACGACTACTACCTCAACTGCATCGCCGATGCCGATCAGCACGTGGTGTCGCTGCTCGACGAGCTCGACGCGCTCGGGCTCGCCGAGGACACGATCGTCATCTACACCGCCGATCACGGCGAGCTGGCCGGCGCTCACGGTCTGAGCGGTAAGGGTGCGACCGCCTACCGGGAGCAGAACCACGTTCCCCTGATCATCGCGCACCCCGACCACGCCGGTGGCAAGCGCTGCAAGGCGGTCACCTCGCACGTCGACATCGCCACGACCCTGATCGGCATTGCCGGCGGCGCGCCCGGGCCCGACCTGGCGCGCTTGCCCGGCAAGGACATCTCAACGCTTCTGGCGGATCCGGAGGCAGCCGGCCTGGATGCCTTGCGACCAGGCGCGCTCTACAGCTTCAACATGCTCGCCTACCTGGATCAGGGCCTGCTCGGCGGCGTTGCCAAGTTCCTAGCCGAAGGCGGTAAGCCGGAGGACATTCCCGCGCAGGGCATTCGCCCCGACCTGAGCAAGCGAGGCGCGATCCGCGCGGTCTATGACGGCCGCTACAAGCTCTCGCGCTACTTCTCGCCCGAGGAGCACCACCTGCCGCGCAGCCTGGAGGAGCTCGTCACGCTCAATGACGTGGAGTTGTTCGACCTTGAGGGCGATCCTCAGGAAACCAACAACCTCGCCATTCAGGATCGGGCCCAGGGCGAGCTTCTCCTGGCGATGAATGACAAGCTGAACGCCCTGATCGAGGCGGAGGTCGGCGAGGACGCCGGCCAGATGCTCCCGGGCAAGGACCCGGCACGCTGGCGACTCGATCCGGATATCCACAAGCTTCGCATGTAGTGCCGCGCGGCCGGCCAAATCTTCAGGCCGGTCGGACGCCAAGGGAGCCACGGAATTGCGGTGGCTGCCGAAGCGTCCCCTCCGCGCGAAATACCGGTCATCAGCATTTCGGAAGTCGCAAGTGATCCGACGGGGGTCGAGCTGCGAATAGGGCTTATCGGTTCCATTCAACAGTGGTGATGAAATGAAGGTTCTTTCCCGTTTTGCGATCGCGGCAACGCTTGCCCTGCCGCTCGCCCTCGGCTCGCTGGCCGCCAAGGCCGCCGACATCGTCGACACCGCGGCTTCGGCCGGACAGTTCGAGACCCTGGTGGCCGCCGTCAAGGCTGCCGGCCTGGTCGAGACCCTCAAGGGCGATGGCCCCTACACGGTCTTCGCGCCGACCGACGAGGCCTTCGCGAAGCTTCCCGCGGGCACGGTCGAGAACCTCCTGAAGCCCGAGAACAAGGACCAGCTGGTCGCCGTCCTGACCTATCACGTGGTCCCCGGAAAGATCATGTCCTCGGACATCGCCGGCAAGACTGCCGAAGTCGCGACCGTCGAGGGCAGCAAGCTCTCGGTCGACGCGACCGACGGCGTGAAGGTCGACAACGCGAAGGTGGTCTCCGCCGACATCGAGACCTCCAACGGCGTGATCCACGTCATCGACGCCGTGGTGCTGCCGAAGTCGTAAGGTCAGACCGACTGCAAGTTCGAAAGGCCGGCCCCGCGCCGGCCTTTCTTCTTTTTTGAAGCGTTAACGCGCCTTCGTCGCCTTCGCCAGCACACGGTCGATGAACGTCTCGGCGGCGCCGAGGTAGTTGGCCGGGTTGCGGAGTCTAGCCCAGTCGACCGGGGCATCGCTGGTCTCGGCGAGGAGATCGATGAGGTGCCGACCGCTCGCCTTGGCCTCGGCGCAGGCGGCCTTTACGAGATCCTGGGCTTGCGGGCGCGGCAAGTGTTCGGCCAGGGCGAAGGTCGCGGCCTCGGCCAGAAACAGGCCGTTGGAGGCCTCGAGGTTGCGGCGCATGCGGCCGGCATCGACCTCGAGATTCTCGACCAAAGACAGGGCGTGGCGCAGGGCGCAGCCGGTCATCACCAGCATCTGGGGCAGGGTCAGCCATTCGAGCTGCCAGCCGGGGCCGCCGCGCTCCTGCTCCTGGGGCAGGGCCTGGTGCATCGCGGCGAGCAAGGCCGCATTGAGGCGCGCGGCGGTGACCAGGACCTCGCTTGCGACCGGGTTGGCCTTGTTCGGCATGGTGCTGGAGCCGCCGCGGCCGGGCCCGCCGCCCTCGCGCAGCTCACCGACCTCGCTCTGAGCCAACAGCAGCACGTCCTGGCCGAACTTGCCCAGGCTGCCTGTGACTAGGGAGAGCCAACCCGCCAGCTCGGCGAGGCCGTCGCGCTGGACGTGCCAGGGCAGTGCCGGCTGGCCAAGGCCGAGCTCCAGCGCCAGGGCCTCGGCGACGGCCGGGCCGCGGTCGCCGAGCGCCGCCAGGGTGCCGGCCGCGCCGCCGAAGTTGAGCAGCAGCAGGCGGGGGCGGAGCTGGTCCAGGCGCTCGCGGCTGCGCAGCAGTGGCGCCAGCCAGACAGCAACCTTGAGGCCGAAGGTCGTCGGCACCGCCTGCTGGCCGCGGGTGCGCGCGACCATGAGCGTGCCGCGATGGCTGTCGGCCAGAGCCGCCAAGCTCTCTGTCAGGGCGGCGAGGCGTTGCTCGAGGATTTCGAGCGCGGTCCTCAGCCGGAGCACCAGTCCGGTATCGATGATGTCCTGGCTGGTCGCTCCCCAGTGGACGTGGTTCGCGGCCGGGTCGCCGATCGCTTCGCACAGCGCGGCGACCAGGGCCGGGACCGGGATGCCGGCCTCGGCGGTCGCCGCGGCCAGGCTTGCGGGCTCCGGCGCGAAGGACTCGGCGACCTCGGAGATCCGCTCGGCCGCCGCACTCGGAATCACCCCGAGCCGGCCCTGGACCCGGGCCAGGGCAGCCTCGACCCGGAGCATCGCGCACAGCTGAGCCGCGTCGTCGAGCTGGCTGGCGACCTCCGCATCCGAGAGCAGCTCACCATAAAGTGCGGAATCGAGGGGCGTGACGCTCATGCCGGCGGCAGAGACAGGAGGGCGCGCGCCTCGGCTGGCGTCGCGGCGTGGCGGCCGTAGTCGGCGCAAAGCGCGGCGACCCGGGCGACCAACTCGGCGTTGCTGGCCGCCAGACGGGACTTGTCGAAGCGGATGTTGTCCTCCAGCCCTGTGCGGCAGTGGCCGCCCAGCTCCAGCGCCCAACGGTTCATCTCGAGCTGGCTGCGGCCGATCGCGGCGGCGGTCCAGGTCGCGTCCGGCGCCAAGGCCTCGAGCTGCGCGATCTCGAACTCGAGTATCTCGCGGCGCGGCGGCAGGGCGTTCCTGAGGCCGAAGACGAACTGAACGTGGAGCGGCGTCTTCAGGCGCTCGGCCGCGGCCATCTCGGCCGCGGTGTAGAGCATGGCCAGGTCGAAGACCTCGACCTCCGGCTTGATGCCCTCGGCCAGCATGTTCGCAGCGAGCTCCTCGACCAGCTGCGGCGGGTTCTCGTAGACCATGTTGGGGAAGTTGACCGAGCCGGTCGCGAGCGAGGCCATGTCGGGCTTGAGGTGGAGCATGGCGCCGCGCTCCTGGGCGGCGCGACCGCGGCCGCCGGTCGAGAACTGGACGATCATGCCGGGGCAGTGCTTGCGCACGCCCTCCTGGAAGGCGCCGAACTTTTCCGGATCCGAAGAGGGCGTCTGGTCCTCGTTGCGGACGTGGACGTGAACCAGGCTGGCGCCGGCCTCGAAGGCCTCCTGGGTGGACTCGATCTGCTCCTGCACCGAGATCGGCACCGCCGGATTGTCCTCCTTGCGCGGCACCGATCCGGTGATCGCCACAGTGATGATGCAGGGCTCGGTCATGCGTCTCGGATCCTTGTCGGCCTTTCCCTAGATGTCGAAGAAGACCGTCTCGCGGTCGCCCTGCAGGTGGATGTCGAAGCGATAGAGCGGGAGGTTGGCGGACTCGTCGCGTTCAGCGATCAGGGTCGCGCGGCGCTCGGCCGGCACCGCCGCGAGCACCGGGTCCGCCGCGTTGGCCTCGCGCTCGTCGGAGAAGTAGATGCGGGTGTAGGCGTGGGACAGCAGGCCGCGCAGGAAAAGGACCAGGTCGATGTGCGGCGCCTGGCCGTCGCCGGGCGCGCCCGGCTTGACGGTCTCGAAGACGAAGCGCTGCTCGGGGTCGGTCCCGGTGCCGACCCGGCCGAAACCCCGGAAGCGGGCGTTGGAACTGCGCGGGTCGGCGGGATGGGCGTAGCGGCCCTGGCCGTCGGCCTGCCAGATCTCGACCATGGCGTCACCGACGGGTTCGCCGGCGCCGTCGAGCACGCGGCCTTCGATCCGGATGCGCTCACCGTCGCCCGCCTCAACGGTGAGCACGCCACCTGCGATGCTGGAGAAGGCGTAGCCGTACTGCTCAGGCGTCAGGCCATAGGCGAAGTAGGGTCCGACGGTCTGCGACGGCGTCTGCTTGGGCATGGCCTAGCCCTCCATCGGCGTGGCGGTACGACCGCGCAGGACGATGTCGAAGACATAGCCCAGCGCCCAGTCGGGCTCGGTCACATCGAGGGAAAAAGTGGCGACCAGGCGGTCGCGGGCCGCGGCCGGGGTGCCCTGGAAGATCGGATCGAGCTCGAGCAGCGGGTCGCCGGGGAAGTACATCTGGGTCACCAGTCGGGTCGCCAGGCTCGGCCCGAAAAGCGAGAAGTGAATGTGGTTGGGCCGCCAGGCGTTGGGGTGGTTGCCCCAGGGATAGGCGCCCGGCTTGACCGTGACGAAGCGGTAGCGGCCCTCGTCGTCGGTCAGGCAGCGCCCGGCGCCCAGGAAGTTCGGGTCGAGCGGCGCCGGGTGCTGGTCGACCTTGTGGATATAGCGCCCGGCCGCGTTGGCTTGCCAAACCTCGATCAGGGTCTGAGGCACCGGGCGGCCGTCCTCGTCGAGGACCCGGCCGGCCACGATGATCCGCTCGCCCAGAGGCTCGGCGTCCACGACGGCGTTGCGGGTCAGGTCGTGATCCAGGGGTCCGAGGCTGTCATGGCCGAAGACCGGGCCGGTCAGCTCGGACAGGGACTGCGCCAGGGGGATCAGCGGCTTGGTCGGCGCGCGCAGGACGGTCGACTTGTAGTCCGGATAGAGATAGGGCGGATGGCTGTCCCAGTCCCGCGGCTTGAAGGGTTGGCGCGCGCTCATCCCGTCTCTCCTTGCTCGTCCGGCGCCTTGCCGGCGACGGCGACCGCGCGAGCGGCCGCCGGCTCGACGGTCTCGCGGCGATCCTCAGGCAAGGCCGGCCTCCGCGAAGAATTCCTTCATTAGGCCGGCAAGGGTCTCCGGCGCCTCGACGCAGGGCAGATGCCCGGCGCCCTCGATGACCTCGAAGTGCGCGCCCGGGATCAAGGCGGCCAGGGCGCCGACCAGCTCGGGCGGGGTCGAGCCATCCTCCGAGCCGCCGACACAAAGGGTCGGCACGCGAATCGCCTTGGCCTGCTCGGTCATGTCGGAGTCGCGGATCGCCGCGGCGGTCCCGAGGTAGCCCTCGACAGGGGTCCGGACCAGCATGTTGCGCCAGCCCGCCAGGTCCTCCGTCCGGTCCCGGCGGAAGGCCTCGGAGAACCAGCGCTCCATGATCGGGTCCGCCAGGGCCTCGATACCGCCGGCCTCGATGGCCGCGATGCGCTGGTCCCACATCTCGGGCGGGCCGATCACATGGGCGGTGTCGCTGAGGACCAGGCCCTTAATCCGCTCTGGCCGCAGGCTCGAAAGGCCCTGGGCGATGATCCCACCGACCGACAGCCCGACCACGACCGCCGACTCGATCCCGAGATGGTCGAGCAGCGCCGCCAGATCGCCGACGTGGTCGCTCATCACGTAAGGCGCCGGCAGGGCCTGGGACAGGCCGTGGCCGCGCTTGTCGTAGCGCACCCGGCGCAGGCCCCGGCCGAAGTGGGCGAGCAGCGGGTCCCAGACCCGGAAGTCGGTGCCGAGCGAGTTGGAGAAGACCACGGTCGGCGCATCCGGCGGCCCCTCGACCGCGTGGTGCAGCACCACGTCGTTCACCCTGGCGAAACGCATGTCGGCTTTTCCTCCCTTTCGAAGCCGTGGCCTCGGTCACAGGTTTGCCATCCGTTCTCCTCGATATCATGGCGCAGCGGCTCGTTAGATGCCCGGATCAAATCCGAGCACGACAGCGAGAAGGAAACGGGAATTCGACCCAGGACATCAGCTTGGACCGGGGGGTCGGCTATGTAAAATCAGAAAGGGGGCGCAAAGAATTCATTTCTCATAACCTGAAGCGACTTTCATACTTCGAGCAGCAAGGGTCTCGACCGCTCGGCCGTCAAGAAGACCCGAGGTTCCGAAGGGGGAGGATGTCCATGAACGCGATCACCCGACTTTGCGCCGCCGCCTTGACCGCGGCCGCATTCAGCATTCCGGCGCAGGCCGCCGAGGTCACGCTGACCGTGCACCATTTCCTGAGCCCGAAGTCGCCGGCCCACGCCAAGTTCATCGCCCCCTGGGCGAAGCGGGTCGAGGAGCAGTCCAAGGGCCGGATCAAGGTCGAGGTCTTCCCCTCGATGTCGATGGGCGGCAAGCCGCCGGAGCTCTACCGCCAGGTCCGCGACGGTGCGGCCGACATCGTCTGGACCTTGATCGGCTACACGCCCGGGGTCTTCCCGCGCTCCGAGGTCTTCGAGCTGCCGACCGTGCACAAGGGCAGCGCCCGCGCCACCACCCTGGCGATCCAGGACAACTTCGACCTGATCGCCGATGACTACGCCGACCTCAAGCCGATCCTGGTCCACGTCCATGCCGGCAACGCCATTCACCTGCGCGAAAAGCCGGTGCGCTCGGTCGACGAAGTCAAGGGTTTGAAGCTGCGCACCCCTTCGCGGACCGGCGCCTGGATGATCGAGGCCTGGGGCGCCGAACCGGTCGGCATGCCGGTGCCGGCCCTGCCCGAGGCTCTTTCCAAGGGCACGGTCGACGGCGCCCTGGTGCCCTTCGAGATCGTCCTGCCCTTGAAGCTGCAGGAGCTGACAAAGTATTCCGTCGAGGGCGACGACAGCTCGCGCTTCGGCACCTCGGTCTTCCTCTACGCCATGAACAAGGACCGCTACGAGGCCCTGCCGGCCGATTTGAAGAAGGTCATCGACGCCAATTCCGGCGCCGCCATCGCCGATGAGATCGGTGCCGTGTGGGACGGGGTCGAGGCACCCGGCAGAGACGCCCAGGCGAAGTCGGGCGGCGAGATCATCGCCCTCGACGCCGCCGCCAAGGGCAGCTTCGACAAGCTCGGCCAACAGGTCGTCGATCGCTGGATCAAGGAAGCGCGGGACAACGGCATCGACGGACTGGGCTTGGTCGAGGCCGCCCGCGCAGCGGTTGCCAAGCACGGCGGGAAGTAGGTCTTACCCGTTGCTTCGGAGCCCTCGGGCCCTGACCCTTCGACAGGCTCAGGGTGAGCTACCGAACTATCCCGGCCCTGACGAATGACGGCCGCCGGAGAGCGACGGAAGGATCGGATGCGCGCCCTGGTCGAGAAGCTCGCGGTCGCTCTGGCCCTGATCGGCGGCCTGGTCCTGCTGGCCATCGTCCTGGTGACCACGGCGAATGCCGGCGCCTTCACTTTGGACCGGCTGGCCCGGGTCTTCGGCGGAACGGTCTCGGGCTTGCCCGGCTACGAGGACTTCGTGCGCCTCGCGGTCTCGGCCGCTGCCCTCATGCTCCTGCCCTACTGCCAGCTTCGGCGCGGCCACGTCGCGGTCGACCTCTTCGTCAAGTGGCTGCCGCCTCGGATCCGGCGCGGGTTCGATATCGCCATCGCCTTCGCGATGGCAGGGCTGGCCGCCTTCCTCGCCTTCTGGATGACCGTCGGCCTCTTGGAGACCCGCGCCGACGGGGCCCTGTCACGGGTGCTCGGCTGGCCGGAGTGGCCCTTCTACCTGCCGGGCATCGCCTCGCTGCTGCTCTGGGCCGTGGTCGCCGCGCTGCAGGCCTTCGAAAGGGAAGACCATGGGCGAGCGTGAGCTAATCGGCCTGGCCGGGTTGGTCCTGCTGTTCGGCCTGCTTGCCATTCGCGTTCCGGTCGGGCTGGCGATGATCGGGGTCGGCATCGCCGGCAACTACGCCCTCAGCCTGGCGCTGCCGTACTTGCGTTTCGGGCCCTATCTCAAGCAGTACAAGACCCTGCTATGGAACAGCGTCGCCAACTACGAGCTCTCGGTGGTGCCGCTCTTCGTGCTGATGGGATTCCTGGCCTCTCACGCCAAGCTGAGCCGCGATCTCTTCCAGGGGGTCAACGCCCTGATCGGCCGCTTTCGCGGCGGCGCAGCCATGGCGGCGATCGGCGCCTGCGCCGGCTTCGGCGCGGTCTGCGGCTCGTCGCTCGCGACCGCCGCGACCATGGGTCGGGTCGCGCTGCCCGAGCTCAAGCGTATGGGCTACGCGCCGCGGCTGGCGACCGGCACCCTGGCCGCCGGCGGCACTTTGGGGATCCTGATCCCGCCCTCGGTGGCGCTGGTGGTCTACGCGATCATCGTCGAAGCCTCGATCGTCGAGATGTTCCAGGCCGCGCTGCTGCCGGGGCTGATCGCGGTCGGCTTCTTCATGGCGGTGATCGCGGTCCTGGTGCGGCTGCGACCCGAGACCGCGCCGCCCGCGCCGCCCCTGGAGGCCGCCGCGCGGCGTCAGGCCATCCTGCGGCTGATCCCGGTGGTGGCGATCTTCGGTGCGATCATCCTCGGCCTGGGCGCCGGACTCTTTACGCCGACGCCGGCGGCCGGGGTCGGGGTCTTCGCGGTGCTGGCCTACGGCCTGCTGCTGCGCCTGCGCGGCGAGGGCCTGAGCGGCCAAGGGATCAAGCAATCGCTGCTCGAC
>JAAUYK010197268.1_pt1 | contig 10745 bp, 8 predicted proteins | sample 7278021 | NCBI WGS metagenome assembly JAAUYK01 (sample SAMN14350223, study PRJNA611818) | marine sediment metagenome | isolation source: surface marine sediment (1.8m) | place: French Polynesia: Moorea | collected 2018-08
GCTCATCACATCCTGGGGCTGGAGCAGGTCCCAAGGGTTCGGCTGTTCGCCGATTAAAGTGGTACGTGAGCTGGGTTTAAAACGTCGTGAGACAGTTTGGTCCCTATCTTCCGTGGGCGCAGGATATTTGCGGGGCGCTGTTCCTAGTACGAGAGGACCGGAATGGACGAACCAATGGTGTACCAGTTGTCGCGCCAGCGGCATGGCTGGGTAGCTAAGTTCGGAAAGGATAACCGCTGAAAGCATCTAAGCGGGAAGCCTCCCCCAAGATAAGATATCCCTTTTGCTGGGCAACCAGCAAAACTTAAGACCCCTTGTAGACGACAAGGTTGATAGGCCGGTTGTGTACGCACAGCAATGTGTTTAGCTTACCGGTACTAATCGGTCGTGCGGCTTAGCCACAAACTAGTGACACAAAGCCTTACAGACACCATTTGCGCAAATCATATCCGGATTGAAATTAAACCAACCGATTTTCGGTGGCAATAGCAAAGAGGTCACACCCGTTTCCATCCCGAACACGGCAGTTAAGCTCTTTTGCGCCGATGGTACTGCACGGGCGACTGTGTGGGAGAGTAGGACGCCGCCGAATCCTTTTTTGATACCCAAAAAGGCCCACTGACGATCAATAACATCGCCGTGGGCCTTTTTGCCTTGGGATGGCCCCTAAAAATAGGGTGCAAGCGTCGATTAAGGAGCCTGATGATGAAGACCAAAAATACCCCCACAACTTTTTATGATATATCACTTCCAATCTCTGAATCGATAGTCGTCTGGCCTGGTGACAAACCTGTAACGATTACGCAACCCAAGCATTTAGACCGAGGCGACGACGCCACGGTGAGTCATTTGAGTTTAGGTGCCCATGTGGGCACCCACGTGGATGCCCCTGCCCATTTTGTTAGGAACGGATCATTGGTGAATGATATTGATCTGAATATATTGGTTGGTCCGGCCATGGTTGTAGAAGCTTTAGACACCGACGTACTATCGGCGGGCGTAATTAAGAATTTGTCGATATCGGAAGGCATCGAACGGGTGCTATTTCGTACACGTAATTCTGAACAGTGGGAAACCAATTATCACGAATTTAACAAGGACTATGTCGGTATCACTGAGGATGGCGCGCTTTGGCTGGTATCAAAAGGGATTCGATTGGTGGGAATGGATTATTTGTCTGTAGCGACTTTTGATGAAGTGACAACGACCCACCGGGCTTTATTGCAAGCCGGCATTGTTTTGGTGGAAGGATTGAATTTAAGTCGTATTGCAGCTGGAATTTACGATTTCATATGTTTGCCGTTAAAGATAGAAGGTGCGGAAGGTGCACCGGCGCGCGCGATTTTGATGGATCGGGTCACCCAATCATAAATTACCATTAATCCATAATGGATTATAACCAGTATGGCTTAACCTCGCTTAAAACCATTAAATTTCAGGTAGAATCATCATGGCCCAACAAATCATTCGATGTCCCTGGGTGGATCTGACCAAAGACGATTATGTAGCTTATCATGATTGCGAGTGGGGAGTTCCGGTGCACGATGATCGTACTTGGTTTGAGTTTCTCACCTTGGAATCAGCGCAGGCGGGTTTAAGTTGGTACACGGTGCTGCGTAAACGTGAAAATTACCGCAAGGCATTTGCTAATTTTGATCCTGCCAAAGTGGCGCGCTACTCCGACCAGAAAATTGAAACACTGCTTCAAGATCCCGGTATTATTCGTAATCGCTTGAAAGTGAACGCCGTGGTCAGCAATGCACAAATGTTTTTAAATATTCAGGAAGCCTTCGGCAGCTTTGATGCCTACATTTGGCGATTTGTGGACGGCCAACCGATTGTCAATACGATCAGGCGGTTGGAAGATTATCCGTCCTCCAGCGCGGAATCGGACGCGTTGAGTCAAGATCTGCGTCAACGAGGGTTTAAATTCGTAGGTTCCACGATTTGCTATGCACATATGCAGGCCACCGGCATGGTCAACGATCATTCTCTGGATTGTTTTCGGCGGCAAGCCATCATCGATTCCTATCAATGATGTAACCGGAACATCTTCAAGCGCATCCATTCCTTGACAGTTCCTTCATTATTTTTTACATAAGTATGCTTAGGCCCAATAGATCAAACATTAAATGCCAATCAAAGGAGACCAAGACTTACGGTTGAATTTGCCTATGAGGATCTATTGCCCTTGGGTGAGGATCAAACATCATATTTGAAAAGTTGCTTGATTAATATTTTGGTGGTAGGTTCCGATAATATTTGTTATTTAAAATGAATCTGGTACTCAATATTTAATGATCAAGCAATATCCCAATTAAACTGCTTTTTCCACATGAACAGAGTCCGCGCCCGCTAGTCATTTCATCGACTCTTAAGTAACAGAAAAAACGCAATATATTTAAAGCATTTATTTTTATTACTATATCTTGTATACGCAATACCCTTTTCTAATTATCTGTGATGTTATAGATGAAAATTATTTAACCAATAAAGGAGTGAACTTATGGCTAAAGAGATGAAAACCATCGATGGTAATGCGGCAGCAGCGCATGTGGCTTATGCGCTGAGTGATGTGGCCACGATTTATCCGATTACACCATCGTCGCCCATCGGCGAAATTGCCGATGATTGGGCCGCTAACGGTCTCAAGAATATCTTCGGGCAGGATATGACCGTGCGTCAGATGCAGTCCGAAGCCGGGGCCGCCGCCGCCGTGCACGGTTCACTGGCCGGTGGAGCTCTGACCTCGACCTTCACGGCCTCCCAGGGGCTGCTGCTGATGATCCCCAACATGTACAAGATGTCCGGCGAGTTGCTGCCGGCGGTCTTCCATGTCACCGCGCGGGCCGTCGCCGCCCACGCCCTGTCCATTTTCGGTGACCACCAGGATGTCATGGCTGTGCGCCAAACCGGTTTTGCGCTAATGGCTTCCGGATCGGTCCAGGAGGCTATGGATTTGGGACTGGTTGCGCACCTAGCGGCCATTGATGCCAGTGTGCCATTTTTGCATTTTTTTGACGGCTTCCGGACGTCGCACGAAATCCAGAAGATTGAAATGATCGATTACGAAGACATTGCTAAACTGGTAAATCTGGATGCCGTGGCCGCCTTCCGTGCGCGCGGTGTTAACCCGGAGCGACCGGAATTGCGCGGTACCGCCCAAAACCCCGATGTTTATTTTCAAGGCCGTGAAGCCGCCAATCCGTATTATTTAAAGGTACCGGGCATTGTCGACACATACTTGCAAAAGGTCAGCAAATTAACAGGCCGTAGCTATAAGCCGTTTGACTACGTCGGTCATCCCGAGGCCGAACGCGTGGTCGTTTCGATGTGCTCTTCCTCTGAAACCTTGGAAGAAGTGGTGGAGTACCTTAACAAAGACGGCCAGAAAGTCGGACTGGTTAAGGTCCGCCTCTATCGCCCCTTCGCCCCCGAATACATGTTTGCAGTCATACCGGAGACGGTCAAAACCATCACTGTGCTTGACCGCACCAAGGAACCGGGCGCCTTGGGTGATCCGCTTTATCTGGATGTCTGCACGGCCTATATGGAAAAGGGCCAGATGCCCAAGGTCCTGGGTGGGCGTTACGGTCTGGGCTCCAAGGAGTTCAACCCTGGCATGGCCAAGGCCGTCTACGACAACATGGCGGCCGCCGCACCCCAGAACCATTTCACCGTGGGCATCGTCGACGACGTCACCAACACCTCCCTCGAAGTGGAAACCGGTTTCGAGGTGGCCCCCGAGGGCACCGTGGCCTGCAAATTTTGGGGCCTGGGCGCCGACGGAACAGTGGGCGCGAACAAAAGTGCCATCAAAATTATCGGTGATCACACCGACATGTACGCCCAGGCATACTTTTCCTACGATTCCAAAAAATCGGGCGGGGTCACCATTTCCCACCTGCGTTTTGGTAAAGCACCCATTAAATCGACCTATCTGATCGATGCGGCGGATTATATTGCCTGCCACAAGGCCAGTTATGTGCATATTTACGACTTGCTGGAGGGCATTAAAGATGGCGGCACATTTGTGCTCAACTGCAATTGGAGCCTGAAAGATATGGAAACGGAGCTCCCGGCCGCTATGCGTCGAACCATTGCACAGAAAAAACTGAAATTTTACACTATTGACGCCGTCAAGATCGCCGGTAAAGTGGGACTGGGCGGACGCATCAACATGGTCATGCAGACGGCCTTCTTCAAACTGGCCAATGTGATTCCAGTGGATGAGGCGGTGGGTTACCTTAAAGATCAGATCAAGAAGATGTTCGGCAAGAAAGGTGAGAACATTGTCAAGATGAACTGGGATGCGGTCGATCACAGCCTCGAAAACCTGATCGAAGTCAAATACCCTGATAGCTGGGTCGATGCCACTGAGGCCGGTGTCGCGGAAGAGGATGTGCCCGATTTTGTTAAAAATGTCCAACGTCCCATGCTGGCCCAGCAGGGCGACAAGCTGCCGGTGAGCGCCTTCACACCGGACGGCATTTTCCCGGTGGCCACTACCCAGTACGAAAAACGCGGGGTGGCCATCATGGTGCCCGAATGGATAATGGACAACTGTATCCAATGCAACCAATGCGCCATGGTCTGCCCGCACGCCGCCATCCGGCCGCACCTTATGACCGAAGAGGAAATGGCCCAGGCGCCGGAAGGCTTCGAGGCTAAGAAGGCGGTTGGTAAAGAGCTCAAGGGCTACCAGTTCCGCATGCAGGTCAACGCGCTGGATTGTATGGGATGTGGTAACTGTGCTGACATTTGTCCGTCTAAGAAAAAGGCATTGGTTATGAAGCCGTTGGAAACACAGATGGCGGAGGTTGTGCGGCATAAATTTGCTGTTGGTTTGCCGGTACATGACAACCTGACCAAGCGTACCACCGTTAAAGGCAGTCAATTTTTTCAGCCCTTGCTGGAGTTTTCCGGTGCCTGCTCGGGTTGCGGAGAGACACCCTATGCCAAGCTTCTGACCCAGCTTTTCGGCGAACGAATGGTTATCGGCAATGCCACCGGATGTACCTCCATCTGGGGCGGATCGGCCCCCAGCGTCCCCTACTGCGTGAACAAAGATGGCTTCGGCCCCACCTGGGGCAACTCGCTGTTCGAGGATCCGGCTGAATTCACCTACGGCATGTTCTTGGGCGCCTTTCAGCAGCGCCGCAAGCTGGCGGATCTGGTCACCGAAGCCCTGTCCAACGGGTTCCCCACGGACGTAAAGGAGGCCCTCCAGGGCTGGTTGGATAACATGAAAGACGCCGAAGGCTCGCGCCGGTATGGCGATCAGCTAAAGAAACTGCTTCCGACTCACAAGGACAATGCGCTCCTGAACGAGATCCTCGGCATGGAAAAACTTTTCACCAAAAAATCATACTGGGTCTTCCTGGGTGACGGCGCCGCCTATGACATCGCTTATGGCGGGGTAGACCACGTGCTGGCCTCGGGCGAGGACATCAACGTCATCGTCTATGACACCGAAGTCTACTCCAACACCGGCGGGCAGTCCTCCAAGGCTACGCCCACCGGCGCAGTGGCCCAGTTCGCCGCTTCGGGCAAAAAAACCGCCAAGAAAGACATGGGCGGCATGGCCATGACCTACGGCTATGTGTACGTGGCTAGTGTCGGCATGGGGGCCAACAAGCAGCAGATGATGAAAGCCATCCTCGAGGCCGAAGCCTATGACGGCCCCTCTCTAATCTTGGCCTATTCGCCCTGCATCAACCACGGCATCAAAAAAGGTATGGGTAAGAGCCAGGAGGAAACCAAACTGGCGGTGGAGTGCGGCTACTGGCCGCTTTACCGCTTCAATCCGCAGCTAAAGGAAGAGGGCAAGAACCCCTTCACCCTGGACTGTAAAGAGCCCAACGGTAAACTCCAGGAGTTTCTTTCCGGTGAGGTTCGCTACGCTTCCCTCCAGAAAGCCTTCCCTGAAGAAGCCAAGCGCCTGACGGTCGAACTGGAAAAGCAGTACCGCGAACGTTACGCTGCTTTGAAGCGCATGGCGGATCTGGAATATGCCGCTCCGGAGGTCGCTGCGAAGGATGTCGCCTCCCCAGGGGTTGAAGGCGACCCGGTCTGCACCCTCTCGGAAACGGCCGAGCACGGTGGGGCCGATGAACCCTGCGACGACGGTCGCGCTGGCATCAAACAGGACGCCGAATAAAGGTCAGAACAAATAGTCATTTGTTTGGTAATTAGTTGTCAAAGGGGCCATTGAGATTCTTTTCGATGGCCCCTTTTGGTTGCCAGATCCACATTCAATTAAGTTGAAAAATTAATAGATTGGGTTGTTGGCCTCAACCAGCTGCATCGGGAAGTTTGCGGGCTTCACATTTGGCCCATACCAATCGGTCAAGCGCAAAATGACTGCACAGACAACATCATCGGAAAGTTGCCGTCGCTGCGGAACCTGCTGCGAAAAGGGCGGGCCGGCATTGCATTTGGAAGACCGCGTTTTGGTTGAAGAAGGTCATATTCCGGCCCAAGATCTGTACACGATCCGCCAGGGAGAACCAGCCTTTGATAACGTGAAAGGTCTTTTGCAGCCGGCAGTCACTGATATTATCAAAATCAAGGGACAAACATCTTCCTGGCAGTGCCGTTTTTATCAATCGCATGACCGGGCGTGCCGCATTTATCAGTACCGACCCTTGGAGTGTCGTGCATTGGCCTGCAGCGATACGACTGCCGTTGAAAACATTTATGACCAGCATCGTCTGACACGCAAAGATCTGTTTTCCCACATAGAAAGCTTATGGGATCTAATTGAGGACCATCAGCAGCGGTGCGATTATGAGGTGATTTATTCTTTTCAGCGGCTTACCGATCCGACAAACCGTCGCCAGCTCCAGAAAAAAGTTCTGGAAATAATCGGCTATGATACGCACCTCCGTCAACTACTGGTTGCCAAAGGACAACTGGCTGCAGAAATGCTGGACCTTCTATTTGGCCGGCGGCTTGCCATAACCATTAAAGGTTTGGGCCTTAAGATTGGCAAGGAAGGTCAAGAGATTGTACTGCAATCAGACTCGGCCAAACTATAAATTGGCTAGCATTTGAGAGCTGGTGTCTTTAAATAAAAAAGTTCATATTGGGCCGCGAGGACAGCTCGGGCGGTGTCTGAAAGAAGCGCTCAATGACACCTATAACACGCTGAAGATCCGCCGCGGCGCGAATCCTTGTAAACAACGTATGACCGTAGCGAAAATTGGCTGAAAAGTAATAGGCAAATCGCTGAAATCGCCTTAAAGCCTGGGTTTCATCAAAATATCTTTCCAGTAGTTTTACCAAATATAAGGCTGTATCACGATACAGTTCGGGCTTAACAGTCAATCCGCCTGTCCACGCGGCAAATACCCATGGCTGGGCAATGCCTAAACGACCGATCGCCACGCCATCGCATCCGGTAGTTTGCAGCATTCGCAAACAATCATCGCCTGTAAAGACATCACCATTGCCAAATACAGGAATGTTAACCGCTTCTTTGACCATTTTAATGTAGGGCCATTTTGCCGGGCGCAAACGCCTATCCGGGGCCACGCGTGGATGAAAGGTTAAAGCATCGGCACCTGCCGTTTCAAACCGTTGGGCCAGCATGGCGGCATGCTGGGGATCATCCTGCCAACCGGTGCGAAATTTAACAAACAGCGGAAGCGTTACCGCTTCTCGGACGCTGGCAACGATCTGGTGCGCGAGCGCAGGATTTTTCAAAACAGCGGCGCCGCCGCTGTGACTGCAAATTGTTCCGGTGGCACAACCAAAATTGATATCGACGCCAAAGAAGCCTTCGGCCTGAATGCGCTTGGCCGCAACGACCATTTTATCTGGATCATTACCAACAATCTGGCAAACCAGGCGCGGCAATTCCGTCTCGCGCCATCTGAAAAATGCCGATGTTTGCGGATTTTCCGTTGGTATTCGTTTGGCACTGCACATCTCTGTAAATAGTAATCCATAACCGCCAAAATGGGCCAGAAGTTCGCGAAAGGCCACATGACCCAGATAAGACATTGGTGCCATCACCAAGCGGTTGGCAATTGTTTTTTGGCCGATGTTTAAATTTCGGTTTAATAGTTCTGCTAGATTGTTTTGCATTTGTTATTCTCCGAAAATTGAATACGGAATGCCAGCTGATATATTTTATTTACAACACAATTTGGGAAGAGCTTGACAAACCGTATGAAACAATTTATCAATTTTTTATTAAATTTCAAATCTTCATTCATATTGAAAGGAGGTTTGTGATGCCCACCTATGATTTTTATTGTGAAAAGTGTAAAAAGGCGTTTAGCACTACGCTAAAAATTTCCGAGTACGAGAAAAGAAAGTATCGTTGTCCCAAATGCAAAGGTAAAAAGGACCTTAAACAGCGCATCACCGCATTCCAAACGATTACTTCCAAAAAAAGTTAGGCACCGCTTTAAAGCCTCGTTTACAACCAAACCCCTGTTCAAAGCGGAAGGGTAGGTGTATGCATTTTCGCTTGCTCTGATCCGTCCAACCTATGCGTGCATTGTTTCTGAATAAAGCAGGATCACGGTTAGGTGTGTGCACGCTAACCTATCCTCAACACGCTTGCGAACCGACATTAAGCGTAGTATATGTGGCCAAACGCAACAGAGAGGTGTGGGATTGCAGAACCAAACAAATATAAACGATGTCCAGATCTCGAATTATGTAACTATTCCCCAGCGCGATATCGAGATAAGTGCGGTTCGCGCCCAGGGATCCGGGGGTCAGAACGTTAACAAGGTTTCTACGGCTATACACCTGCGCTTTAACATTCTGGCCTCCTCGCTGCCCACTTTTTACAAACAACGGCTTTTGAACCTTAATGATCGACGCATCTCCAAGGACGGCGTCATTGTTATCAAGGCCCAGCAATACCGCCATCAAGAAAAAAATAAACAAGCGGCTATAAAACGACTTCAAACTCTCATTAAAAGCGTGGCGGTGCCCGTCAAAAAGCGCAAGGCGACCAAACCAACATCGCGTTCCCAGAAAAAGCGCCTTGACCGCAAGAACAGACATGGGCAATTAAAAGCTATGCGCCGCAACGTCGTCGAGTAGCAATATCATCGTCATGCTTAGTTCCCAATTAGATGATTCTTACGGTCTAGTCGTTCATGAATTTTTTATTTGCTGAAAAAACGCGGAAATTTTGGCGATGGATCTATACAACCATTTCCTTGCATCCAAAGCAGTTGGTGGCTTTAGTTTTAATAACGGTTTGCATCGGAATATTGCTGTGGCGGCATTCCCGGACAATCCACGTTTTGGTGGCCCCTGACAGTTTTCAAGACGCGGAAATATCCTTTTTTGCATTGGGTGATCAAGGCCGTGGAAACCATCGCCAACGCAAGGTTGCTGATATGATGGAGGCGGTTTGCCAACAGGATCGCGATGTAAATTTCACTTTGCTGCTGGGCGATAATTTTTACGGAAATGGTGTGCGTTCGGTCGATGATCCGAAATGGCTGGATCAATTTGAGTTGACCTATAATGCGCCCTGCCTGCGCGGCATGCCCTTTTATGCGGCCCTGGGGAATCATGACTATATAGGCAATCCCCAGGCTCAAGTTGCTTACTCTCAAAAACGCCTTGGAAGTGCCCGTTGGCGTATGCCCAGTTCTTTTTACATGCAGGATTTTGGTTCTTTTAATAATCGCATATTAATCCGTTTAGTGGTGTTGGACACGAACCAGCCCATACCGGAGCAACTTGAGCTTATCCAAAGAGCCTTTAAAAATCCAGAAGATTCAATCTGGAAGATGGCCGCCGGGCATCATCAGATTCGCAGTTTTAGCAGCAAATATGGCGACAGCCAACAGTTGATCGATAACCTTTTACCGGTCCTGCGGAAATATCGTGTCGATATGTATCTCTGTGGCCATTCACACAATCTTCAGTTAATAACGAGAGCCGCTGAACCACTTTACGTTATTTCAGGCGCGGGAGGCGCAAGAATTCGGAAAATAAAAAACGATACGACCGGATCATTAATTTACAGGGCGGAGCAACACGGGTTTGTAAAAATTGAAGCTACCCCCGACGATCTTCGCATTCAATTTATAAAAAGCCTGAAGGAAGAGCGACAGATTTACACCGTCACACGTGCGTGTTTGCGGGGTGTGAATAAAGCCAAATGTTTTAATGAGGGTTGAAAAGTTGGCAGCTGCCGGTATTAACGGTTTTATTGTTTTGCAATGTATCCGGTTTAGCCGCCATCATCATGGATAAAGCCGATGATGTCGATCCTACAGGGCGGCATTGCGGATGAAAATGTCTTACGGCATTTTTCTAATACCGATTCTTTCTTAAAGCATGAGCAGGTCGAACAACAAGATTCGATACATTTATGGGCTGAAAATTTTCTTGTCACAGCATCCTGCGATAAGGCGATTAAAACGGATCAATGCACCCGCAATGCACGGCAATAAAATCTGGTCCTCCAGTTTATTGCTGATCGATTACATTAAGCACATTGGTTTGACACCGAATGCCCATGTGCTGGATGTGGGTTGTGGATGGGGATTAGCAGGTATTTATTGTGCGCAAAATTTTAATTCAGCTGTGACGGGGGTGGATGCCGATGATAACGTTTTTCCTTACCTGCGTTTGCACGCTGAAATTAATAAAGTAAAAATCGCCACCATTAAAACCAAATTCAATGGTCTTAATCGAAGCATTCTCAATGGTCATGAGATTCTGATTGGTTCCGATATCTGCTTCTGGGAGAACATGATCAA
>JAAUYK010072818.1_pt1 | contig 10739 bp, 5 predicted proteins | sample 7278021 | NCBI WGS metagenome assembly JAAUYK01 (sample SAMN14350223, study PRJNA611818) | marine sediment metagenome | isolation source: surface marine sediment (1.8m) | place: French Polynesia: Moorea | collected 2018-08
AACGCGAACGTTCGTCGACATGGATGAAGAATGGGCGTAACGAGTCTGACGACAAGAGGTTGAAGAACGTCTAAATCATGCATACGCACGCTATTGGCGGATGCGTCAGCGGCGTGCATATCCTGTTTACGCAATCGGCGATCGGCGTCAGCAAATTGGCCCTCTCTAGTATTGCACTCGGCTAACCTTCGAAGGCCGCCCCCTTTTTCCGACACTTTTTCCCATCACGCGCCGTGTGGCAATATAGCCCCACTATTTCTGGATCCACTGCTTGGAAGTCCTTACAGCCTCCCACGCAAATAGTTCGGTCGGTCTGGGCCTACACATACTACGTAGCAGACTCATAGGCAACAACGGTCCCGTTTCCTGCCCGCCCACACCGCCTCTGCTGGGATTTTGCCGAATCCCCCGCCCCCTCGCGCCCTCCCTGCCTCCAGGGCAATAATAGTTCCTCGTGGGTATTGCCGGCTGCTGTCTACCCACGGCTAGAGCGCAAAAGTCCAAACCCGGCTTGTCATTGCCCATTAATAGCGGACGCGCCCCAATTATTGAGCCGTGAACGAGCGGACGTCTTAATAAGCAGTTGGTTGCGGCAATTAATAGCCACCCTAATCGCGCCTAGATGGATTCTTTAAAGTGGGGCGATAATACAGCTCGCTTTACATCAGAGGGCGTCGTGATTGGGGGAGGGTACGCGGCTGCATGATCTGGGCATGAATCAAGACTAATTGGGGCCGAGGGAGGGAACGAACGAACATCGGCGTGAGTGACGCCGCGGAAAATAAATCCCTCCTATCGGGATTCAAGGATAGCAGCGAGGGAGCGGGTGGGCGAGCGAGCGGGGCCTAAATAAATGTGCGTCTGTCTGCCGCCTAATGCATACCGTCTGCCACTCGTGGCTGGCGAGGGATAGATCGAGGTACAAGCCAGCAGATTGGAATCTATATAGAAGTGGCTATTGCCAGCCAGGGAGCATAATTCTCGTCCTGGTGCCGATTGTCGAAACGGTCATTCGAGTAGGAGAGCTAGGGTAATAAATATGTCCTCGTTGCACAACTCCACTCTCTCTCTCTCTCTCTCTTTCTCTGTCCCTAAATCATAACAGTTTGACGTTATGTAACCTGTGTGTGAGAAGGCTCTGACGTGCCGCTGCTCGTGGCGACAATTGAGTTGCTTGAGCAGCGGCCGAGCGCTGTTTCGGCTCAGTTCAACAGACGATCGTTGGTTGGGCCACCAATCTCTCCCTCTCACCTGCAGCGTACGTGGGCATTGTACAGGGGTGCCAAGGACACGCATCGGATACAATATGCAGATTTACGGAGAAATTAAATTCATTTTGTTAAGTGAAAGTGTTTCCTTATTTATGTAAGTTGGTCGATCTGACAGCACACTTACTTTTTTCGTAGCCAATGAATGGCAAAGTGGCTGAGGCCCTAAAAAGGATTCGATATGGCAGCGGCGGCAGAGGCAGCGGCTATACGCGTAGAAGAAATGGCGATGGCTATTGCGCTTCTGGATGCCGCCGCGCTCTTGATGCTGCTCTGCATGTATGGTTGGGAAAATGTCGCACATATGGTTAGGTATCTCCTAATCTAATGGCAATAGAGTTACGTCATTTGAATGGCTTTATAAGATCTTGCCCAAGACCAATTTACCAGAGAAAGTGTGCCGCGCTGAGGAATGCCAGACGATGTAATTGGGCGCTAACCCATTTCCCCCTTTTCCAAAACGAAGACATTTCAGATCGGCCGGGTGATCCACTTAGGCTGGTTCGTTCTCTAGTCTGGCTCCTTTTCCGGCTGGTTTCATCGATCCGTCTGATCTAGAGTCTCGTTTCCATTTGGCTTTGGAGTCTGAGAGCCGAGTTGTCCTTGCTCCCATTTTTCGCCCTATAGCTCGTTCGTTCGTTCGTTTGTTCGTTATGCGGAAACTGCCTCTGCTACAAGCAATTCGCCACGCGCCAAATTTGACGCGCTGTCCGGCCGGCCGGCCGGCCGGCTAGAATCGCTGTCAGTTATGCGATCCCGCCCAGCCAAATCCAAAGACTGACTGCCTGACTCTTTGAGTCCTTGCGCGAGGGTTTGGCTTTAATCAAGATCGGCTCCGACGTCGTCGTTGGCGGCCCGCCGACTTACGCCCATAGCGACACAAAAAGCGGGCGTGTTCGTTCACTCTCCTTGATGAAAAAGTCAGGAGTGGGAGGTCTGTCTGTCCTGAGATGGAAAGGATTTGTCTGCCTAACTAGCTACGTGCATACGTGAACCTTTGGTCATCGGCGCATCTAAAAAAATTCTTCATCGTCTCGGCGACATCTCTTGGCTCGCACTTTGTCCTCAGAAGTCCTATGCATTCAAGCTCAAGGTATGTAGCCCTCTCATTTAGTCGCGATAGCAACACTCTTAGCTGTGTGACCTTCAGCAACGTCTGGCTGTGCAAAAAGTCCTCGAATCCGGTGGGCAACGATTCTACACAACCGACGTTTTAGTGACCGGCCGCCGTCGTCAGTCCGGCAAACCGTCCCTTCGCACGCCATAAAAAACCCTCCCTCCCCCCTATTCTTGGGGTACGGAGTCGGCGTCGCACCAATTTCAGTGACGTTCCTACTTCGCGTCGGCCGGTCGCTATCCGTTCGTCCGTGCGTGTTTCCACTTTTTGTTCCCCCTCAACTCTCCGCCCCCAATAGATACCTGGCAGGCAGCACGTCATGTGTGTGGCGGTAATTCAGATCGGTCGGACGGACGCGACGGCCGTCTGACTAAAGGAATTGATTGAGTATCGGTTCGCCGTCGGAGCGGTTTTTTGTCTCGCCCGTGTGTCATTAACCATGATGAATATGAGTCGTCCTGACAACGAATAATTGAACGGACGGACGGACATTTAAAGTTTTGAGGTTTAATCGACCTGACCCGAGCCTGCTACGATGCAACCATGACCCTTTGTCGATCGTAATCGCGCATATTCGGCTCTTAAGAGGCCCACCGACCGACCGTTCCTCCATAGAACCAGCTTTGCTTCTTGAACCACCCAACGGTACTCCTTTTGTGTGCATTATAGCACACGTACGCGTACGTACTACTGTCACGACGATTTATTTCCTGCTCGCGTAAGCTCGTTGTCAAAACTATTGTCACGTCAGTCAGTCAGCCTCTGGCTGGGTTCGCGGTTGGCCGGTCTCAAATGGCGTTGGTATTTATTTCTCTGCATTTTATGCATTCTCCAATCGCCGGCGACTAGTTGGATGGGCGAACAAGCAAGCCTGCTTAATTGGCCATCCATCCGACGGTTTTATATTGCCCGATTCCGCGTGCCTGCCGAGATGGCTTTATTGCCATATGACTAAATTTGAGACTGAATAGTACGTATACGAAGTGGCGACGCTAGCTGTGGGTTGAGCAGGTGCCTCCTCTGCACCGGCTCTCTGCATATTGAATTCTAATCAGTCCTCGATTCTCGATCGTGCCCATTAATTAGTCAGGCAGGCAGTCAAGGGGCCTCACTCAAGTCGAGTGTGGATCGATCGAAGAAGAAGGTCATTGCTATTGCTGACTTCGACTTGACTTCATCAGAGGCTCCATTGTTCTAGCATTTTGAAACTTCGCACTCGCTCGTACGTGCGCCGTCTAATTAGTTTGACGGCTTGAGGAGTCCACTATTCTAACGGAGGCTTTGAAGACCGGTTCATTTGCAAGGAGGGTCAATTTCGTCGGCGGCGGCCACTTTTGCGCGGTTTTTGCCTCCTCAGCCACTTATGCACGTTAGCTGACCCGACCGTCTGTCCTTTGGAGGTCTTAATTTTAGAGCCCCGGCCGTCCGCCCGCGCCCGTCCGTCCGTTTTACGGCGACTGCTCCGACCTTTCGACATGCCTGTCTGTACATTGGGTCCGTTTTCCGGGAGGAGGCCGTAAAAATCCGCCTAGTAGTAAATTGGGCGCTGTACCTGTTGGTTTTGCAATCGCAGGGGATAAATATTCCCGGCGTCTGTAGCCGCGCCCAAAGCCACAAAGATGACAATCTCTCCGGACAGCTTCCCGATCATGACGCGGCTGTTGTCCTGAACGAGCTTGACGAAGTTACTTAACTTCGTGTAGATGCGATTTCCTCCTTTCGCACTGCCATGGGTACGTATTATTATGCAGTACGCAATCTCGCCTCGCTTTGAAAGTCTACAATTTTCCCGCTTTCTCTTGCGTGCCGCGCTGCGAGCTGCATGAATCAACTTTTTTGCCTCGTCCCGCCGCCGCGCATAGGCTACGGAGAATTCCGCCATACTTTTATCTTGCAGACTATTCTTGAATCCACATTTAAATTCTCACCCACTCGAGGCTGCCGTACTTATTTTAATAGCTCTGCAAGTAGGCGTGCGCATCACAGATCGCCTTCTACTACTAATTCGCTTTCGCTCCATATGCAGCATGAGGCCGATATCGCATATTAGCCGGACCGTATCAGATCGAGATAGAGAGGACGGAAGCTGAAGCATCCCAGGGATTAAGACAGGGGCGTTTGAAGATCGTACTTTGTTCATCCTTGATAGACGATCATTCGACCACTTTTTAAAACACTACCGATTTTGTTCCTGACATCTATCGGACAATCCTGAAACGTTCCTCTGTTTTTGCGCCTCAAGTGAGATATATTGGGCTCAGAGAAAGGGGTGGTCGTTCGCGTGGGCCGAGCTCTTTAAAAGGCCAGGCCATCCGGGGGTGAGTTTCTCCAAGACTAGCTCTATCTACGTAGATGCCCGGTCGGTCAACACATGTGGCACGTCATAACCGCTGAAGAAGATGTTCTGTTCCTTCGTTCTCGAACACATGTCGTACGTGGCTGCATGGGGAGGGAAAAAATCTCCACTACCACCGCCCACCCTCCCTTCGACCTGTGCAACGACCAACGAGTCACGTGGTGGCGCTGCTATGATAAATTCTCTGTCGTGTGGGTTCCAGATTTTGATCTGAGGAGATGTCACACACCCGGAGAGAGTGTGGGAAGGCAGATACATAGATGAAGAGAAGGAAAGATCACCGTTCGAAGTTCGTTGATCTGGAGAGAGCGAGATGAGACTAGTTTTCCGAGATTATTTTATGGCTTTTTGCTGAAAAGGAAGTCGCAGTTACTTGCGACGTACAGTTTTGTTCATGACTTGCAGGACATCAAGAAGGTTTAATGCCCCATTCCCCTTTTTGCGTGAGTAGGTTTAATGGCGCTCGGAATCTTGAAGTTTGTTGACCCGACCGGCCGCATGTGTGCGATGACTTGAGGGGGTGAAAGCGGGCCTAATGCCGACGCAGCTACTGTCTATCTCTTGAATTCGATGGCCGTTTTTATCATGTGGAACGAATTTCGCTTCAACGTATATTACATACTCGAGAAAATGCTGCTGAGCTGGACTCGGACCCGTATCTCGAGCAAGCGAGGACGACCACTTGGCCTCCTTTTGGAACAGCAATTTTTCCGCAATTACGCAAACTTTTTCATCGCCGCGAGTCGTGACTTGCGGCTTAGCCCGCTTCGAGACGGCGGCGGTCGTTCCAAAACGGGCCCGACCGACCGAGATCGAAATTTACGCCGACCATTCGGCCGAATTGCAAGAGTGGAAGAAACCGCCTCACGTTTTTCCCTTGCGACCATAACTCAGATTATTTCTGCCTCCGCTTTTGGTGCTGGATACGCATTGCGGAGCGGACGCGGTCGGATCGGATCGGACAGACGCCGAGGCATGCGGGCTTTCACCCCTTTTCCTTCCCTTGTTCCGAGGCAATTTGAAAGGCAGGCAGCCAACGTCTCCTTTCGTCCTCCGACATCCATCTACGCACTCTCATACGATCGTACTTCCTCGGGCTTTTTGACCGGCCGACGACGAGATGGTGATATGAACGATAGCTAAAAACAACCAACCCTATGGAAGTCGGCCAGTCCTAACAACTCTGTCCGAGTCTGTCGGGGCAGCCATTTATTCGGGACCATGAAAAATGGTCCCGAACTGTGAGGGGGACACGAAATTGGAAGCCGGGCCAGGCCGGCAGCCACTCGGGGGTGTGAAACAGGTTTTCCTAGCTGGCTTCCTTTTTGCTCCCATAATGGCCCCATCTAAATTTAAAACCCTCTTCATCCCCCGACCAACGGACGCACGGATCTTATGCGCCCACGCGGATTCCTTCGCCCAGTTTCTCTTCCATTGAAGAGGCCGCGCCGTCCGTTTTCTGGCCAAGTGGGCCAATTAGACAACGAACGAACGGTCGGGCCTCTCGTAAGTTGTTCGCTCGTTGCATCGGGCGTTCGTTCGGGCATTGTGTACGTAGCTAGGCCATCGATGCATCCATCCGAGGGAGGGAGGGAGGGAGGGAGTGCAACTTGCTGCTATGACTACGCCCACCCTCCTGGCTCTACGTCTTTTCCAGAGTTGCAATTCTCGGACTAGCTATTCCTCTAAAAGTGCAAAATAGCAAAGTTATCAACTACATGTAAGCTATTGATTCAAAGCTTGGAAAGTACGTTGAATATTCAAACAACGCCAGCTTTGATAATGCTCTCTCTCCTCGAAAGACGGGCTTCACTTTTAAACCTCCGTCATTCAGTCTCGTAACACGTATCATAATCCTTCTCTCACTCTCTGTTCTGCTCCGCTCTGCGCGAGCAACAAGCACTTTTCTGCGTGGGCGCCAACGACGACGAAACGAACGAACGAAACGAAACGAAAGGGCGAAGAGCTGGCTGCCGCCATCCTTGCTTATAGCTAGCTGCATGCCAGCTCTCCACCACCTCCTTCGCTTCGTTGGCAATGCATGAGTTGTCTTCTCTATGGCGCGCCAACTCACAATGATATTACATATGCTAAGCATCGGATTCGAGCCACCGGTGCCCATTTCTGATGGAAAATTACAGGCCTAGATCATCGATCTGACGGATGAGTCAATCGGTCGCCGGCCGGCATTCCGAAATATTTCCAGCCTCTGGTGGAAACCCGACCGACCGATTCAGTTAGCCATACGAAATGTGCGTGGGCGACGGGACGAGCGAGCGAGCAGGAACGGAAAAAATTCTCGGAACTGCTGCGGTCGCTTCCTTTGTCTCCTTGAAATAAAATATGTAGTGACCGCTTTCGTTGTGACGTGAACACCCTTCCTGTCGTCTTGCGCGTTTCATTGTCAGCTTTCAGTGCTCATCAAGTTTAGCTCTGTCTGTCGACCCTGATCTCGCCGCCAAGTTGTCTGCCGAGTCCATCCGTCCCCGAGCTGAGTCGAGCGGGCCCCATTCCTCTCTGTCTGCCCGGTTTTTCTCCCTCTCTCTCTCGTTCGTCTCGTTATTTCTCCATGACGACGAAACGCGGTAATTTAATCCACCCTACCTACCTACCTACCTACCTACCTACCTACCTACCTACCTAGTTTCACCGACTGCGTGGGCGTTTTGACCGTTTGGAAGTCAAGTGGCGCCGTGTCCGCCGTTGAGCGACGTAAAAAGGGTTGTTTGAAATTCGCTGCGCTGCTTCGGCGACATTACACTATATTCGTCCGCTCGCTCGGTCATGGACCCGGCTTGCTCTCTCATGGCCACATTGTCCGGTGAAATCCGCCATAAATCGGGTTTTATTTTTCGCGGTGGGTCACGCGCCGCAAAAGAAGAGCAGAGTAGGTAGTGAGCTCCTCTTTTGGGCACTAGAGCACGTTAGAATGACCCGACCGAGCGAACACGAAGGGGCACTCACTTTGATTTCCCCGGCCGCGAAACCAACTTGAGTACGTGGGCTCGTCGTCATCGTAAATTTTTACGGGGCCGTTTTATGCATCCCACGGAATAAGGTGGAGCTTGACCCAAACTACGTACGTATATTTCACAAACAGGCTGTACGGCTTTTTTCCTCTCCCTTAGCAACACCTACCCGATTGACTTATTCCGCGTTCGCGCTCGTGAGCATGGGACGTGGATGTATGGCAGAGATCGTGGCTAGTACAATGCCCCCTCCACTCCTATATCCAGCTCTTCTTGACATCTGAATGTTTATCTCTCATCTGGTCTCGGAAGAAGAGAGGAAGATGGACGGACATCTGTGGAAAGCATCCCATCAATCTTTGGCTGCATGGCAAGAGAAATTTATCAAATTCCTGATTGCCGTTGCTATCCGACAGTCAGGCCCTAGCTTCGCGTGCCATGTGGGTTGGCTAACTCGATCAAGACCTTTTCCGGAAAGAGTGGATATCAGATAATCAGAAGAGTTCCCCTACTTGTCCAGCCATGAAACTCTGTTAAAAAGAAGTTTGGGCGTTCTTATGTAGTTAAGCTTTATCGAAGCATCGACCCTGGCGAGTGTTTCCCGCCCTCGTTTTGTCTCTGTCTCCGTTCCCTCGTGACAGAAGAAGACCCGAAAATGTGAAACCAGTTTTTTGCCTTATCTGTATTCCCGCCGGACTATAAATCTCATCTTCTTCCAACCAAACCGACGACGACGACCGCGTGATCCGGCCAGTTTGTCTGCCATTTGAATCTTGATAGCAGTGCAGGAAAAAGTCGTCGGGGCGATGATGATGATGCCCCGTTTAGTACATTTCCTATCGAACCCCACATCTCTTTCTCTCTCTCGGTGGGCGTTCATTCGACGGACACGCGTCTCGTTTGTCGCCGGGTCATTCAACTGGATCCCAACATTGCTGGCTAGAAAGTCCTATTTGCTAAGAATCATTGCCTTCTCTTTCCCCCTTCCCTTTGTACGCCGCGCCCGCTCGATTTGCCGACGTCCTATCCATCAGCGGTTGCGCGCGTATTTCCCCGGAAAAAGTTGGAGGAGAAATCTTGCATCGCTGAAATTCCGCCCGTTCGCATGTCCCTTGTCCGTTCGTCAAAAGTGCGGAATGGACCCGCCGTCGTAACCCCCCGCTCTTAAGGCTGGGTTACACAGGCGGGCCGGTACGGCAGGCGGCCTCTCATTAGAGAGGCCAATTTTGATTGGCCTGTCAAAGGCCGATCATTTTGGGTGTTACACGTTGGACAGGCCGCCTGTCCTATCCACAGATAACATAACCTGTTTTGGCATTCTGCTACTTCCTAAATGGCCTTTGGCCTGTCCGATATGAATAAAATTGGCCTGGCCCTTTTAATTTGGAAAAGCAAAGGGCGGCCTGTCAACTTGACAGGCCGCCTGCCCAAATTTGGCCTGCGGACGGAAAAATGAGAGGCCGCCTGTCAAAATTTGTCAATCGGCCCGCCCGTGTAACTCCGCCTTAATTAGAGCGAGGATACGGCTAGCGCAGGCCAAAGGGAGGAGGAAATTCCGTACCTGGCCTCAGCAATTGTTGGCAACTGGATCGGGCAGTCTTTGTTTCCCACAATAGGCGTTTATCGGCATGACGTCGGCCCGGCCATCGCCCCGACCGATCGAGGCAGCGGGTTATTTTGGACTGACACTCCTGATAGGACGATTACGAGAGGAGGAGGATAAGCGGATAATAACACGCATACGTATACGTAGTAATTAATGCATTTTCCTCGTCCATACAGTAATCGATAAGGAGCTTAATTGTAGTAGATGCACTTCTTGAGGAATTATATACTACGAGCGTAATTAAGATGAACTAATTACGTAGCTTTTTGACTTGCGCAGATCGGGACGAGCCAACTTGTCGTCCCGGCCATCGTCCTCTTCCTCCTCTGCCTCCTCCTCCTCCTCCTCAAGCTTGACCTGCCCCTCCTTCCTCGCCGCCAGCTCCTTTTCGGCCTTCATGCGGTGCTTTAGAGGCTTGAGCAGGTCCACCAGCGTCTTGTCGCGGAGGCAGCCCTGCACGAACTCCTGCTGTGTGATCCTACCGTCGCTGTCCGCGTCCAACGAGTCGAAGATGGCCTTGGCGCGCTTCAGCAACGACTTTCCCGTCAGCTCGCAGCTGCCGAGGCTGTACAGCGTGTGGATCGCCTCCACCATCTCCTGCATGTCTATCGAGCCGTTGTTGTCTTTGTCGTAGAACTTGAACGCCCACTTCAGCTTCTCAATTGGCGTCCCCTTCGACGTCATGTCCGTTGCCATCATGTACTCGGTGAAGCTCACACGGCCGTCGCCGTCGGCGTCGAAGATGCGGAACACCTCGTTGGTGTAGGCGAGCGCCTCCGACTCGGGCATCAGGGAGCTATACATGGTCACCATGGTCTCGTGCTCCAGATAGCCGCACGGACAGTCCGACATGAAGCCGATGTATCGCTTTCTAACATATATATAGAGAAGCCGTACGCGACGATATCTGGTTGATTATTCGACTGATTTTACCTGATTTGCCTGTCTGTGTACTGGGTATTCTGTCTCAAGTAGTCCATGTCAGGTACCACCACCTGCGGCCTCTTCTTCGTAATTTTGTAGAGGTTCCACGGCCGGCTGGCCCTCTCAGAGTCGAGGTGGAAATCTTTCCTTTTCTTGTCCAGGTCGTCCGCGAGCTCCTGAGGACTCTTTGGAGTCAGGTCGGAGTGGTACATCGACTTGAACTCGCGCAACATGATTTCGGTCTTTACGTTGGTTGTTTTTAGAAAGGTGTCACACCCTGGACAGAAGCATCGAGTGACTTGAAACCGTAGTATTGACGACGCGGCTGTCACAATGGTTCAGAGAAAGAGTGTCACTTGCTCTTAATCAGAATTATTTTCGTAGATTCACTTCGAGCTGCGACCTCAACTGCCTTCTGGTTCTGGTCAATCTCTTGAGGGCTATAGACGTCACCGTCGCCGCCGCCGCCGCCGCCGTTGCCGTCGCCGCCCGCCTTTTC
>JAAUYK010158959.1_pt1 | contig 10739 bp, 7 predicted proteins | sample 7278021 | NCBI WGS metagenome assembly JAAUYK01 (sample SAMN14350223, study PRJNA611818) | marine sediment metagenome | isolation source: surface marine sediment (1.8m) | place: French Polynesia: Moorea | collected 2018-08
CTCGATGCGGCCGACAAAATGAACGCGCTGCGGCAAATATTGATCGGCAAGCTGTTTTAATTTTTCCTTTTCTTTACCATCTCCGGCGATAACCAGCCACAGCGGATGGCCCTGCCGGTAAAGTTCACCGCAGGTCCGAATCACCCAGGTCAGGCCTTCGGTTTTGACATCCGGCCGGAACATGGCGGCCGTAAATACCACCGGGTCGTCACCAAGATTCAATGCGCGCCTGAGTTCTGCTCTGGCAGCGGCATCAAAGGAAAAATCATCCGGTATCAGACCCGGTGCAATATAGGTAATTTTTTGCTCGGGTATAAGACGTTTCAAATTGAGCAAATCACGCTTTTTATTGGTGAAAATATGTCGTGCAGCGCACAACGTGCGCCGGTTCAGGTAAAATCCGGGGCAGGTTTTCCAGGCGCGCTGTCGTTTGGTGGAATAAATACCCTGAAATATAACATAGGGGATATCCATCCGTTGAGCAGCCGCCATTCCCAAAAGATCCGGGGCTTTGTAATAGCTGTGGTAGGTAAACCACAGGTCCATGCCGGTTGCGGCGTTTTTTCGCACCACCCGTCGGATCTCCTGCAGCAGCTGCAGCCAGCGCAACGGTTTCCAGTAAATCCAGCGGCACCGAAAATCACTCATTGGAATCACCCGATGCCCCTGTTTATTCAGAAAAGAAAAAATGCCCGTTGCGGTGACCAAATCACCGGATGGATGGGCATGCGAAAGGGGTTTAAACGGTGTATAATAGCAAATGTTCATCCGGATGAAGCCCGCAGGGAGGCATTATTGAAGGCGGCTTCCGACGACAGTTCATGAGCGTCGGTTTTGTCCACTTCGATGCCTTCGGGAGTGACCAATACATCCAGTTCGGTGCGCTTCCAGGTTGCCCGGGCCTGCTCGATGGTATCTACCAGCGGTTCCTGGCAGTTAAATGAGGTGTTCAATAGAAGCGGGCAGCCCGTCTTGTCGCGCCAGGCCGTCAGCAATTTATAGATGAAGGTGTCGTCCCGGGCATCGACAATCTGAGGCCGGCTGGTGCCGTCCACCTGGGTCACCGCCGGAACCTGCTCGGCATCGGTCGGCACTATATAAGACATGTACTTGCTGGGCACACCCCAATCCCCGAGCACCATCGGTGCAAATGGACGGTACCACTCGCGATGCTTGACACGGTCGTTTAAACGGTTTTTTCCATCAGGGATTCGCGGATCAAGCAAAATGCTACGATGCCCCAAGGCGCGCGGCCCTGATTCGGCGCGCCCATAGCATAGACCGACACTTTTCCCGTCTTCCAGAAAGCGAATCATATCCGGGATCACATCGGTGCCCAGCTTGCCGGCATCGGTGCCCAGATACGGGCTCCATGCCTTCGGCACCCGCGGTCGATTCAGAACATGGTGCCAGACAAACAGGGCTTGGCCCAGACCGAGCCCGCCGTCGTGGGGCTGGGCCGGCACCCAGGTATCTTCAAACAGCCCGCTTTTATGCACCGCGGTATTGGCGATGCAGTTCATCGAGCAACCGCCCGTTAAAATAATATTCTTGGAAGGTTGCCACGATTTAACGCGCGCAGCCGCCTCCAGGTAATATTCGGTGGTCAGCGCCTGTAAAGATGCACACAGGTCCTGCGCAAATGGACTTTTTGGATCAAACTGCACAACCCTCAGTTCTCCGGATTCATCCCTTGGATACGGTGAAAACGGATGATAGAGCATTTGCTGTCTTAAGACGTCAATGATCTCCTGCCGCGGGGTGCCGTAACTGGCCAGGCCCATCAGTTTACCGGCGCCTTCCAGACGTTTCATTCCAAAATTATACTCACCGATGGAGGCCCAAGTTCGGCCGATGTTGAGCTGCAGGCGGCCGAGACCCTCATATCCCCAGCCGTATTCGATCAGCGGGATTTTGTTACCGCTGCCATAGGCCAGGGCGCACATTTTAAAATCCCCTCCCCCGTCTGCAGTCAACAAACAGGCCTCTTCAAACGGGGCGGTAAACAAAGCGCCGGCCACATGGGCCAGGTGATGGTCTACGGCATAGCCATTGTACCAGCGGCCAAACAGCCGGATGCGATGCTGGCTGTAGCGGTATTCAACCGGCCCGACCCAGCCTTCTTTGAGATATTGCGGATTGTCTTGATAGGTTTTGTCCTCTATTTCCCATTGGAATTGCCGGCCTTCTAAAGTCGGTCTTGTTTGGGGGTTGATCACGACCACATCTATGCTGTCAGGTGACCAGCCGTATGTTTCCAGGATCGGTTCGAGATCCATGACCCCCTGGTCATGTTTTATGCGGGTTAATCTTTCTTTTTCTAATGCAACAACCGGCTCTCCGTCTTCCAGCAGAACACAGTTGGCATCATGTCCATAAAATAGCGATAGAATCCTCATTTATCCTCCTGTCCACTCCAATTCATCGGCGCAGGCAACTATCAACATCTGTTGGCGGTCAGAATCAATCTATTTCAAAAAGTATAGAAATCGAAGACTTAGATGTCAAGCCATGGTTTGTCTTTTCGCAGATGGTATCGCCGGCATCCCGCATGGAACCGGTAACGTCACCTATGCTGGACGCATCAGGGTTAAAAAGTGTTGACCGAACTGCCTTAGGGCATATCCGGCGATTCCGCATTGCCCACGTGACAAAAGGACTTGATTTCTTGACGATAAATTACGGCCAACCCCTTTATCAGGGATCGGTTGTCAAAATCGCGCACCACCCGCTGTTGCGCTGCAGGTATCATTTTATGCCTGAGGTCCGCATCGGTCAGCAGTCGTCGCATGGCCCCGGCCATTTCCTCAGGGGCCCCGGGATCAACCAGCAAGCCCGTTTTTTCATGATCCACAAGCTCGGGAATGGCCGATATGTGAGTCGCCACTACCGGTACCCCCATGGCCATACTTTCAAAAAGGACATTGGGAATGCCATCTCGATCACCATTGGGTGCCACTTCACAGCCCAGCACGAAAAGATGCGCCTGACGGTAATGCTGCTGTACCACTTCATGGGGCTGAGTGCCCAACCAGCGGGTCTGGGCAACCAGATCCAGATCTTTTATGAGGGCCAAAATTTTTAGGCGGTCTTCACCATCACCGATGAGGGTATGCTCAAAAGAAATCCCTTTATCCTTTAGAATCTTCAGCGCCTGATAAACCGTTGGCAGCCCCTTTTTGGCAATCAAACGCGCCACGGTCAGGAGTTGATATGGTTCTTTGGCTTTGGTTGAATGATCAGCGATCTGAGAAAACAGCTCGGTATCGATGCCATGATAAACGCAGTAAACCGGGCGTTGGGCCCCGTCAACCAGCGCCTTTAAATAACGGCGGTTGTATTCGGTGCACGTAATGACAAATTGGGCCAACGCCATTTTTTCTCGCAGCTGTCTAGGATCAGATGTATAGATGTCCTTAGCATGGGCGGTGAAACTAAACGGCAACCCACTGAGTATACTGGCAAACATGGCCACTGAAGCCGGCGAATGGGCAAAATGGGCATGCAAATGCAGGCTGGGGTGAGCGGGCAACAAAGACCGCACCAGATAGCCGGCCTGAAACAGATGCTTAAGGGTGGCCGATTTGCGGGTTCGTAAAAAGCGTTTCAACGCAATTTTTAAAGCACGGGCATATGCGGTCGGCCGCTGGGCAGCCAGCAAAGAGTTATGGAGCATTAGCCGCGGCAGCGGCCGCAGCAGGGTCTCCGGTAAATAGTCAACTTGGGCTTGGATTTGGGTTACACTCTGGTGGGTGAAGTTTTCCCTAGGCTGGCGCATGGAAAACAAATGGATCGGAAAACCCATTTTTTCCAGCAGCAGAATTTCATTGGATATAAAGGTTTCGGAGATTCGGGGATAACCCTTTAAAATCATACCTAAATAAGGCTGGTGGGGTGCATTCATGATCGTTTAGACCTGAAATCCTGAATGCGTTTTTGCATGGTCTCGATTCCGGTAAATCGAAATTGTGAAATGGCCTCAACATAGGGCGCGGGGTTTTCCAGAAAGGAAAAGATTTTCTCCTGCAAAATGTCCGGTCCCAGATCAGCCCATGGGATGTAATCAACCAGTTGATGGCGCTTGAATGCCTGGGCACGAATCAACTGCTCTTTGCGCGGCGTTTCACGGGGGATCACCAGGCTGGGTGTGCCCTGGTTTAAAATTTCACACAGCGTATTGTAGCCCCCCATACAGACCACCAAATTCGCCGCCGCAAATATTTTTTCCATTTGGCGATAGAAATGATATCCCCGCACGCCCAGCCTTCTGGCGCGCTTAAATATTTTGCGACGTTTGTTTTTGGGCATAAACGGGCCGGTAATCAAAACGCTTTTAAAAGGCAGCGGTTTTTCAGCAGATTCGAGCATGTTCACGTAATTGCGCATCACCAGATAGCCGTCTCCGCCACCGCCGGTGGTGACAACCACCAGCTTGTCATCGGGTTTGACAGCCAACTCTTTGCGGATATTGCTGACCGCCTCCGGGCCGGGTATCTTGCGCGGGATATACCCGGTAAAGTGTATTTTTTGACTGACCGCATCGGTGATCTCATATTCTTTGATCGGGTCGTAAAATTCGCGATTGCCGTATACCCATATTTCCGAATACAAGTTTTGCAATATTTCATAAACGCCTTTATCCTGCCAATCTCTTTTAACCGTAGCAGCATCATCCATGATATCTCTGAGGCCTAAAATAGCGCGGGTATTGGGAAGGGAACGCTTCAGCCACTTAAGGGTTGGCAACACCTCCTTGCGCAGGCCGAGCGGCTCTTTGTCCACGATAAAAAGCTGGGGTTGGAAGGTTTTGGCGGTGGCGGTAATAATATTTTTACGGATATCCAGAGCGTGCCGGGCATTGATTTTAATCGACAGCGGCAGATATTCGTCATTGGTTTTTTTGATCATCCCCGGAATGCGCACAAAATCGATTTGTTCGGGAAACGAGAAGCGGCCGGCTATGGGTGAACCGGTCAAAATGAGGATATTGATGCGGGGCCCCAACAGATGGGCAGCGATCGCCATCGTTCGGCGGATATGTCCCAGTCCGTAGGTGTCGTGGGAGTACATCATAATGTTATAGGTCGAGTTTCGTGCCATCCATGCTCCCGGGTAAAGATGCAATCATGTTAAAGGCCGCTTTACAAAATGTATTCATATAAAAGAAGCTGATGGTTTTTGTCAAGAAATGGTTGGAAATCGGACCGTTAGACAGAAGATCGATTTGCAGGCATAAGTGACAAATACCAACACCATTGCTGTTTTAGGCACCGCAAATATTTATATAACATACTGATTTTAATAATTATTAGTTAACTGTTAGTGCCGCCAATGGTTTCAGACGGCGCACCAAATCCACGGCTTTCTTTCAGGCTGTCAATTTGTTATAAAGAGAAGGCCCACCGGTGTATGGGCATCCGTATTTAAAACCATGACGCTGAAAGGTTGGTATGGCTCACCGGGTTGAAAGATATGATGTTCAAACACAATTTTAATGCCTTGGTAAAAAGTCGAACTCAATCCGTGTTTGGCATTGGGTGTTTGGAATAAAATATGTGTTTCCATATCAGAATGTTAGACTGCTAAACAATAAACACCAAATACAAAATACACTCGCAAAAAGACTCCGTTTCTGGTTTTTTGCAAGAAGTCCAATTTTGACCTAGACATCATTCAAAATAAGGATCAGACAATGGCACCATCAGATAGACGTCCTGTCCATCAATTTGAGAACTGGCAGGTCTGGCCTGGTTCTTTTGATAACCCGCCGGTGGACGGCAATTTTCCTGCGCCCGAAAAAGGTCGTTTTACCATTACACCACAAACACCGATTGTCTCGATGGGCTCGTGTTTTGCCCGCGAGATTAAACGCCGCCTCATTCAGCGCGATTACCACTACATCACTGAAGAAACCCACCATCCGGCATCTATGCATGCCAGCGCCGCCTGGGAACGGGTTTACAGCACCCATTGCCTGCGCCAGATTTTTGAATATACCTTTGAGCACTGGCAGCCGGATCTGCGCTGGTGGACGGCGCCTAAGTCAAAAAAAATCCAGGACCCCTATCGTCGCGTTGTTCTTTATGACCGTCTTGGAGAAGCTGAGAAGGACTTTGAGAAGCATCGCACTTTTTCCCGCAAGGTTCTGCAGCAGGCTGAGGTGCTCATACTCACCCTGGGCCTGACCGAAATTTGGCAAGATACCATCGACGGTTCTGTGATCTGTGTGCCGGCCGGGCCTTATGTTGATGAGGGTGGGGATATGAGCCGGTATCAATTTCTGGTCAGCCGTTATGCTCAAAACCTCAACAATCTGGAACGCATTTATGAGATTATGGCCGCCCATAATGCAAAATGCAAAATCATCATTACGTTGTCACCTGTCAATTTGTGGGCCACCTTTCGGCATGATATGGATGTCATCAGTGCCAGCTGCAATTCCAAGGCGACCCTGCGGGCGGTAGCCGATGAATTTACCGCGCGCCATGAGAACGTCTATTATTTTCCGGCCTTTGAAATGGCAACCATTTACCAGCCCTTGAGTGGGCGGACCTATTTTTCCGATGGCCGCGATAATTTTCACATCAACAAAGCCACGGTTAAATTTATCATGCAGCACTTTTTTAAATTTTTTGCAACTCAGGCGGCGTACATTCACACATATTCTTTATCGTGGTCTGTCGATGGTGGTTGTCAACTGTCGTCCAAATTGTTGGAACTATCGTCTGGAAGCTATGAACCGTGACAGGGCATCATCCGCCAAATGGCCCCAGGGGCTGATCCCGGAGTTGACTTGCGGGTGACTTTTTAATAATACAGAGCATAACTGCATATTTTAAATCTCAAAAAAGATAATGTTTTGAATTTTATGGAATATGAACCGGTTATCGGGCTTGAAATTCATGCCCAGCTAAAAACGAAAACAAAGATTTTTTGCGCCTGCTCAACCGCTTTTGGCGCGCCGCCCAACACCCATACCTGCCCGGTGTGTTTAGGGATGCCAGGCGTGTTGCCAGTGCTAAATAAAAAAGTGGTGGAGTATACGATGCGAATGGCGCTGGCCACTGGATGCGACATCGAGTCGGTTAGCCGATTTGCCCGCAAAAATTATTTTTATCCCGACCTGCCCAAAGGCTACCAGATATCGCAGTATGAACTGCCCATTGCTCGAAATGGCCAGGTGGCTGTCGAAGTGAATAGCGACATACATCAAATCGGCATTACACGCATCCACATGGAGGAGGATGCCGGCAAATTAAATCATGACCCCGGACGGCCTGTCAGTCAAGTTGATTTTAATCGCACCGGGGTTCCCTTAATTGAAATTGTCAGCGAGCCGGATATTCGATCCCCCGAAGCAGCCGGCGCTTATTTGCGGCAACTGCGGGCCATCGTCCGTTATCTGAGTATCTGTGATGGCAACCTGGAGGAGGGTAGTTTCCGCTGTGATGCCAACGTATCAATTCGGCCGGCTGGTGCAGAGACGTTCGGTACACGCACCGAAATAAAAAATCTGAATTCATTCAAACATGTCGAAAAGGCCCTGCAGTATGAAATCAACCGCCAGCGAGAAATTATAACCGACGGCGGCGAAGTGATTCAGGAAACCCGACTCTGGGACCCTGAGAAGCAGCGCACCCAATCGATGCGCAGCAAAGAAGAAGCCCATGACTACCGTTATTTTCCTGACCCGGATCTTCTGCCGCTGGTCATTGAGGACGGCTGGATTGAAACAGTGCGCCAGGTTTTACCCGAACTCCCGGCTGAAAAAAAGAAACGCTTTGTGGCTGAATACGGTTTACCTTCGTATGATGCTGACATTTTAACCGCCGATCGAGCACTGGCAGAATATTATGAGGCCTGTTTAGAGGATTTTAATGAGCCCAAAGCGGTCAGCAACTGGATCATGGGATCATTGCTGGGCTGGTTGAATGCGGAAGGCAAGACCATTGACCAGACGCCCATTGCGGCTTCGAATCTGGCGCAGCTGCTCAAACTGGTTGACGATGGGACCATTAGTGGTAAAATCGCCAAAACCGTATTTGACGACATGGCCCGATCGGGCAAATCTGCCCGCCAGATTGTTGAAGAAAAGGGTCTGATTCAAATTTCAGATTCAAACGCCCTTGAAAATATTGTCTCAACAGTTTTGAATGCCAATCCCTCAGAAGTCAAAGCCTTTCAAAACGGCAAAACCAAGTTGCTGGGGTTTTTTGTTGGCCAGGTCATGAAGGAAACGCGCGGTAAGGCCAACCCGAAACTGGTCAATGAAATCCTAAAACGCAAATTAGAAAAATGATGTCAATTAGTGTCTTGCATTAAGCAGTTTATAGGTGCAGTCCGTTGCCAGTAGTCCGTAGTCCGTTGAATATTAACCCGACAACGGACAACAAACAACCAACCACGGACAAAAATTAAAGGAGAGTAATGGCACCGTTCTTAAAATATAAGACAAACCGTCTAATTATCATCATATTATTAATGACAACTATGTTGTCCTTTAATTTTTCGGCGAATGCCGCCGAGCCCAAGCGTATTGCCCTGTTGCCGTTTAAAATCAATGCCGAAAAGGATATGTCCTTTTTGCAAAGCGGCATCTTTGACATGCTGACCACACGGCTTGCCAAAGAAGGCGAAGTGGATGTCATCAGTCGACAGGAGGCTGAGAATGCCGTCAAGGCTGCAGGAAGTCCCGATCCGATAACCGAGTCAGTGGCCCGCAGCATCGGCACCGGCTTAAATGCGGACTACACTTTGTTTGGCAGTGTCACGGTGTTTGGAAACAGCATCAGTCTGGATGCCAAAATGGTGGATGTCAGTGGAGAAAGCCCCACCACAAGCTTTTTTGACCAGAGTCAGGATCTGGGCGGCATTATCACCAAAGTCAACCTGATGGCCACCCAAATCAATGCCGCCGTATTCGGCCGCCAGCCGCAAGTGGCCCAAAAAGCTCCGCCATCCACAGAGACCACCGCCCCTGCGGCACCAAAAGATGACCGTCAGGCCCATCCTGAAAAGCTGGTCAAAGGACGTGGCGGTATAGAAGGCGAAGGCTCTCCGTTTATCATGTCAGGGACCGATGAGGCGTCTGAGTTTCAAAAATTCTGGCGCAGTGCCAGCTTCAGGCACTTGATAAACGGCCTGGCCATTGGGGATGTAGACCGCGACGGCAAAATCGAAACCGTTGTGGCGACCCCAAGAGAGCTGTTTGTTTACCGCGCTGAGAGCGGCAAGTTTTATAAAGCCCACGACATCAAGCAAAACGGCAGCCGCGTCAATATCGGACTCGATATCGCCGATATCAACGATAACGGGTATCCGGAAATCTTTGTAACCAGCCTGAGTTCAACCCGCCGAATCATAGAATCATCGGTTTTCGAATATGACGGCAGCAATTTTATCAAGATTGTCGATGGCAGCCCCTGGTATTACCGGGTTGCCGATGTGCCCAACCGCGGCAAAATGCTGCTCGGGCAAAAACATCGCGTCAAAAAGCCTTTTTCGGGTCGTATTTTTGATCTGCAGTGGAAAAATTCCAGTTATGAACCGGAAGGCGAAATAAAAACCCCCAGGGTCATACAGGTCATGGGCTTTGCACTGGGCGACGTCCTCAACAACAAGCAGGAAACCGCTGTTGCATATAAGGAAACCGATCGCATCCAACTAATTGACGCCAACGGTAAACAAATCTGGCAAAGCACCGATAAATACGGCGGTAGCACCCTTTTCAGTATCGGGGAACAACAGTATCGCGGTGAAATCCGAAACCCTTTATATTATCCCATGCGCCTGCTGGTCAGCGATACGAATGCGGATGGTGATACCGAAGTGATCGTGGCCAAAAACTACGATGTTGCCAGAGGGCATCTTGAAAAGTTCAGAAAATTTACCAATGCCCACTTTGAGTCCATGGCCTGGGATGGTCTGGGTTTACAAACCCGCTGGAAGACCCGCAAAATTTCGGGATTTGTGCGTGATTACGCCATTGCAGATTTTGACAACGACGGAAAACTGGAGCTGGTGGCTGCGGTTATCCTCAGTGAAGGCTCAATTGTGCTGATCGGTGAACCCAAAAGCACGATCATCGCCTATGAGCTGCCGTCCTGATGTTATTTTTGGTAAAGCATTCAGCACTCCCAGTTCAAATTCCATCAATTTTCATTACTTCTCAACCTTATATTTTAAATTCCAATCAATATAAGATCGCTTTTGTAGTATGTTCTTTCACAGCTCCCCTCCCCTTGCGGGAGGGGTCATGGGGAGGGGGAAAAGCAAATGGCCACCCGTCTAACCACCTATGCAAAAATGCTCAGACAACATCAAACAAAGGTCGAAGCAGCGTTATGGAATAGATTAAGAGCAAAACAAGTTGAAGGAATAAAGTTCAGAAGACAACAGCCCATAGAAAATTACATCGTGGATTTTGTGAGTTTTAGTAAAAGAATTATTATTGAGGTTGACGGGGGACAGCATGCCTCAAAAAAGCGAGCAGATATGGAAAGGGATAAATTTTTTGCTGATAATGGTTTTAGAGTTTTAAGATTTTGGAATAGCGATGTTTTAGACAATATTGATGGTGTAATGCAAATTATTCGGAGTGAATGTTTAAAATAAGTCTCTCACCCTCCCCTTTATCCCCTCCCGTCAAGGGAGGGGAATCGAGTTATTGGACAGACTGAATAGGCTCAAAAGATACCGCAGACATCCATCAAACGAATGCGGTTGTCTGCGTTATTTTC
>JAAUYK010071862.1_pt1 | contig 10736 bp, 9 predicted proteins | sample 7278021 | NCBI WGS metagenome assembly JAAUYK01 (sample SAMN14350223, study PRJNA611818) | marine sediment metagenome | isolation source: surface marine sediment (1.8m) | place: French Polynesia: Moorea | collected 2018-08
ACCAAACATTGAACATTGAACATTAAACATTGAACATTTTGGTTTCAAGCCTCTCCCTTTAGGGAGAAAGAAGTTTGGGAGAGGTTTCAAGCCTACTTCCAAACGAATGATAAATGATAAATGAAATGACCCCTACGGAAATATGTAGCCTTAATAAATAGCAATGGGATTACCAGGAGAACCGGTTGCACCCTTCATTTTTAATGGAGCAAAAACAAACATAAATTCGTAAACTTTATTATCAACTAATTCACTCAAATCCAAATTTTCTATATTGGTAATACCATGTTTAACCATCCATTCAACATGACAATCAATAGGACGGTTAGGATCTTCTCCTGGAATCGCTTCGGTTCCCAAAGTGTCTGACCCGACCATCGCAATTTTTTGGCGAGATAAATAACGACAAGCGGTAATCCCCGGCCCTGGTTCTCCTGCATTAAATAACTGTGTATTTTCGGATTTTTCTTCATCGCTTAAACTATCCCAATCACTACCCCAATAGTTACCATGTCCGGTATAAAATAAGACAACATCTCCTTGTTTAATCGGACTAATTCTTTGCTTTTTGATGGCTCCTTTTATATCATCAACTGTAATAATTCCAGGCTCATTTTTAGCCTTTCCTGTGGGAACTGGTAAACGTTCAACTCCCTTATACGCAGCCATATCTAATAACACCCCTCGGGTAACATATCCTTTTTGGGCTATTTTTTCCACTCCTAATTTATTTAACCCGTAAGCAGTACCAAAGTCTTCTAAAAAATTACCATTATAAAAATAATTTCCTCGAGATGTATTCACCCCAATATGACCTAAACCATCGAATTGTGTGCCAACTTGTCCTAATTCGGTAACCACATATTCATCATTATAAACAATACTATTATTGCTACCTAGTTCACCGGTAGCTAAACCAGGAATTGTTAGTTTCCAGTTACGTTTACCAAAAAACGGCATATCATTTTGATAAACTTTACCCAAAGTAACCACCTTGCCTTTTTTAACTAATTTAATTGCTTCTAGAACCTTTTTATCTGTAATCCAATTAACTGAACCTATTTCGTCATCTTTCCCAAATACCGAAGCATTCCAACCTGGTTTTAAGGGACTATCATCAGCTAGGGTTAAGATCGGGAATAAAACGATACACAGGATAATCACAACGCCAAAAAACCAGCTTTTGAGAAAAATTTGTTTCTTCATATTTCTTAAAATTAGGGATCAAAAAAGAGGTAAACCTGAAATAGCTTACCTCTTCCGATAAAGTCTTGATTTGTATCAAAACTTAAAGATACTTTTCCAAAGTAGAAGCGAGGGTGGTTTTGGGAACAGCACCCACAACCATATCCACCCGTTGACCTCCCTTAAAGATCATCAGAGTGGGGATACTACGAATTCCATATTGACTAGCAGTGTTAGGATTTTCATCGGTGTTGAGCTTAACAACCTTAACCTGGTCCTTGTATTGTTCGGCTATCTCCTCCACAACGGGAGCGACCATACGACAAGGACCACACCAAGGGGCCCAAAAATCCACAAGAACGGGAAGCTCGCTGTCTAGAACATCTGCTTTAAAACTACTATCTGTAACTTGAGGTGCAGCTGACATATCATGAATTCCTTTGATTGCTCGTGTTTACCTAGAATACTCTAGAATTCTACCATACCAAAAACTTTCTGGCTGTTTACAACCATCAAAGTGAAGTGCGGTTTTCCAGAAAAAGCTTCCATAAGAAACCGCCCGAACTAATGCCGGGCGGAGTGTGGTGTGAGGAGTGAACGGAAACGTTTGTCTCCGCTATCTCTATTGTAAGGGAGAATTCCCATTTTGAGACACTAAATTTTGCCTAATCGAAATTTTTTTTTTTGCTTAATGTGTTAAACTAGGCAGTTATACCTGATTTCTGGTTTGAGGAGAATCTCTAAAAAGTGCCTTGTTCCTAAGTTTGAGAGTTTAAAACATGGTTGATATGGCTTGAATTTGATTATTAGATAATCTCGTTTATTCCATAGTAAAGGATAAAATCAAGATAGTTCCAGTCAACAAATTGTAAAGTTTTATGACCGCTTCTGCTAATTTTCTCTCTCAACTTAACCCTTCACAACGTATTGCTGTTGAACATTTCTGTGGACCGCTTTTGGTGGTTGCGGGGGCAGGTTCGGGCAAAACTCGCGCTCTCACCTATAGAATTGCACATCTGATCAGCCATCATCAAGTTGATCCTGAGTCCATTTTGGCGGTCACTTTTACGAATAAGGCGGCACGGGAGATGAAAGATAGACTGGAGAGATTATTTGCTCAAGAAATGGCGTTAAAACAGCAAGGTCAACCGTTTAATTCTCTGCCAGAATACGATCAAAAACGTTTACTTTCCCAAGTTTATAAGAAAATTACAAAAAAGTTATGGATCGGTACTTTTCATAGTTTATGTGCTAGAATTCTTCGCTACGATATTAATAAATATCAGGATGAGAAGAAGCGACAATGGGAACGTAATTTTTCTATTTTTGATGAGTCTGATGTTCAGAGTTTGGTTAAAAATATTGTTCTCAAACAGTTTAATTTAGACGATAAAAAGTTTAATCCTCGTAATGTTCGTTATGCTATTAGTAATGCTAAGAATTTGGGTTTATCTCCTGAAGCTTATTTAAAGGAAAATGCTTATGCTAAGGGTCGTGTGATTGCAGAAGTTTATAACGAATATCAAACTCAATTGGCTGCTAATAATGCTTTGGATTTTGATGATTTAATTCTGATTCCTGTGCGCTTATTTCAGCAAAATGAATCGATTCTGGGTTATTGGCATTCTCAATTTAAACATATTTTAGTGGACGAATATCAAGATACTAACCGTATTCAATACGAGTTAATTCAGTTGTTAACTACCAATGCAGAAACCCGTAAAAGCGAGTGGAGTTGGGAAAATAGGTCTATTTTTGTGGTGGGAGATGCGGATCAATCTATTTATAGTTTTCGCATGGCAGATTTTACTATTTTATTGAATTTTCAATCGGACTTTGGTGATGGTTTGCCGGATGAAGATACAAGAACAATGGTTAAATTAGAGGAGAATTATCGCTCTACGGAAACTATTTTACAAGCAGCTAATCAACTGATCGAAAATAATAGTCAACGTATCGATAAAATTTTGCGCCCCACTAGAGGAGAAGGGGAAGAAATTTACTGTTATAAAGCAGATGATGAACGCATAGAAGCAGATTTTGTGATCGCTAAAATTCAAGAATTAGTGGAAACAAACCCAGAATTAAATTGGGGAAATTTTGCTTTATTATATCGGGTTAATGCTCAATCTCGACCCTTTGAAGATAATTTAATTCGTAACAATATTCCTTATAATATTGTGGGCGGATTTAAGTTTTATGACCGTCAGGAAATAAAAGATTCTCTTGCATATTTACGGTTACTTGTCAACCCTTTTGATACGGTTAGTTTACTACGAGTTATTAATTCTCCCCGTCGAGGAGTCGGCAAAACTTCTATTGATTCTCTCCTAAAAGCAGCACAAGAATTAGAGATACCTTTATGGGAAATTATTAGCGATGAAACATCTGTGAAAACCCTAGCAGGAAGGGCAGCTAAGTCAGTTAACAAATTTGCTAATATGATTAAAGATTTACAGGAAAAATTAAAGGAACTTTCAGCAACTGAGATTTTTGATCAGATTATGGAATTATCAGGTTATGTGGATGATTTGAAGAAAAAGGGAACGGAAGAAGCCGATAATAGATTAGAAAATATCTATGAATTGTACAGCGCGATCGCTCAATATCAAGAAGAAAATGAAGATACCAGTTTACAAGGTTATTTAACTAATGCTTCTCTGGCTTCGGATTTAGATAACCTGGATGAAGGACAAGAAAAGGTATCTTTAATGACCTTACACTCTGCCAAAGGTTTGGAATTTCCTATTGTCTTTTTGGTAGGATTAGAACAAGGAACTTTACCCCATTTTCGCAGTTTAAACGATCCGTTAGCATTAGAAGAAGAACGAAGACTATGTTATGTAGGAATTACCCGCGCCCAAGAACAATTATTTATTAGTCACGCTAGAGAACGCTATGTTTGGGGTTCAAAAGAAGCGAAAATGGTGTCACAATTTATCCAAGAAATTCCCCAAGATTTAATCAGTACTAATCTGCGACAAACTAGAAGGAAAGTACATCAGAAAAAAACAGTTTCTAGTTCCCCTAATACAAAGTGGTCAGTTGGCGATCGCGTTATTCATCATAGTTTTGGAGAAGGAGAAATCACCCATATTTTAGGTTCAGGAAAAAAAACAAACTTAGCCATTAAATTTGCTGGACTTGGCCGTAAAATTGTTGACCCAAGAACCAACTCTATTACTAAAATTGAACGGTAAACAGTGAACAGTGATCAGTTAATTGAACTAATAACTGGTAACTGGTAACTGGTAACTGGTAACTGATAACTGATAACTGATAAACTAATGAACAAGTGATACCCATATTTCCCGAGAGTTTATTACTTTGTCTTCTTCACCAGAGTCTCCCCAACTTCCCCCCACCTCAGCTATCACCAAGAAAAACCCTCTCAAAGCAACTACAGAAAAGTGGTTTGAGTATTCGGTTAGGGTACAACCTCATCATACCGACTATGCAGGATTAGTATGGCATGGTACTTATATTAATTGGTTGGAAACTGCTAGAGTGGAATGTCTCCGTTCTATGGGCATAGATTTTGCCGAATTGGTAAAATTAGGATGTGATCTCCCTGTGGTGGAATTATCCTTACGGTATCATCGAGTCTTGCGGTTGGGAGAAATGGCGATCGTCAAAACTCGGATGTCCGCTATGACAGGAGTTCGGATGTATTGGGATTGCGCTATTGAATCAAGCGATCGCCAAGTTGTCCATGTCACGGGAAAAATTACCTTAGTGGCCATGGATCGAGAAAAAGGAAAAATTATGCGTCAACTTCCCCCGACGGTTAAAGATGCTTTAACTAAAATAGTGGACTTGTGAAGCTTTGAAAAATATTAACAATAATTCGATGATACTCCTATAATCCTACTTTTTAGGATTATAGGAGTGTGAGAAAGTTTCTAGTTGAGATTACTTTTTTCGATAAAACGTAGTTTTTGAAATTTGAAGAACAATATATAACATAGAGAAATATCACTATACATTATAGTTAAAACTAGCGTCGGCTAACCCTAATTTTTTGATAAAATACAAGACAAATAAAACAATTATTTTTATGGAAATTAAACGCTTACCTGCCTTATCTGATAATTACATTTTTCTCTTACATGATACCCATAATAACACGGCTGCTGTGGTTGATCCGGCAGAGGCTAAACCAGTGTTAAATTGCTTGAATGAATTAGGGGCAAAGTTAGTTGCTATTTTCAACACCCATCATCATGCTGATCATGTTGGGTCTAATAAAAAACTAATGGAAAAATTCCCTGATATTTGTATTTATGGAGGGAAAGAAGATCAAGGGAGAATTCCAGGACAACAAGTTTTTTTAGAAGAAGGAGATACAGTAAAATTTGCAGAAAAAACTGCTACGATTTATTTTATTCCGGGTCACACTCGTGGACATATTGCCTACTATTTTCCTCCCAATAATTCAGAAGAAATAGGGGATTTATTTTGCGGTGATACTATGTTTGCTGGAGGGTGTGGACGCTTATTTGAAGGAACACCGGCACAGATGGTTCAATCATTAACTAAACTGAGAAACTTACCCGATAATACTCGTGTTTGGTGCGCCCATGAATACACCTTAAATAATCTTAAATTTGCTGTTACAGTTGAACAAGATAATAGGGAGTTACAAAGTCGTTATCAAGCAGTAATTAAAGCCCGAAATAATCGCCAAGCAACGGTTCCTTCTTTATTGGGAGAAGAAAAGAGAACTAATCCTTTTTTACGATGGGATCAACCCTCTTTACAAAGTTTAACAGGGATGAGTGATCCTGCTAGAGTATTTGGTAGAATTAGGGGGATGAAAGATAATTTTTAACTTAAAATGGAAGTCAAAAACTTCAAATTAAAAGAAAAAATATCCCATTATTTGGATGATTTTAATACCCCTATTGGGATTACAGTTAATTTAATAATTTTGGGGCTTATTTTATTATCTTCTGCTATCTTTGTCCTAGAAACTTATCCTTTGTCTGATCCTATTTTTAGAGTTTTTAAAAGATTAGATAATATTATTTTAGCTTTATTTACTTTTGAATATTTAACCCGTTTTTGGTGTGCAGAATCAAAACGAAAATTTGTCTTTAGTATTTTCTCTTTTATTGATTTACTTTCAATCCTACCTTTATTTCTCGGTTTTATAGACATTAGATTTATTCGTATTCTTCGGTGGTTTCGAGTTTTGAGACTCCTAAGATTAATCAATTTTGAAACATCTTTATTTAAAATAAAATCAGAAGATGGGGTTGTTTTAGTAAGAATATTTTTAATTATATTTTCTTTGATATTTATCTATTCTGGAGCTATTTATCAAGTTGAACATTATAGTAATCCTAATGTTTTTAAAACGTTTTTTGATGCTTTATATTTTTCCGTTGTTACTATGACAACTGTGGGATTTGGTGATGTTATACCCCTTTCAGAAGCAGGAAAAATTTTAACAGTAATTATGATTTTTTCTGGTGTTCTTTTAATTCCTTGGCAACTGGGTATATTAACCCAAAAATTCTTACAAAATACTCAACAAAGTAATCGAACTTGTTCTCATTGTGGCTTAAAATTTCATGATAGAGATGCCAATTTTTGTAAGATTTGTGGAACCAAGTTATGATATTAGTAATTATAGTTAGTAGGGATTTAATAATATTAATCCCATATAGGAGTTAGATATGGTGGAAACTATTGGTATATCTCAAGGAATTAGAAATTTAACAGAAGTTCATCTGAAGTTTAATTTAACTCGCAATCAAAGCAGTAATTTTTTTACAGAATGGACTGATAATTTACCTGATCTTAGTGTTCAAGAGAAACAAACTTTAGATAGTTTAAAAGAGCGATATTTATATTATGCTTCTGATAATTCCATTACCGAGGTAACTCTCAATATTATTATGATTTCCCCTTTATTAGAATTAGCAAACTTATGTGATACTCCTTTTAAAATAAAAGCAGAACAAGCTGTTAAGATTGAGCTTAAAGACTCAGACATTATCTTACAAGGTTTTATTGATGCTTTGGTGATTAAAGAACAATTTTGGGTTATTGTTATTGAAGCCAAACGTTATGGTTTCAATATTTCTTTAGCCATTCCTCAAGCTTTAACTTCTATGATGGCTAATACTAAGCAAGAAAGTCCTATTTTTGGTTTAGTAACCAATGGAGAAGATTATATTTTCATCAAAGTTAGTCATCAAAATCAACAATATGATATTTCCGATAAATTAACCTTAGGAAAAAGAAACAATCAAGAATTTTATCAAGTTTTTCAAATCATCAAAAATATTAAACAATTCTTACTTTAATTTATTACCTCAACTTACTATGATATGATTCAACAGGACAAGAAATTCTAGGGAAAAGTATTAAATGCACAAAATTCCAGTTACAGTAATTACAGGTTTTTTAGGCGCAGGAAAAACCACATTAGTTCGCCATCTGTTACAAAACAATGAAAAGCGACGCATTGCTGTATTAGTCAATGAATTTGGAGAAGTAGGAATAGACGGAGAAATACTCAAAGATTGTCAAATTTGTGAAGAAGAAGAAGACCCTAACGAAAACATTATAGAACTAAATAATGGTTGTCTTTGTTGCACTGTTCAAGAAGAATTTTATCCCACCATGCAGCAACTTCTAGAACGAAGAGACTCCCTCGACTGTATGTTAATAGAAACATCCGGTTTAGCCCTACCAACACCCTTAGTTCAAGCCTTTCGTTGGCCGGAGATTCGTAATAGTGCAACCGTTGATGGTGTGGTCACAGTAGTTGATTGCCAAGCATTAGCTTCCGGTACATTAGTAGGAGATTTAGACGCATTAGAAGCCCAAAGAAAAGCCGATCCTAACCTCGAACACGAAACTCCTATCGAAGAATTATTTGAGGATCAATTAGCTTGTGCAGACTTAGTATTACTAACCAAAACCGACTTAGTTAAAGAGACAGAATTAAACAAAATTAAAACTTGGTTATCCCAAGAATTACGCCCCGGTGTCAAAATTGTTTCTTGTAATCAAGGTCAAATTAGTCCTGATATTTTACTCGGGTTTAATGCTGCTGTAGAAGACAACTTAGAAACCCGTCATTCTCATCACGATCACGAAGAAGAACACGATCATGACGATGATATTAACTCAGTACAAATCATCCTCGAACAAGCTTATGATCCCAAAAAATTAGTGACAACTTTAACAAAATTAGTCCAAGATAACGAGATTTATCGTATTAAAGGCTTTGTTAATGTTCCTAATAAACCTATGCGGTTAGTCTTACAAGGAGTAGGCGATCGCTTTGATTATTTCTACGATCGCCCTTGGCGCGAAGATGAAGCCAAACAAACCCGTTTAGTCTTCATTGGTAGAGAATTAAAGCAACAAACCATTCAAGGACAATTGTAGCAGTTTGAACATAGGTTAGACTGCTATTATTCGCCACCACCACCCCCACCACCATCACCACCACCATCACCACCACCGTCACCACCGCAACCACCACCATCACCACCGCAACCACCATCACCACCGTCTCCACTATAACCACCACCACCACTATAACCACGACGACGACTACCACCATCACCAAATATCATCGATAATATTATGCAAATAATGACCCAACCACCATAACCTATGTTAGATGAGAAGCTAATAGTATAATTGATAAAGGGTTGTATTTTATCAATTACCCGTTTAATATTCGATTGCCAATAGGGAGAGGGTAAGTTCAAGATATTATGAGGGAAACTAACTTGAACTTCAATTTCTTGTTGTGGTAAAATTTCTTGTGAAGAAATAAACTCCACAGTTCTATTATCAATTGAATATGATCGAGTGGGAACACCAAAACTTCTAAAATCAATAATATTTCCTACTAATTCTTGAGGTAATCTTACAGTAACTTTAGCCTTTTTAATGGGAACCTTGCGATCCCGAAAAATAGCTTTCCAATAAACTTGATCAAGGTTGGATTCTTCGTTAATATGCAAACCACCAATGACACGATAACTAATAACAAAAGTATGAGATTTTGGAGTGTTAATAATAGGCTCATGGTTCCATTTTATAATTAAATTGTTGTTCTCTTTCGTACTTATACTCCTTAAGCTTTTGCCATCTTCTGTTACAAATACATCAGTAATATCATCTACTTTACCAAGAGGAATATAACGGTAACGCTGGTTAGAATAATTTTGATTAAAAGTATATTTTTGAGTTTCTTTAACCAGCATATCTCCGTTATTTTGAACATCAATATCAACATTAATAAAATCCCAATAAAAAGGTAAATGGCTTTGAGCATTTACGGGATATAAATTATCAGTAATGAATAAATTTGAAAGCAAAATCAGCAAACAACTGATAATCCCGAAAGCAATTTTTCTACAATGTCTCAACCAAACTGTTTTAGTTAAAACATAAATGATGTTCTTGTTCATGTTGTTTCCAGAATAGTTCATATAGATTTATCTGGAAAAAGCACGCATACATCCGAATTTTTTAACAAAACTTTACGAAAACCCTAGTCCCGCTAAGGGAAAGTCAAAATTCAAAAGTAGCGACTGGTAAGGGTTTGAACCCTTTGCGACTGGTGGGTTATTTCCACCACGCTGCCCTAATTACTCAAAACTAATCTTGATAAACCCACCCCGGGATAATAATAGTCTAAAATCTGTTGATAGTCGTAGCCTTTTCTCGCTAATTCATAAGCTCCAGTTTGACTCATTCCCCGTCCCTTATGAGCGCGGGCCACAATTTCATCTGTCGCTGCATAAAGAGACTCCACCACACCCCCTCGATGGCTTAAAATCTGTCCTTTAGTGCTTCGTACCGCGTGATGACCCGTATTATATTCACTGTTTAACCCCTTATACACCTGCCAACGTTGGGTATTACCGAGATCGTACCAAGAACTGGCCGGACGAATCATGTGAACTAAAGCATAAGACCGTGCGGCGATCGCTTGAGCTTTGAGAGCTTCTGTGGGTGCATTAGCGTGCATTTCGCTGCCTACCACACTATATAAATACTGCTCAAAATTAACATGATTGACCACCAGTAAGCTGTTACCCTTGGATACCAATAAAATTTTGCCCCGATACCAGCGATCGCCCACATAAATAAGACTCTCTTTTGTCGGTTGCACCCAAACCACCCCAGGTAAAGACTGTCCCCCAAAGGATAAAGAACCCCCATTGGGTCGTACATTCCACCCTTGGGAACCAGAAAGGGTTTTTAGTCGTTTACTATCGCGATCGCTGATCACTGCTTGTCCTGACACCCCCAAAGTAGTTCCGGGTGCATCTCGTAAAATGGCTACACGAATATCAAGAGGAGGAGGTTGATAGTTTGCAGGGGCCGGTGCTAAAGACTTAGCAGAAGCAGGAGGAGACGGAGGAGACATTTGAGAGGGTGAGGAACTAACCTGCTGTTTAACCTCTGACTGTTGAGTAGGGTTAGGGGACTTCTTAGTTTCAACCTCCGGTTGCTTTTGAGAAGGTTGTTTGAGATAAGGTTGTTGAACTTGTGAGTTTTCTCGGGGTGAA
>JAAUYK010201712.1_pt1 | contig 10732 bp, 9 predicted proteins | sample 7278021 | NCBI WGS metagenome assembly JAAUYK01 (sample SAMN14350223, study PRJNA611818) | marine sediment metagenome | isolation source: surface marine sediment (1.8m) | place: French Polynesia: Moorea | collected 2018-08
CAGCTCGCCGACACGGCCCGGTAGCGGGCGTCGGTCTCCCGCCGTAGCTGCGCGTCCGCCGGCACGAGGTAGTTCTCGCCGTCGATCTGGACGCCGTGACCGGCGAAGTAGAAGAGCCCGACGCCGCCCTCCCGCAGACGCTCTCCGAGCGCGCTGACGGCGCTCTCCATGGCGGGCTGGGACGCGTCACGCAGCAGCGTCACGTCGAAACCCAGCGACTGGAGTGCGCCGGCGAGATCGGTGGCGTCGTTCAGCGGATTGGCGAGGCGGCCCGTGGCGTACGCGGCGTTTCCCACCACGACGGCCAGGCGCCGCTCCGCTCGGGGCGATTCGGCGGGCAGCACCACCCGGGAGCCCGGTGCCGCGCCGGCGCCCGGCGCCGGGAGGGGGGAGAGGTCGGCCCGGCCCGGCAGCTTCGCGTCGACGGCGGCGCGGTCGGCCGTGAGCTCGCTCGCGACCACACGCGCGAACTCGACCAGCGTCTCCTCGCTGGCTCGCCTGACCCAGTCGTAGCCGGCCACGCCCGCCGTGTGGGATCCGGGAATCAGATAGGGATACGGGAGCGACGAGGCGACGCTCACGAAGCTCCGTTCGAGCTTGCGGTGCCAGACGAGCCTCCCGTCCCGGTCGCGCAGCGCCGCGTCGCACTCGATGGTGTAGTCGGTGACGCCGGGGAGGATGGCCAGCGTGAAGAGCGCGGCGAACGCCGAGCCGATCCGCACCGCTTCCGTCGGGCCCGCGCAGCGAATCTCCAGCCTGCCGCGGGAGGCCAGCCGCGACTCCGGCCGCAGGAACTGGTAGGGCGCTCCGAGCTGCCGCTCGAGCGCGCCCCGGATGCGCTCCGCGCCCTGCGGATCCACGAGCTGCGGCGTGGCGGCCTCCACGTAGTCGACGTCGAGCCGGATCCGCGTCGCGGGCTCACCCGACGCCGAAGGCTCGGGAGGCGTCGCCGCCGGAGGCGCCGGGGCCCAGACCGTCTCCCCGGTCCACGCCGACGCGAAGCATCCCGTCACTCCCAGCGCGATCGCGAGCGCGAGTCCGCGCCCCGGCCGGCGCAGCGGGGACGGTCTTCGACGATGTCGGGCGCGCGACATGTCGAGGATGCTCGATCAGCGCGCCGCGGCCTGTCAACTGCCCGCCGCTCAGGTAGCTTCCGTACATGGACGCCGTCGACGCGATCTCGGTCCCGCTGCGTCCGTTCCGCGCCGCGTGCCGGGTTCCGCGTTCCCTGGCCGGCGTGACGCGACGGGGCGAGGAGGTGGCGCCGCGCGACGTGGGGGCCACCCGCGAGGGGGTGGCGGCCGTGTGGGAGGCGGCGAAGGCCCTGTACCGCACCGGCCTGTACCCGGCCGTGCAGCTCTGCATCCGTCGAGACGGAGGTGTCGTGCTGCACCGCGCCCTGGGCCACGCCCGCGGCAACGCGCCGAACGACGGCCCGCAGACGCGCCGCGAACGCCTGGAGCTCGACACCCCCTTCTGTCTCTACTCGGCCTCCAAGGCCGTCACCGCCATGGTGGTGCACAAGCTCGACGAGGAGCGCGTGATCCACCTGGACGACCGGGTCTGCGACTACATCCCCGAGTTCGGGATCGGGGGAAAGCAGTGGATCACCATCCGCCACGTGCTCGGGCACCGTGCGGGCATCCCGACCTTTCCGCGCGAGGCCTTCAACCTCGACCTGCTCGAGGATCCGGAGCAAATGGTCGAGCTGCTGTGCGCGGCGCCGCGCCTGTCGCGGCCCGGCCGGCGCTTCGCCTACCACGCGATCACCGGAGGCTTCGTGCTGGGAGAGGTGGTGCGGCGCGCCACAGGCCAGGACATCCGCAGCGTGCTCGCGAAGCAGGTGGTGGACCCGCTGGGCTTTCGCTGGATGAACTACGGCGTCGACGCCGGCGACGTGGAGCGGGTGGCCGACGACGCGGTCACGGGGCTGCCCGTCCACCAGGTGCTCTCGGTCTTCGTCGAACGCGTGCTGGGAACGACCTTCGAGGGAGCGGTCTCGCTCGCCCAGGACCCGCGCTTCCGCACCGGGATCGTGCCCGCGGCGAACGTCGTGTCGAACGCCTTCGAGCTCAGCGCCTGGTACCAGTGCCTGGTCGACGAGGGCGAGCTCGACGGAGTGCGGATCTACGACCCGCGCACCGTGCGCCGTGCCACGGCCGAGCAGGCCTACTTCGAGCTCGACATGACCCTGCTGCTGCCGCTGCGCCACGGGCTCGGATTCATGCTCGGCAGCGAATGGGTGAGTCCGTGGGGGCTCGGAACGCCGCGCGCCTTCGGTCACATCGGACTCACCAACATCTTCGCGTGGGCGGATCCCGACCGGCGCCTGGCGGTGGCGCTGCTCACCAGCGGCAAGCCGACGTTGAGCCCCGAGCTCGCGCGTCTCGCCCAGCTGGTCCAGCGCATCGCGACCGCGTTCCCGCGCATCTCCTGAGCGGCGCGCCGCACCGGCGCCGCGGCCGCATCCCCATCCACGTTCTCCGCCCCTCCCGCGAGCGCGCGCTCAAGCCCGGCCGACCCGCGTACCGATACCGGGCCAGGCACGCTGACGGGGGTCGCGATGAAGCGCCATCAGGCCGGGCTGCTGCAGACCATCGCGGCGACCGACGTCCGCGAGGGCGACGAACGGGTCCACTTCCGCGTCGGTGAGCGGCAGCAGGAGTTCCACAAGGAGTTCCCGCTGATCCTCACCATCGAGACCAGCAGCTACTGCAACCTCAAGTGCGTCGCGTGCCCCCAGAAGGATCTGACGCGGGAGCGCAGCTTCATGGAGCCGGAGCTGTTCCGGAAGATCGTGGACGAGGCCGCCCGCTACGACGTGCGGACCTGGCTCCACTACATGGGCGAGCCCCTGATGCATCCCCGGATCTTCGAGCTGCTCGACCACGCGAGGAACGCCGGGCTGCGTCACGTCGGCATGTCGACCAACGCGCGGATCCTGACCGAGGACAAGATCGAGCGCATCCTGGACGCCGGCCTCACGCGCTTCGAGCTCTCCCTCGACAGCCTCGATCCGTCGCGGCTCGGCAACCTGCGCCCGGGCGGGGACCCGCAGGAGATCATCGAGCACGTCCACGACTTCTTCCGCATCAAGTACGCGCGCGGTCAGAGGCTGCCCATCACCTCCATCAGCTTCCGGGACCTGCAGGAGAACGCCGACGAGGCCGAGGCCTTCGGCGAGTACTGGAAGGACATCCTCCAGGAGCCCGACTTCGTCCTCGCACTCAGCTTCGAGAGCTGGGGCGGCTACGCGAGTCGCGCCCATGCGATGTTCGAGGTGCCCGCCGAGCGCCGCCCCTGCCTCAAGCTCTGGGACGCGGCCATCGTCCTCTCGGACGGCTCGCTCGTCGCCTGCAACGCGATGTACGACGGCCAGGTGGTGATGGGCGACGTCAACACCCATAGCATCCGCGAGATCTACGACGGCCCGCGCTACCGCGAGATGCGGCAGCGGCACCTCGAGGGGCGCGCCTCGGAGATCGAGCGCTGCCGCGACTGCAAGGACTGGTACCGCGAGTACGACCCGCGTCAGTACCAGAACCTGACCGACGACTGAGGTCGGAGGCTGCGCACGGCGCTCAGCCGGAGGATGGCGCCAGCGCGCGGAGCAGCGCGTCGACGTCGAGGGCGTCGGTCCCGGGCTGCGCGCCGCCGGCGAGCGGCGGGATCTCGCCCAGCCACGGCAGCCCCGGCTCGCGGCGCAGCGCCCCGAGATTGGCGGCGTCCGCGTCGGAGAGGACGCCGTCCGCGTGGGACACCACCACTCCGGCGACGTGCAGCCCGCGCGCGCGCGCCACCTCCACGCTCAGACGGGTATGGTTGATGGTTCCCAGGGCGGCGCGGGCCACCAGCAGCAGCGGCAGGCCGAGGCGCGAGGCGAGCTCGGCCATGCTGGTGGCGTCGTCGACGGGCACGAGCAGTCCCCCGGCACCCTCGACCACCATCCAGGCGTGCCGCGCGGCGAGCTGCGCGTAGGCGGCGTCGATGGCAGCCAGGTCCACGCGACGGCCCTCCGCCTCGGCCGCGACGTTGGGGGCGGCGGGCAGGGCGAAACGCTGCGGACACACGAGGTCGAGCGGATCCTTCGCTCCCGACGCCTCGCGCAGCGCGATCGCGTCGAGCGGGCCCTCGGGCCCCACGCCGGTCTCGACCGGCTTCATCGCCCCGGCGTCGATGCCGCGGGCGTGCAGGGCGCGCAGCAGCGCACAGGCGACCAGCGTCTTCCCGACTCCGGTGTCGGTTCCGGTGACGAACAGGCCGGCGCTCATCGCGCGCGCTCGATCTCCCCGGCGACGGCCTCCACCAGCGCGTCGATCTCCTCCTCGCGGTGGGTCGCCATGGGGGTGAGACGCAGCCGCGCGCTGCCCTCCGGCACCGAGGGGTGTCGGATCCCCTGGGCGTAGAGGCCCTGCGCGAGCAGGCGCTCGCAGATCGCCATGGTACGCGCGTTGTCGCCGATCACCACCGGCACGATGTGGGTCGTGGAAGGCGCGGTGGAGATTCCGTAGCGGGCGAGTCCCTCGCGCAGCCGCTTCGCGCCGGACTGGAGGCTCGCGCGCCGCCAGGGCTCGCGCGCGACGACGTGGAGCGCGGCGCGCGCAGCGGCCACCTGGGGCGGTGCCAGCGCGCAGCTGAAGATGAAGCTCCGCGCCGTGTTGACGAGCAGCTCGCGCAGCGCGCGCTCTCCCACGACGAAGGCCCCGAAGGAGCCGAGCGCCTTGCCGAGCGTGCCCAGGTGGACGTCGACGCCCTCGAGCACGCCGCACAGCTCGGCGCTGCCGCGGCCGGTGGCGCCGAGCGTTCCCGTCCCGTGGGCGTCGTCGAGCAGCACGAGCGCGCCGAAGCGGCGGGCGAGCGAGACCATCTCGGCGACGGGCGCGACGTCGCCGTCCATGCTGTAGACGCCGTCGATGGCGAGCAGCACCCGCGGGTGGCTCGCCGCCGCCTCGCGCAGCAGCGACTCCAGCGCGTCCAAGTCGCCGTGGGGAAAGACGCGGACGTCCGCGCGCGAGAGCCGGCAGCCGTCGATGATCGAGGCGTGGCTCAGCGCGTCGGACACGACCACGTCGCCGCGTCCCACCAGCGCGGGAATCACGCCCACGTTGGCCATGTAGCCGGTGCCGAAGGCCAGCGCGGCCTCCGCACCGAAGAACTTGGCCAGGTCCTCCTCGAGCTCCTCGTGGAGCGTCAGGTTTCCCGTGATGAGCCGCGACCCCCCGGCCGCGCAGCCCAGATCGCGGGCCGCGTGGGCGGACGCCTCGACGACCTCCGGGTGGCGGGCCAGGTCCAGGTAGTTGCTGCCGGCGAAGAGCAGCACCTCCCGTCCATCCACCCGCATGCGCGGACCCTGGGCACCGTCGAGCACGCGCATGCGACGGTAGGTGCCGCGCTCGCGGAGAGCGTCCAGCTTCGCGGCGGCGATCTCGTCGAGACCCACGACGCTACGCGCCCGGGGCGGAGTCGGCCTTGAGGATTCCGCCCTCGCCGGGCAGGCGGAAGCCGGGCTCCCCGGTGCCCTCGCTCTCCGCATCGCTCTGGAACAGCGGATTGCCCTCCACCTCGAAGCCCGCGTCGCGGATCATGCGGTAGGTCGCATCGACGCTCTCGCCGCGGGTGGTGAGGTAGCCCTCCACGAACAGCGAGTTGGCGGGCCACAGGCACAGCGGCTCGAGGGCGCGCACGTGTCCCTCCCTGCCTCCCGCCGCGCGGATCTCGGCTCGCGGGTTGACGAGGCGCATGAGACACAAGGCACGCAGGCAGCGCTGGGGCGTGAGCGATCCGTCGGAGAAGACCGGATTGCCCTCGATGGGGATGAGGAAGTTGACCGGGATCGACGGCACCTCGAGCTCCCGCAGGGCGAACGCCACTTCGACCAGGTCCGAGGCGGTCTCCCCCATGCCGACGATCAGGCCGCTGCAGGATTCGATCCCGCACTTCTTCGCGGCGCTCAGGGTCCGGATCCGATCCGCGTAGTCGTGGGTGCTGCAGATCCGGTCGTAGTGGGTCGCGCTGGTGTTGAGGTTGTGGTTCAGCCGATCGAGCCCGGCCTCGGCGAGGATGCGGGCCTTCTCCTCGTCCACCAGGCCCACCGAGAGGCACACCTCGATGGGGTAGCGACGCTTCACCTCGCGCACGAGGGCGGCGAGCTTGCGCGTCTGGGCGAGCGTGGGTCCGCGCCCGGAGGCCACCATGCAGTAGCGGCTGGCCCCGGCCCGGGCCGCCTTGCCCGCCTCGGCGAGGATGACGTCGTCGCGCTTGAGCGCGTACTTCTCGATCGCCGCCTTCGAGTCCCGGGACTGCGAGCAGTAGCCGCAGTCCTCCGGGCACAGCCCGCTCTGGACGTTGTTCAGGACGTGGACCATGACGCGCCGGCCGAAGTGGCGCTCGCGAGGCACGTAGGCGGCCTGCAGGAGCGGGAGGAGCTGGACGTCCTCCCCCTCGAGGATCCACAGCGCGTCCGCCTCGCCGGGCGGCTCGTCGCGCAGGGCGCGCTCCGCAAGCCTCTCGTAGCGCTCGAACATCCCGGCACCTCCCGCCTGGTTCGCGAAGACTCGGCGCAGGCTAGGGATGGCGGCCGCGGGCTGTCAACTGCGGCTCGGGAGATGGGTTTACGGGCCCGATTCCAACCCGATTCCAACTCGGTACGAACGCGGTTCCGACCCGGTTCCAACGCGGCTGGGTACACTCGCGCATCCGATGGGGCGCGCGCGGACCGTCTTTGCCTGCACCGAGTGCGGGGCCCAGCAGCCCCGCTGGATGGGTCGCTGCCCGGAGTGCGGAGCCTGGTCGACCCTGGTCGAGGAGCCGCAGGGCCCGCTCGGGTCCAGCCGAGATCCGCTCGGGGATCCGCGGGGCGGGGATCCGCTGGGAGGCGCCGCGGCCACGTCCGGCAAGCCGCAGCGGCTCGCCGAGATCGACGTCGACGCGCTGCCGCGCCTCGCCACCGGCATCGGGGAGCTCGACCGGGTGCTGGGAGGCGGACTGGTGCCCGGCTCCGTGGTGCTGCTGGCCGGGGAGCCCGGGGTCGGGAAGTCCACCCTGGCGCTCCAGCTCGCCGCGGGGATCGAGGCGGGAGGCGGCGGGGGGCGGGCCGTCCTCTACGTGACCGGCGAGGAGAGCCCGGAGCAGCTGCGGCTGCGCGCCGCCCGGCTTCCGGTCCTGCCCGCCCACACCGCGGTGATGGCCGAGACGTCGCTGGAGGGGCTCTCGGTGCCGTGGCGCGACCTGGATCCCGCGGTGGTGCTGGTGGATTCGATCCAGACGCTGCGCCGCGAGGGCGTCGACTCGGCGCCCGGATCCGTCGCCCAGGTGCGCGAGTGCGCGGCGGCCCTGGCGGCCACGGCCAAGAGCCGCGGCGCGGCCCTGGTGATGGTAGGGCACGTGACCAAGGAGGGCGCGATCGCGGGCCCGCGGGTGCTCGAGCACCTGGTGGACGTCGTCCTGCAGTTCGAGGGCGATCGCGGCCACGCGTTCCGCATCCTGCGCGCGGTGAAGAACCGCTTCGGCTCGACCCGCGAGGTCGGGGTGTTCCAGATGACCGGTGCCGGCCTCGAGGCCGTCGAGAACCCGAGCGAGCTCTTCCTCGCCGAGCGTCGCAGCGGGGCACCGGGCTCCTGCGTCGTGCCGCTGCTCGAGGGCAGCCGACCCATGCTGGTGGAGATCCAGGCCCTCGTGGCACCGGCGGGCTACGGCATGGCGCGGCGCACCGCGATCGGCGTCGACGACGGGAGACTCGCGCTGCTGCTGGCGGTGCTCGACCGCCGCACGGACGTGGACGTGCTGAACCGCGACGTCTACGTGAACGCCGTCGGGGGGGTTCGGGTCACGGAGCCGGGCGCCGACCTCGCGCTCGCGCTCGCGCTCGCATCGAGCCGGCTCGACCTGCCGATCCCGGAGTCCGCGGTGGCGTGCGGCGAGGTCGGTCTCGGCGGGGAGGTGCGCCGCGTGGCCCGCACGGAGCTGCGGGTTCGGGAGGCGGTCCGCCTCGGCCTCTCGACGGTGCTGGTGCCAGCGGGTGCGCGCGAGGCTGCACGCCCGCCTCCCGGAGCCAGGCTGGTGCCGGTGGCGGACGTCGCCGAGGCAATCCGTTGGCTGCGGGAGCGCGCCGCCGGATGAGGGCGCGAACTCCCGTCAACGGATGCGTGGACAAGCGTTAACCTATTGAAAAACAAAGATTTTTGAGCACAGCTCGCTTTGACAGCGACAGGCCCGAGGGCTAGCGTGGTTTCGATGGAGAACAGCCCCCCGGACCGCGTCGCCTTCACGGATTCCCTGGACCGCCTCCTCGAGAGCCTGGGCTTCGTCGAGCAGGCCATGCGCGAGCAGCTCGAGTCCGCGAGCGGCATGGTGGGAGTGCTCGGCGAGCACGTGCTCGGGTCCGGGGGCAAACGCATGCGTCCCGCCCTGCTGCTGCTCGCGTCCGAGCTGTGCGGCTACAGCGGTCCACGGCGCATCCAGGTCGCGGCCGCAGTGGAGCTGCTACACACCGCGACGCTGTTGCACGACGATGTCGTCGACCTCTCCGAGTTGCGCCGCGGACAGCCGTCAGCGAATGCGGTCTGGGGGAATCGCCGCGCGGTCCTCGGCGGGGACTTCTTCTACGCGCGCGCCTCCTCGATGATCGTCGAGGACGGCGAGCTCGAGATCCTGTGGATCTTCGCCGACACGATCCGACGTATGGCGGAGGGCGAGCTGCTCCAGCTCGAGCGCAGCTTCGACCCGACGGTGACCGAATCCCACTACTTCTCGGTGATCGAGCACAAGAGCGCGGTGCTTCTGTCCGCGGCCTGCGAGGCCGGCGCGATCCTGGGCGGGGTGACGCGTGCCGAGCGGCGCAAGCTGGCCGAGTTCGGCCGCGAGCTGGGCCTGGCCTTCCAGCTGCGCGACGACGCGCTCGACTACGAGGCCGGGGAGGCGTCGATCGGGAAGCGGCCCCACGACGATCTGCGCGAGGGCAAGGTCACGCTGCCCCTGCTCCTGACCCTCAAGCGCTGCACCTCCGCGGAGCGGGAGTACATCGGAGCGGTGCTCAAGAGCGCCGCGCGCCGTGCGGAGCTGGGGGCGGATTTGGCGCCTTCGGAGCCTCTCGACCTCGCGCCCGCGCTGGATCTGGTGCGTCGCTACCGCGGCGTCGAGGACACGGTGCGCCGCGCAGCCGACCACGCGCGGCGCGCCAGCGCGGCCATCGCGCCCTTCCCCGACTGCCGCGCCAAGCGGGATCTGCAGGCTGCAGCGGAGTTCGCGGTGACGCGCGACCGCTAGGTCGTCGCGCCGCGGCCCTCACCCCCCTCACCCCGGCCGGTCCCGGGAGCCATCCAATGACCCAGAGACTGCGTCTCGCGGGCGCGCGCGCGCTCGCCCTGCTGCTTCCCCTCGGCATCGCGCTGGCCGCGCTGCCGGGCCTCGCCGGGGAGGAGCCCCGCCTGGTCGGCAGCGTCAACGTCAACACGGCCACCGTCGAGGAGCTTCAGCTCCTGCCCGGGATCGGCGAGTCCCGGGCCCGCGCGCTGATCGCCGAACGCGAGCAGCGGGGCGGCTTCGAATCGGTGGAGGAGCTGCTGGAGGTGAGAGGGATCGGCCAGGCCAGCCTGGAGCGCATGCGGCCCTTCGTCACGACCCGGGGCAAGACGACCGCGCGCATCGAGTAGGGTGCGGGGGCCGACGGGACGCGTCCGTCGGCCCCCTCGCCAGCGCGTCCGGCTACCCTGCCGCGGTGATTCGAGGCGCCCGCAAGCTGCCGATCCGTCTCCTCGCGTCCCGCGTCCTCCGGTCCGGCGTCCTCGCGCTCGGCATCCTCGCGTTCGAGGTCATCGCGTCCGACGTCACCGGGGTGGAGAGCGCGGTCGGAGAACCCGGCGCGGCCTCCCCGTCCGCGCCCCCGCGCGTCGTCTCGCTCAACCCGTCGCTCACCGCCATCCTGCTGGCCCTCGGCGCCGCCGAGAGCCTGGTCGGGGTGGACGACTACTCGGCCCGGATCGAGCCGTCCGTGCGGGATCTCCCCACCGTGGGGGGCCTGTTCAATCCGAGCCTCGAGGCCATCGTGGCCCTGGCGCCCGATCTCGTGGTGCTCGTGCCGAGCGCCCAGCAGCGCGACCTGCGCGGCCGGCTCGAGTCGCTCGGCGTGACGGTGCTCGCGCTCGACAACATCACGCTGGACCAGGCCGTCGACTCGATCTCGCGGCTGGGAGAGCGGGTCGGCCGGGCGGAGGCGGCGCGCGCCCGCGTCTCCGCGATCCGTCGCACCTGGACGGAGGTGGAGCGCGAGAGCGACCAGATCGTGCGCCCGCGCACGGTGCTGGTGCTCCAGCGCGACCCGCTCTACGTCGTGGGGGGCGGGAGCTTCCTCGACGCCATGCTCGAGGCCGCGGGCGCGAGGAACCTGGGAGCAGAGCTCTCGGGGGCCTACCCGCGTGCGGGAGCCGAGTGGCTGATCGCGGCGCGGCCGGAGCTGATTCTCGACGCGAGTCCGGATGCGGAGGAGCCCGGGGCCTACTGGGCGCGTTGGCCCTCCCTCCCCGCCGTGACGACCGGCGCCGTGGTGCGGGTGCGGCCGGAGCTCGTCACGCTCCCCGGTCCCTATCTCGACCGCGCGCTGCGGGAGCTGGCGCGCGGTCGAGATACGGCCCGGGGAGCGTGACGAGCTCCGGCCGGACCCGCACCACGGCGCCCGTCGTCACGGCGGGAAGGGAGGGCCAACGCGCGCAATAGGCCCCCGGCGCCTCCGCATCCG
>JAAUYK010152634.1_pt1 | contig 10726 bp, 11 predicted proteins | sample 7278021 | NCBI WGS metagenome assembly JAAUYK01 (sample SAMN14350223, study PRJNA611818) | marine sediment metagenome | isolation source: surface marine sediment (1.8m) | place: French Polynesia: Moorea | collected 2018-08
AAACAAACAAAGGAAGAATCCTCTTTCTGAACAAGCGTATTTGGATCGCTGCTGAAGTAGTTAGTGGAGTAGTCTCGTGGATTCCTCTCACTAACGAAATTGATGCACACCAGCATGTTCAGGATACTGCAGCTACTACGTGGTCGATTCAACATGACTTGGCATCTGGATCTCCAGTTGTTCAGGTGTATGACGACACGCATACGATGGTTATTCCAGATTCGGTTGATCCAGTAGACCAGAATAATGTTGATATCTCATTCTCAACAGCAATGTCTGGTTCAGCAATCATCTTGGCTGGTAATTCTGGGCCTGGTGTAAATCGAGCAGATGATCCATTGCAGTTTAGCTACGAACAAGACTTTACGTCTTCGGCAACTTGGGTTATTCCACATGGTCTTGGTTACTTCCCAATCGTTCGTACGTTCATTGGCAATCAGGAAGTTCAACCAGCATCTATCATTCACGATTCGATTATGCAGACAACAGTGACATGGAGTTCTGCTCAAACCGGAACGGCGAGATTGATTTAAGGGAGAGTAAAAGTGGCGACAGTGGCAAAAGGACTTTTAACAGGAACATACGAGCACACTCAGGGTAGTGCTTCAAATGTATGGACCATCACTCACAACTTGGGAACAGAGGCGCCTGTTGTTGATATCATCTTGGATACACCTGATCCAGATCAGGTTATGATTCCATATGATGTTGTAGTGACAGATGCAAATACTGTTACTGTAACGCTTGAAGATCCAACAGGATCTCCAGCAGGACGTACTGGTCGCGCACTGGTAGCATAAGGAGAGAAACATGACTGCAGAATACAATCACTCACAAACATCTGCTAGCGCGTCCTGGGCTATCAACCACGCGTTAAACTCTGATTCAGTTGTAGTAGATGTTATGATTGACAACGGTGGTAATCTTGAAAAGATTCTACCACAAGACATTCGTATCAACGATGCGGATAACATTACAATTACGTTTTCGAGTGCACAAACAGGACGTGCTCGTATCGTAGGCGAATTTTAACACAAGGTAAGGGAGAAACAACAATGTTAATGGATACAATTCAATACGTCGCAGGCGCTGATTGGAACTACGATATTGCTGGTAGCACACTGAGCGCTCCTGCTGATACTGATATTATCACTCGTTTTACAGCAACGCGCGCTTTTCAGATTCCAGCAAATATGGCAGGTACAGTCATTTCTGTTGGAACTAACCCATCAGCAACAGCAACACTGACAGTTAAGAAGAACGGCACTGGCGTTGCTACAATCACTATCAATACTAGTGGTGTAGAAACATTGCCTACTCAAGCAGCTGTATCTTTTGCGATTGATGATATTCTTGAGATTGAAGTTACTACTGCAAACAGTATTGACGGACTCGGTATCACAATCCCAACAGTTGCTGCTTAAACGTCCCTAAGGGTAGCATATAAATACCTTGTGTACCGGAGGGGGCTGCTTCGGCGGCCCCTTTCTTTTGCCTGGGGAATTGTGTGATTCATAATCAAGATGTGCCTTCCTCTGTCTGGGAAGTAAAACATGACTCAAATTCGGCAAATAGCATTGTCGAATGCTGGGTTGACAGGACCGGAAAACTTACAAAAATCATACCACTCATAGTCGAAGACATCGATGCAAACACCACCAAAATTACATTTACTCGGGAATATACTGGAAGGGTTATCATTCGGCCGAATAAACGGTGGTGTGACTAATAATAAATAGAAGAAACCAGTATAAATACTCTATATTACGGAGACAACAGGAGTCGATAAAATGTTGGACAACCTACCAATCTCAGTCAAGGGTCACGTTCATGTAGCGGACGATTTGGGCAACACGCTTGTAGACAAGTGCAATGCTGTTCACCCGCAAAACATGGCTCGCGCAATCGCACGTGCACTCGCGAACGAGGACAATTTTTACATTCACAGAATTGCTTTTGGTAATGGCGGTACTCTTACAGACGCAGCCTTTACTATTACATACAACACACCTAATGACGGACAGCCACCTGATGTAAGGACATGGGACAGCCGTCTGTATAACGAGACATACAGCGAGATTGTAGACGATTCAATCACTCCATCTTCGCTGCTTGGAACTGACCCAGGTTCTGCTGGTCCAAATGCTGGAACGCGTCCTGGTGGTGGTGCTGATCCTTCTGGTGACCCGGCATCTATTCCTCATGTCTCTGGTCCAGGTGTACGTTCTAACGAATTGGGTCTTACTTCTGAAGTAGTTGTTACTGCTGTTCTGAACCCTGGCGAGCCTACTGGCCAGTTCCCTTCAGATGATCAGTCTCCTTCTGAAGATACAGAAAGCTCATTCACCTTCGATGAAATCGGTCTTTTCACTACAGGCGCGCCAGCTATCGACTCCAACGGCTCGTTTGATGTTGATGTAGGTAACCGATCTTCTGAAGATGATACTGGTCTTCTGGCAAACACGCAGTACTCTTTCATCATTGATGTTGATGGTGGTGGTCCTCAGTTGATCGACTTCACTACTCCTGCATCTGGTGGTTCAGGTCCTGGTGGTGAGATTCTTTATGGTGATCTTTGTGAAGCTATCAACACTGGTGATGTTGTTTGGAATCCAGCTTGGTCTGGTTCTAGCCCACTCCCAGGTGGCTCTACAATTGCAATCACTGATGCTACTTTGAGCTTCCCATCTATCACAGGTGCTCAGACATTTGGTTACCTTCGTGTAACAAGTGGATCTACTGGTGCGACTTCTTCTGTCGTTCTTACAGACGGTTCAACTGGTCTGAACTTGTGGGATGAATTGAATCCACCTACTGGTGGTACTTTGCTGAATCCTGGTGTAGGTAACCCAGGTGAGGATGCTGGTGTTCAGAATGATCCAGTTAATCCTGACACAGAGCGTGAGCGTCTGCTGACACACATTATCTTCTCTCCAGTATTGAAGTCAGCCAACCGTACTTTGACTGTCACATACACACTGACAATCTCGGTTGCTCGTACTCAGACCTAATTGCAAATAATTTTCTCTCTTGCAATGAAAAAGGCCATCAAATGATGGCCTTTTTTCTTTTCTATGTTAACTTAGGAAGTTATATTATGTTGCAGCTTTCTTGCGTGTGGCACGCTTCTTAGGAGCTGGTGCAGGAGCAGCAGCCTCTTCAGCAACAGGTGCCTCATTCAGCTGTTGTGGCTGACCGGCCTGTGGCTGGTTCAACTGCTGGATAGCAGCAACCGCAGCGGCAGCAGCGGCCTGAGCAGCAGCATCAGCAGCTGTGGCAGCATTCTGTTCCATTGTAGCGCGAGCCTGAGCACCGCGTGTGTCAACTTCACCCTGGCCTTCGCCAACACCAACTTCACCAAGACCTGGACGCATAACACGACCGCTTGGAGTAATTACGTGTACGAGCTGGTGGAAGTATTCCAGAGCGTTAACGCCATTGTTGAGTGTGATGTTGCTCATCAGATCCCACAGAGCAAAGTGCTGTGCGTTACGGTTGCGAACGATACGAGCCATACGCTTCTTATCGATGCTGTCCAGAGCTTTCAGTGGGATGTAGGAAATGTTTCCAAATCCATCTTTCTTCATCACGGCGCACTCAACATACACGCCATCTTGTTTGAGGTCTATCCAAAAAATATGTGGAAGATTACCCTCTTGCATATCAATAGCCATTTTGTTTTCTCCTTAATTACGCTTGTATGTCAAGCACGTTTGTTGTTCGTTGAAAATATTTACAGGCGTAATGAGGAGGGGTTCCCAATAGTTTAGGGTAATATTACACAATCAGAATTGGGAATATATGCGATAAAATTCGAACCATCCCATTGGCGAACACGAATAGGGGGAAGAATCATAATACCGTCATCTGTCTCATCACCATTGACTATTTCGGACATTTCAGCAATGATCAATGTTCGCTCCGGTCCGGTCCAGATACTACTGATAGGAGGGATAGCAGTTCCGCCTCCTGTAAGATTAGTTACAGGAAAAAACGAAGCACAATCATCACCAGGAGGAGTATCATCTGGTTGATTACCAGATTGCCAAATAGGAGTGATACCTTCTTCGACGCCACCATAGTCTAGTGGTGGCATTTCGATATATGAACTTCCTGAGTTAATTATGTTTCGTATCTGAGGATTTACAGTTCGCGTACAAGTAAAGGGAGGAGGTGGTGTTGGATTTACTGTTGGAGTTTCTGGAACTAAGCCAGTGTTAAACGTCTCAACTATGCCACCATTTTCATAAACATTTACTCGTATGGTTCCAGATACATCAAGATACTCTACAGCAATATTGTTTGCTGTTGGTCCTCCAAACTTTGTGCGGAAGAAAGTACCACCAGCAAACAACCGAGCTCGCTGTTCTCTGAAAGATGGAGCGACTGCTGGTTCAGTTGGTGTAGACGACGGTCTATATGTGTATGGTGGTTGACAAACTTCAATAGGCATTATGCTTTACTCAATAACTTTAATCCAGGCGAGTAGCTATTTGAACTTACTTGAGTAAGAACAGCATTGCGGTGGGTTGCTGGATTAGAACTAATATGAATCCAAGGATTCCTTCCAAACCACTCAAGAATCATTTGATCAAAATTTTGATTGTCTCTTATTTCTTGAGAGCGTGCATAGTAAAGCTCACCAGTGTTAGGAGCTGAATGAAATCCAATAAACTGAATGTCCGTTGCTTGTCCTTTGTTGTGTTGACTGCCACCGGACTTGTTTCTAAATCCTGATGTTATAGTGAACGACGTTCCATATGCGCTACGTAATGGTTCTAAAACAGTCTTAGCGTGGTGACACATATTCAAAAGTATTTGTTTCTGAGTTAATCCACTTGCTTGTGTAACACTTCCGGAAAATTCATAATAGCTTACAGCAGCATAACACATATCAGCAACTGTGTAGTTTGCTGACAATGCAAATGAATTTGCAAAGCTACTGAATGTAGGATAAACAAGCACCCCTGAACCCGGAAAAGTTTCTTCTGTGGCCCAATTGAAGTTTGCGGCTAACGCATCCACAGTTGAACAATCCTGTGTTGGTGGAGGATTGGTTGGAGCAGGAGTTGGATCATCCTCTACTTCTGTAAATGGAACAGCTGTTGAATTAGGAGGTGCTGGGTTACCAACATCCGAATCAGCATCATCGTTGTTCTCATACACATACACATCTGTTTCACTAACTTCAAAGTTATTTGGATTTGCTCCAGGCGAAGGAGGAACACCAGGATCAATTGGAGTTGCTGGTGGTGGAGGATCTGGTGGACGAAATTGAGGATTGTTATCAATAATTGCACCAGCGCCTCCACCACTGTCGGTGAATACGTTTGGTGATCCAGCAGCAAATACGCCTTGGTGTGGAGGGCCACTACAAGTTCCGTGGGGAGTGAGTGGATCGCCTACACGACACACAGGAATGGCGTTTGCAAATACTGTTGATGTTGATCCGGCTAAGTTTGTGGTTGGAGGTCCACACGGATGTCCCGCAGTAGCATCACCAATGCGTGTTTGAGGGATTCCGTTGATAAAGACGTCACCACTACCAGCAGCACTGGTATCACCACAAGTGAACGGGTCGCCTATCCGAGTATTAGCGGGCATATTTTTCTCCAAATCTACCCCTATTTATCCTAAATACCGGCGCACATAAAACACATGGAGAGTGACAATGGCAGGTATAGGAGATATCGATACTTGGCGTAAGGGTCAGCTAGCATTCGCAGAATGGGTGGATGCTTGGCGTTTGATTCCTCGCGCTGTCGTTATCCTTTTTGGATACGGCGTTTATCAGGTAACAAAATGGTACATGAGTCTTGAACCATACCTTTTGGAAGGATGCGTTGAAGCTGGTGGTACAGTTACAGAGTGCTTGATGCAAGCACCAACTACACAGCATACAGCGCTTTTGACAGCACTGTTTGCATTAGCAGGTGCAGTATTCGCATTCTATTCGAACGCTGGAAGAAAGTGGAACGGATTCTCTAACTGGAATAAGAAGCCAGGAGAAGAAACCAAGAAGCTGGAACAGGACGATACGCCAACTGGTGGATAATTAGCGGCTCAGCATCGGAACAAAGTTTTCCGCTTGCTGGGCAACTTTTTTCAGATCATACTTCCCTAAGAACTTCATGAAGTGGAAGTATGAGAATGTACCAGGATCATCCATTCCTTCGAGGACTGAATGAACCATACGCTTCTGAATATAATCAGGCTGATGGCGAAGGTCCATCAGCTTTTGATTTTCTGCAAACAGATCTTTTACACGAAACTCTTTACCGTGAGCATCGTGCCAAGTTTCCATCATTAGGTTTGCTTTTTCGTAGTCGTCGTTGTATGCCTTCATGATACGGGTCTTACGACAACGAGGGAGAGCGCTTTGCACGTTATCTCCTGTATCCCCTCTGATGCATTTCTCGAACATGAACAGCTCAGCATCACCTTCCCAATCTTTCAGGGTGCGATCTTTACCATCTGCTGGATTGATCAAACGAACATTGGGGTAACCAAGAAGCTGAATTAAGTCCTTATCAGCACTTACGACAATGAATTCAGCCTCTTCGTCAGTTACGCTAACTGTCTGCACTACAGCGGCAGCCAGATCGTCAGCCTCAAGTCCTTCACCAGCAAGAGTGATGATAGACGTATTGTCTCGGACAAGATCCTCAAAGTCGTTGAGGTGGCTCAAGAACAACTCATATCGTTCTTTTTCTTTGGGTGTCATCTTTTGACGACGATTGCCTTTGTACGGTTTACCAGAAACACACTCATCAGACTTTGTGTATTCTTTGCGCCAAGAAGTACGGTCAAAGCACATAATGATTTTATGTGGCTTGAAGGTACGGAAGTACTTGTTGATTGTTACAAGAGCAGTATGAGATGCCAAACCAGCAACGGTTATGTCATCCTCTGTCTTGTGGGCAAAGAAAGTACGATACAGGATGTTGGTAATATCAAAGACAAGGTATTTCATTAGCCGAACTCACCGCCGCTATCTTCGTTCATCCGACCTTCCATTTGATCGGCCATGTCACGAAGCAATAAAGTAACCCACTTCTGAACAACTTGTTCATCATCAGCGCCAGTTACTCCATTGGCTCGTAGGTAGTCAACAAATGCGTCATTCCACTCGAGCTCAACTTTCACTCCCTGATCAGTTTCAGACCAGCCAGTAACATCAACCCAAGGTTCTTTTGACTCTTTCATCTTTGCAACGTACTCTTCGTATTCCTTACGTTGCTTTTCTCGTTCGGCACGAGCCAGTTCCATCTTGCGCGTATTCTCATCTTTCATCTCTTCGAGGACTTGAGCTTTGATCGCTGCAATCAGATCTGGATCTACCTCTTTATCTTTTTTGTCTTCACTCATATCTTTATGCCTGTGGTAATACGTACACCGTCAGTCCGTTGATTGGGAAGCACAGCATGCCCTTAGCCCCAATAGAGAATTGACCATCAGGATTGTGTTTGAACAAAGCCAGAAGAGTCTTCACAGGATAACGATGAACAAATTTAGTATCTTCGTCTTGTGTTAGTGGTTCAGCATCAACTGCAAATGTGTGCTTGAACACATCATTATTTACGTCCACTAATTCGAAGGATACCCCATCGTTACTGACGATGGAAACGGAATCAGCACCCATTGCAGCCTGTCCCTTTTGTAACAGAGAAACTGCTTCGGCATTGAGGGGAACACGAAATTTGAGTGTGTCGTGTACTTGGCGAGGAGCTTTGATCTTCGCTGGATTACCACAACGGTAATCAATCTTGATACCCTTGCCTTTCATGATGATCGCTCGTGCGAACTCATCATCGTCTTTCACTTCAGCTTCGATTGAGAATTTGTCTTGTGAGCTTGCGATATCATATCGAGCCATAAAGACATCAACACGAGTGAGGCCAATCGAACCGAAAGGCATATCAGGAACATCCTCGTTTTGGAATAGCACTACTGTACTTGCATCATCCATAGCGCGGACAAGGTCAGCTTCGATAATGATGTTATCGATGTCAACCAAACGAGCTGTCTTTACGACATTGAGAATGTATGCAACTGATTCTGGGTCAAGTTTCATAGAAAATCCTTCCTTATAATTTTATTGGTAATCATACTAGAAATCAAGCAAGCTGTCAACTACCAGACCTTGCTTTGTGGGAACATCCCGCTCAATCGCTTTGAATATGTTCTGTAGAGGGTTATCAACCAAACGCTCGATGTGCATATCACGAGCGACCACAAATTCTTTCAAGAACCATTCTGGAATCTGTTCGATGTCGACCGGAATTGCAATCGACTTGAATCTACCATACTTCTTGTTGAGATAGAAGACCTTAATCTTCATACCTGATACAATCGGCATACTATCTTTGTCTCCAAATTCCTCACGACACATATTGTAGAAGATTGATGCAGCAACATGACCCGGAAGACGAGCACCATCGCCATATATCTTTAGGTTCTGTGTATACTCTTCAACTTTCTTGACGCCTTTCGGAAGACCGATAGACATAATGTCGTCGGTTGTTTCGATCATGTCCTTATAGTCAACGATATCTGTAGCAATGATATCCCACTCTTCGCCCTTTAGCAGACGCTCAACAAAACCATTGAGTTTTGCTGATACCTCTTTTGGTAGAGTTGTCTTCTTTGTATCCAAGCCCATAACCTTGAGCTTGTCAACCTTGAAGCCGTCACTATCAATCAGGTGAAGAATGTATCTCTTCTTATCAACGAAGATGCCACGATCAGATACAATCTCACGACCACACTTGATAATGTCATCGTATCCATCAGTACACAAGAAGGTATTCTGCATGAATGGTTGGAATGATTCACTAACCAAATCACCAATGCGGTCAGCAAGCATTACAGCTTGTTCAGCATTTTCAGCCCAAGTCTCGAAATATGTTGAGTCGGTATCACCATAGATGACAGCTTCACCATCAGGATCATACTTGCCTGTCAGCACTTTGTTTGATTCAGCACACTGGTGCTTCAGGATCATGCGACCTGTACCAGTTGTACTCTCACCCATTCTCAGATCATAGAATCTGAAGAACTTATTTGTAAGTGCACCATAAAAGGAGTTCAGCTTAATCTTGTAGACGTACTGGAGTTTGTCATAGTATGTCGCTTTGAGTTTGTCTCCAGCATTCTTCGCTTCGATCATCTTCTTCTGGAAACCCTTACGAGCAGCATACCAGTCTTCGAGGATCTTTGGAATGATACCTTGTTTGTTCTGATCGAATACAGTGCCGAAGCCACTAACAGACCAACCCTTGTCGAGAAGTATATCTCTCCACTCATCAGCTGTGTGAGCTTCTTGTTGGCCGTCTTCATATTCGAGTGTCAGTGTGACATATGAACCTTGTGCGATCTCCTCCGCAGCTCTGATCTCCTCAACAAACTGTCCACGAATAGTCTCAGGACTGATATTGATCGATCGAATAGCAGATGGATACAGTGAGTTGATATCGACTGAGCCAATCCATTCGTGCATGCCAACTTTTGGTTGAAGAACGAATGCGCCTTTGATCTGTCCATCAATATCCGGAACATGAACGTCATTGACGATCAGTCCACCCAGAGTGTGGTGACAGTAGTTGATTGTAGCAAGCTCAGCCAGTTTCAGAGTACCACCGACATGCTTCCATACACCAGTTGACAAATGCATCATCTGGTTAGCAAGTTCTACGTAACCCAAACGATCTTCGAGTCCATGAAGGATCTCAGTGTCTCGAATGTTGTATCGTACGAAGTATGCGAAGTTTGCTCTGTACAGCTCTGCAAGAGATCCTTCATATTCCAACTTGGGAAGTTCTGGCAGCATCTCTTCAGCGATCGATTCCAATTTGTACGATGGACGTTCAGCCATCTCATACTTTTTGAATAGAACCATGTAGTCAGCACTAATTCGCCCTGACAGGTCAATTGTGATTTGCTCATTGCCAAATACCTCAACCGTTCTCCAACTCGGAGAACGTCCCATCTCAAACGACAGCATGTTGAAGAATTTCTTACCCAACATCTCAAGACGCTTGCCGATATATGGCATATCGAAGAAATCGCTGTTCCAACCACAAACAACATCACTGTCCTGAATCTCCATGATGAGATTCATTAGCAGCTCTTTCTCATCCCTACAAAAGCGAATGTCGAGATCCACATCATCCATAAAAGGAGCGATGTCTGACATCTGAGCAATAAAATCCTCTGGTGCTTCACCAGGAACGAAATCATCGTCTGTGGGTTTGTGGGGTGCCAGATTTGGCGGAACTGCTAAGATGATGTACTTTTTCTTGTGGGTGTGATAGATTGCGACTGAGTTGATTGGGGCATATGGATTTGCGGTAGATGCGAATCCGATGTCTTTGTCGTAATCAACCTCAATATCGAGAAACGTCATATTGAGGACAGGGGCTGGAACATCATAGTAGTTCTCGGAGAGAACCTTCAGTTCAGCCGGAATGTCTGATTCAAACAGCTCTAAGCCTGAGGATTCGCAGTCCTGGCGAGCGCGTTGGAATTCGGGTGCAGTATCAAAATCGTATCTGGTGAGTTTGTCACCATACATGCTGGTGTACTCACCCTTATCATGTTTGACGTAAAAATAGTATGGTGCTCGGTATGTTTTGACTTCTCTTCCATGCTCATTTCTCTCCCAAACTAGCACGTCGTCATTTATTCTTATCGCGGAAATATAGCTCATCAATAGTCCTCCATCGGC
>JAAUYK010236486.1_pt1 | contig 10720 bp, 10 predicted proteins | sample 7278021 | NCBI WGS metagenome assembly JAAUYK01 (sample SAMN14350223, study PRJNA611818) | marine sediment metagenome | isolation source: surface marine sediment (1.8m) | place: French Polynesia: Moorea | collected 2018-08
AAGGCCGTTTCGACCTCTTCGGTCAGGTGACGGTTCATGTTGGCGAGCTGAAACTCGTACTCGAAGTCCGAGACGGCCCGTAATCCGCGGATGATGACGCGCAGGTCGTTCTCCCGCGCGAAATCGACAGTCAGGCCGGCATAGCCGGTCACCTCGACCGTCGGCAGATCGGCCAATGCACTGGTTGCCATGGCCACGCGTTCCTCGGTCGAAAACAACGGCGCCTTGCTGCCGGGATTGTCTGCGATAGCCACGACGACGCGATCGAACAGCGTGGCTGCGCGCCGCACGAGGTCTTCGTGGCCGAGCGTGATGGGGTCGAACGTGCCCGGGTACATCGCTGCAACTGTCATCGACTGGCTCCTCTATGCTCCGTTCCCACTTGTGCGAGCGAATATCGTACATTGCCGGCCGTCTTCGATTTGATCAAACCCCAGTCCGGCGGCAGTTCGACCACAGGTGCTGCGCGGTCTTCCTCGATGTAAACCAGCGAGCCGGGCCGCAACATCGAGCGCTCAGCGAGGAGTCTACACAATTCGCCGTGCAGTGCAGCGGCGAACGGCGGGTCCAGGAAGACGATATCGAACGGCTCACCATCAGCATTCGCCAGGAACTCGAGAGCATCGTCCTGGCGAATCTCCGCGCCGTCAGCTTCCAGCAGCCTGGCATTGGCGCGCAGCACACGCGCGGCGATCGGTGACTTTTCCACGAACACGACCACGTCCGCCCCGCGCGACAGGGCCTCGAACCCCAGGGCGCCCGTGCCCGCGCAAAGGTCGAGGCAGCGGCTGCCCGCGATCGTCGGCGCCAGCCAGTTGAACAGGGTCTCGCGGATGCGTTCGGCAGTCGGCCGCAGGCCGTCAACGTCCGCGATATCCAACAGACGACTGCGCCATTTTCCCGCTACAATACGCAGCCGTCCCGGCCGAGATTTTTTTGCCATTTCCTGCGCAACTCGTGTCGATGTCATGTGCTACCCGGACAGTGTAGGTGATTCGCCGCCGACTGGTGACTGTAACTAACGATGTTTGCGAAGAAGGATAGTGGCGAGCCTCGCAAGGGGTTTCTCAGCAAGCTGCGGGCGCGGCTCAATAAAGGCGACAGCTGGCTCACCTATGACCTGGCGAACCTCGCGCCGGGTGGCAAGATCGACGAAGACGTGCTCGATGACCTCGAGGCCGAACTCGTGATGGCCGACGTCGGCATCGAGACGACCGAACGCATCATTGCCGACCTGCAGAAGAGCCTCGCGCGCAAGGAGCTCAAGGACGTCGATGCCCTGCGCGACGGACTGCGCCGCTCATTGACCAACATCCTCGAGCCGGTTTCTGCACCGCTGCAGATCGCCGACGAGCATCGCCCGTACGTCATACTCATGGTCGGCGTGAACGGCGCCGGCAAGACGACCACGATCGGCAAGCTTGCCAAGCGCCTCAAGGACCAGGGGCTATCGGTCATGCTGGCGGCCGGCGACACGTTTCGGGCAGCGGCGGTGGAGCAGCTGCAGGCCTGGGGCGAGCGCAATGACGTGCCGGTTGTCGCACAGCAACCGGGCGCTGACCCGGCCGCGGTGATCTTCGACGCGTGGGATGCGGCGCGCGCACGCGATGTCGACGTGCTGCTTGCCGATACGGCAGGCCGGCTACAGAACCAGCAGGGACTCATGGACGAACTGGCCAAGGTCAAGCGCGTCGTGGGTCGCCGCGACGACACCGCGCCTCACGAAGTCATGCTGGTGCTGGACGCCAGCCAGGGACAGAATGCCCTGGTGCAGGCCGAGAAGTTCAATGAGGCGCTGGGTCTAACCGGGATCACCGTGACCAAGCTCGATGGCAGCGCCAAGGGCGGCATCCTGCTACCCCTAGCCGACAAGCTGGGCGTTCCGGTGCGGTTTATCGGCATTGGCGAGTCCGTCGAGGACATGCAGCCGTTTGTCGCCGCAGACTTCGTCGACGCCCTGTTGTCGAGCGGCAGCCAGTGATGATCCAGCTCGAAGACGTCACCAAGCGTTTCCCGGGCGGGCAGGAAGCGCTATCTGGCCTCACGCTGTCGGTCGACAAGGGTGAGATGCTGTTCATCACGGGGCATTCCGGCGCCGGCAAGAGCACGTTGCTCAAGCTCATCGCGCTGATAGAACGTCCATCGAGCGGCCAGGTCATCGTCGACGGGCAGAACACGCGCCGGGTGAAGCGCCGCAAGATTCCGGCCTACCGCCGGCAGATCGGCATGGTCTTCCAGGACCACAAGCTGCTTTACGACCGGCCCGTCGCTGAAAACGTTGCGCTGCCGCTCGTCATCGCGGGCGTGGGTCGGCGGGAAGCGGCGCGGCGGGTGCGCGCCGCCCTCGACCAGGTCGGACTGCTGCACAAGGAAAAGAAAAACCCGGAAACCCTGTCGGCGGGAGAGCAGCAGCGTGTCGGCATTGCGCGTGCCATCGTGACGCGGCCCAAGCTGCTGATTGCCGACGAGCCGACCGGCAACCTCGACCCGGACCTGTCGCTCGAAGTCATGCGTATTTTCCGGCGATTCAACGAGGTCGGTGTGACGCTCCTGATTGCGAGCCATGACATCTCGCTGATCGACCGGCTCGGCTGCCCGCGCATCGAGCTCGACGCGGGCAAGCTCGTCGTGCACGAGGAGGAGGATCTCGAGTGGCCCTGACCCGTCATTCCGATGCGGTTGCGCCGGTGCGCTCGTCCGGCCCGATCTCGATCTGGTTTTCGCGTCACGTCAGCACCGCCGGCGGCTCGCTGGGCCGGCTCTTCAAGCAACCGTTCGCGAGCCTGATGATCATCCTCGTCATTGCGGTGACGCTGGCCATACCGGCAGCACTCAACCTGGTCGTCAAGAACGCCCAGGCCGTGAGCAGCGGCTGGGACAACGCGCTCGATTTCTCCATCTACCTGAAACGCGATGTCCGCGAAGACGAAGCAGCCGGGCTCGCCCGTTTGATCGGGCAGCGTGCCGATGTTGAGAGTGTGCAGCTCATCAATGCATCCGACGCGCTGGATGAGTTCAAGCGCCTGTCCGGTTTCGGTGACGCTCTCGACCAGCTGTCGGACAACCCGTTGCCGCACACGCTGGTGGTGCGCCCCAGCCCGGCGAACACGACCCAGTCGATGATCCTGTTGCAGGAAGAGCTTGCCAACCTGCCCGAGTCCGACCTGGTGCAGGTCGATACCGAGTGGGTCCAGCGCTTTCACGCGATCCTCGATATCGTTCGCCAGGCCATCGTCATAGGCGCCACGCTGCTCGGTGTCGCCATCGTCGTGATCATCGGCAACACGATCCGCCTCGACATCCAGAACCGCCGCGACGAGATCGAGGTCACCAAGCTCATCGGCGCCAGCAATGCGTTTGTCCGGCGCCCGTTCCTGTGGTCCGGTTTCTGGTACGGGCTCTTTGGCGGGGCGCTGGCGCTCGGACTTGTCGCTTACGGGCTATTCCTGCTCGAACAGCCCGTCGCGAGGCTCGCCGGGCTCTACCAGAGCGGCGTTTCAGTACTGGCGTTATCGCTCGAGGAAAGCCTCGCGATCCTCGGTGTGGGCGTCCTGCTGGGGCTGGTCGGGTCGTGGTTCGCGGCCGCCCGGCACATGCGGAGAATCGAGCCGCGCTAGGCAAATTAGACATAATCTGCCAACAGGGGCGCGAATAACCAATTGTTTTCATTGAACTTCTGCCCCGGACCACCCGCGGAACTTACCTGGCTGTTAGCACTCTAACTCACCGAGTGCTAAAATTACGCGGCACACATGGGAGGTTATGAATGACGACTGCAGTCGTACCTGTTAATCACGAGACGATCCTCGCCGGCCCGGTCGGCAGCCTGGACGCGTACATCCACGCGGTCGGCGGCATTCCGGTCCTGAGCAAGGAAGACGAACACTCGCTGGCCAACCGTTTCCGGGACGATGAGGATCTCGAGGCGGCGCGCGAGCTCGTCATGGCTCACCTGCGTTTTGTCGTTCATATCGCCAAGGGCTACACGGGCTACGGCCTGCCGCTCGGCGACCTCATCCAGGAAGGCAACGTCGGCCTCATGAAGGCCGTCAAGCGTTTCGACCCCGACTACGGCGTACGCCTGGTGTCGTTTGCCGTGCACTGGATCCGCGCCGAAATTCACGAATTCGTGCTGCGTAACTGGCGCATCGTCAAGGTCGCTACGACCAAGGCGCAGCGCAAACTGTTCTTCAACTTGCGCAAGTCGAAGAAAAGCCTCGCGTGGTTGTCGCATGACGAGACGCAGGCTGTCGCGAAAGACCTCGGTGTCACGCCGAAGGAAGTGACCGAGATGGAGCGCCGGTTGAGCGCGCGGGACGCTATCTTCGACCCGGCGCCGGATACCGATGACGAGCGAGCGTTTACACCGGCTGCTTACCTGCCGAGCCCGGACTCTGACCCGGCCGTGCTGGTCGAGAAAACCGACTGGCACAACGACGCCACGGGTCGAATGCATCGCGCCCTGGCAACGCTCGACGACCGCAGCCGTCATATCCTGGAAAGCCGCTGGCTGACCGACAGCAAGCAGACGCTGCACGAACTCGCAGACGAGTACGGGGTGTCAGCTGAGCGCATACGCCAAATCGAAGCGAACGCAATCACGAAACTGCGTTCGTCGATGGCGCTTTTGTCAGCGGTAAGTCTTGCGACGGTGGCTGATCCAGCCACCGTCCTCATCACCATGCGGGTCCCGGTGCGTCCAGTGCACCAGCCCTCCATGGTCGTTCCATTCGTAGAGTCCGCGAAAACTCACCCTGTCGCCCATGCCGACCGGCACCCGTCGTGACAAATCAAGGTTGTGGGCGATCAGCAGAGTCTGGCGCCCGGGCAGCTGCAGGATGAACCGCTGGTGCCGGGCGCCGTCGTTGTCATCGGCAATCAGCCGAATCACGTAGCCGGAGGCCTCGATCCACCGGCCATCGTCCGATTTTTGGTAACTGCGTTCTATTTCCGCATCATCCGGCCGTGATCGGCACCATCGTGATCTCGACGCGGCGATTGAGTTGCTGACCCTCCGTCGTGCGGTTATCGGCAACCGGCATCGATTCGCCGAGCCCAATCGTGATTAAACGCTGCGACGGAATGTTGCGCGCCGTGAAGTAGTCAGTAACGGTCTGCGCGCGCCGCTCCGAGAGAGCCTGGTTGTACGCGTCAGTGCCTCTGCTGTCGGTATGTCCCGCGACCTCGACGACGGTCTTGTCGAATTCCTTCAGCACCTTGGTGACCGATCCCAGCACCTCGAAGAAGCCGGAATTGAGATCTGCGCTGTCCGTGGCAAAGGTGATGTTGCCAGGCATGTTCAGCGTGATGTGATCGCCGTTGCGAGTGACGCTGACGCCCGTGCCCGCGAGTTCCTGGCGCAGCTTCATTTCCTGTCGGTCCATGTAGTTGCCAACCGCGCCTCCGGCCAGTGCGCCGACGCCCGCACCAATCAGCGCCCGCTGGCGCCGGTCGACAGCGTCATCGCCTGAAGCCAGGCCCACAACGATGCCCGCGGCGGCGCCAATCAGCGCGCCCTTGGTCGCCTTGCTGGTTTCCGTCTCGCCCGTGTAGGGGTCCATCGTCTCGCAACCCGCCAGCAACACTGCCAGCCCGGTAACGCCAATACCGGCCAGTTTCCTGTTCATTACTTGTCTCCTTGATGCCCAAGCTCAGGGAATTAGACACCCCACTCCCTGAACGATCGCTAAATGATACTCCTTATGTAGAATGACGGGCCCCGATGCGAGAACTGCCATGAGCGAGACCGACGGCTGGCTGCAGCTATACGAGGACACTCACCAGGACCTGACCTACCCGGTCATCTACTGGGCAGCCGTTCCCATGGTCGTTCTCGGCACCGTCGGCATTCTCTGGACGCTGCCGATCCCCGACCAGTTTTTCGAGATTTCCCCGCTGCTGAACTGGGGAACGGCGTTTCTGATGGCGACCGCCGTTTACTACTTCATCATTTCGGTGTCGCTGGCCATCGGCATGCTGCCATTCCTGCTCGGGATCGCCGGTATTCAGAACTGGCTCACAACTTCGGATTTTTCCCCGCTGCGCGTATCGATCGGACTGCTCGTCGCGGGTATCATCGGCCTATGGCTGGGGCACCGAAATCAGGGTAGTCTGCGCCCCGTAATACGCGACCTGCAATTGATGATGATAGGGCCTGCCTGGTTACTGTCGGTGCTTTATCGTCGTATCGGAATCCCGTTTTGAACACCAAGAACACGAATCTCGATCCCCTCGATCTCTATGACGTCCGCTCCGAGCTGAGCGACGACGAGCGCATGGTCCAGGAGACCGTTGCACGGTTTGTTGACGACGCTGTCATTCCGCTAATGCGCGAGGCGTTCGAGCAGCACACATTCCCGATGGAACTCGTACCGCAAGTGGCCGAGCTTGGCCTGTTCGGCAGTTCCATCGACGGCTACGATTGCGCCGGCCTCAACAGCGTCTCCTACGGCCTGATTTGCCAGGAGCTCGAGCGTGGCGACAGTGGCTTGCGCAGCTTCGTGTCCGTGCAGAGCAGCCTCGTCATGTTCCCGATCCACGCCTACGGGTCTGACGAACAGAAAGACCGCTGGCTGCCCGCGATGGCGCGCGGCGAAGCGATCGGCTGCTTCGGGCTGACCGAACCGCACGGCGGCTCCGACCCGGGCAACATGAAAACCCACGCGAAGCGCGACGGCGACGACTGGGTCATCAACGGCGCGAAGATGTGGATCACGAACGGCTCGCTCGCAGACGTAGCGCTCGTCTGGGCGATGACCGACGAGGGCGTGAAGGGCTTCCTCGTCGAGAAAGACACGCCCGGGTTCACAGCCCAGGAGATCGAGAACAAGTTCTCGCTGCGCGCTTCGGTCACGTCGGCACTGTTCCTCGACAACGTGCGGGTGCCCGACAGCGCGGTACTTCCCGGCGTCACCGGGCTCAAGGGTCCGCTGAGCTGCCTGACGCAGGCGCGTTACGGCATCTCGTGGGGCGTCATCGGCGCGGCACAGGCCTGCCTGACCGAAGTCCTCAATTACACCGAGGACCGGGTGCTGTTCAATCGGCCGATTTCGCACACGCAGACCATCCAGATACGCATGGCCGACATGGCGCGCCGCATTACGTCGGCGCAGCTGCTGTCGCTGCGGCTCGGCCGGATCAAGGATGCGGGAAAGCTGAGCCCCTCGCAGGTCTCGCTGGCAAAGTGGAACAACTGCCGCGCTGCGATCGATATCGCCCGCGACGCCCGCGATATTCTTGGTGGCTCGGGCATCAGCGCCGAGTACGTGCCCATTCGTCACATGCTCAATCTCGAGAGCGTGATTACTTACGAAGGCACGGAGACCGTGCACCAGCTCGTCATCGGCAAGGAGCTGACCGGCGTCAACGCCTTCGGATGAGCCTTTGACCGCCCGGGCGGTGCCAACCAATCGCGACGTCTGGCGCATCGCTGCGCCGATGATCCTGTCCAACATCTCGGTGCCGCTGCTCGGCATGGCCGACACGGGCGTCGTCGGCCACCTCGAGAGCCCGGTCTACCTCGGCGCCGTCGCCATCGGCGCCACGATCTTTGGTTTCCTCTACAACGGCGTCAATTTCCTGCGCATGGGCACGACGGGGATCACGGCGCAACGCTACGGCGCCGACGATTACGACGGCCTGCGGGTATCGCTGGGGCAGGCGCTAATCGTCGCGCAGCTCATCGCGCTAATCTTTATTGTGCTGCAGGCGCCCCTCGGTCGATTCGCCCTCGGCCTGATCGGCGCCGAGCCAGACGTGGAGGCGTTTGCGCTCGAGTATTTCTCGATCCGCATCTGGAGCGCGCCGGGCACGCTGGCCAACTTCGCGCTGGTCGGCTGGTTCCTCGGCTTGCAGAACGCGCGCGTGCCGCTGCTGATCTTCCTGACGATCAACCTGACCAACATCATTCTCGACCTCGTGTTCGTGCTGGGACTCGGTATGAAGGTGGACGGTGTGGCACTCGCGTCAGTCATCGCGGAGTACACGGCCCTTCTCGTGGGCCTTGCTTTCGCAGCGCGCGAGCTCAAAAAACGAACAGGCCACTGGCCCCTGGCGCGACTGTTTCGCGTACGTGCTTACGCGGCTTTCTTCTCGATCAATGCCAACCTGTTCATTCGCACGCTCGCCCTGATGTTCACATTCTTTTTCATTACGGCCCAGGGTGCGCGCATGGGCGGCCTCGTGCTAGCGGCCAACGCGGTACTACTCAATTTTGCCCATCTGACGTCATTTGCTCTCGACGGCATCGCACATGCGGCTGAAGCCCTCGTCGGTAAGGCAGTCGGCCAGCGCAACCGGACGTCGCTCGAGCAGTCGGTGCGCCTGTGTCTCAAGTGGTCGCTGTACTTCGCCGCCGGCCTCTCGGTCGCCTACTTCTTCGGCGGCCGCTACATGGTCAATATTCTCACCGACCTGCCCGAAGTGCGCGAGACAACAATGATCTACCTGCCGTGGTTTATCATTTCGCCACTCGTCGCCGTCTGGTCGTTTCTATACGACGGCGTTTACGTGGGCGCGACCCGGGCACGCGCCATGCGCGACATCATGATCGTCTCGACCTTCATCGTTTTCCTGCCCGCCTGGTACCTGCTGCAGGGCTTTGGCAATCACGGGCTCTGGGCCGCGTTTACGCTGTTCATGGCCAGCCGTGGCATCGGCATGCACGTCGGTTACCGGCGCAGCCTGTTGCCGTCCGTCGGTTGATAGCAGACGTTAGTAGATCTCGCTATTGAAAAACGCGTTTCCGCCCTTAGCGAAACAGCTGGTAAAGGCAAACCCGGCGAAAGCTGGGGACGCAAAGCCACGGGTCCTCGCTTCCTCCGCGACGTTCGAGCGCCACGAAGGACCCTAAGACCGCCGGGCTGCCGGAGTGGTGTCCAGGCGGCGGTCAACCCTCCCGTAATCAGCGCCGCAACGGAGGTTGAGTGTATGAAGATTATCGCGAAGCGATGCCGGAGCTGGATCGTTCTGGTTCTTTCCGGTCTGTGCCTCCTGGCAAGTCCTGTGTTTGCGGAGGACGATGATGAACGGCGCGGCGGCGCTCGCGAAGCATCGCAGTGCAAGCATTTGCCGGGTTACCAGGCGCTCAAAGCGGCTCTGCAGGACGCGGTCGCAACGGAAACCAGCGGTTATGACTTTGACATGTGGGCTACCATCATCAATCGCGATGGTATCGTCTGCGCCGTTGCGTTCTCGGGCGCCGACAGGCATTCGCAGCTGCTCGGCGCACGCGTGATCTCCGCCCAGAAAGCCAACGCGGCGAATTCGTTTAGTACTGATCTGTTCGCCGTTTCCACGGCCAATTCCTACACCCTGACGCAACCGGGCGGCTGGGGATATGGCTTGCTGCAGGGCAACCCGGTCGACATTGATGTCGCTTACCGAGGTCCAGCGAAGCGCTGGGGCAAGCGCAATGATCCGATGGTAGGTCGCCGCATTGGTGGCGGTATCTTCTTCGGCGGCGGGCTCGCGCTGTATGACGGTGGCACGATGGTTGGCGCGCTCGGCGCTGGCGGTGATACGCCGTGTGCCGATCACATGATCGCCTGGCGGGTACGTCATGCCCTGGGTCTGGATGAATTCAATCCAATGGTTGCCTTCTTCCCGATCAGCGGTGACCCGGATCGTCCGGACAACATCGTTTACGACGTGATTCCGAATCCGAACGGCGGAACCGGCTTCAGTCCCAGTGGAGTTGGTCATACCGATTGCCTCTTTGGCTTCAACCAAGGGGATGAAACCACTCTGCCCGCAGTGCAGTACTAGGGCCTGATCGATCTACTCCTGAGCTCCGGGGTTTGGCGGAACTTTGCCGAACTCCGGGGCGGTAAAGGTAGAATGACGGCTTCTGACCCAAAGCAGACCCTCGAGGCCTGCTCGCTCAGGAGACGTGCTCAATGAGATTCATTCTTCTTGTCGTATTCGTCATGTTCACGGCGGCGCCACTCGTGTGGGGCAAAGACATCGTGAACGAGCACTACCTGGAGATCGGGGGGTCCTGCGTAACGGCTCATGAGCCGAAGCAGTGCATGGAGTCTTACGGGTTTTTTTGCAATCAGAGCAGGCGGCTGTCCCAATCGATAAACGCTCAGCATTTGGGCTGCAATCTGGATTTGGGCGACGGTCGCTATCACTTTGTTCAGATGCTCTATGACAACGGCGGGTGGAATATCGAGGTCGAAAATACCTACGTTGCCGAGTATGACGAACCTCGCTCGCCGCAAGATGATTCATCGCTGGCCCTGTCTTCGTACATCGAGCAGGAAATGGCTCAATACCGAATGCAGGCTACTGGCGCCGGAACGAATGCGCAGGGCCAGGATACGAGTTTTGTTTCGGGGGCGCGGCGCATTGAAGGTCGGCTCGCCGTGAGCGCAAACTGCGGCTCTGTCGTCGGTGTGGAACGAGACAGCGACGTGGACACCACGCTCGCAGACGATTGCGAGAAACTGCTGCTGCGCACAGTAAAATCGTTGAGCCAATCAACACCGGATCAGCCTTACCTGGTGCCGGCACCATCCGATTTCGACTGGAACGAGAAGCTCGTTACTCTCGCCTCGAGTGACACCGCATTGATACTGGTGGGGCGTTTCGAGTTCGCCGACGTGCACACACCGTGCCGATGGGTTTCGGATTGTTGCTCAGTCGGAGGCATCTACTACTTGGATTCCTGTCGTGAGCCGACCGCAAGTGAACTTGAGGTCGTTCAGACATGCCTGTC
>JAAUYK010088684.1_pt1 | contig 10719 bp, 12 predicted proteins | sample 7278021 | NCBI WGS metagenome assembly JAAUYK01 (sample SAMN14350223, study PRJNA611818) | marine sediment metagenome | isolation source: surface marine sediment (1.8m) | place: French Polynesia: Moorea | collected 2018-08
GAGGGTTAGAAACTAAGAAATAAGGATGCTTCGCAGTTTTATATGTTGGTCGGGCATTCATCCCTAAGTTATGGAACGTTAGGGAATTCTGCCCGACATTCGGTTAAAAATATGTCCTCAAAGAGTTCGCCAACTCTTGGCTGAAGGAAGAATAAAAGGGGCTTTTAAGGATGGGCGGTTCTGGAAAATTCCTTTGTACAATGAGATGCCCAAAATTATTCCTGGAACCAGAGGACCAAAAGGGAAATGGCGCAAGCAACGTCAAGAAGTGCCTACCCGAATTCATGTCAATGGCAATAGCATCAAAAATAATATTGACAAAGAAAATCTAGAGCCTGTAATTATTATCCGTCATGGCTGGTCTCACAAAATTTATTGCGATGAAGTAGAGATTCAAGGCCCTTGTAAACTGACTTATTCCCCCCATAAATCTATGGTAGGAGGTGCTAGGGTATGGATTGAAGTAGATCCAAACATACCGATAATTCACAAGAATTTTGCTGTTTTATAGTATTTATTAGAACAAAAAAAACTCCTATATCTTGATATTGTGTTGCTGGCTTACTAAATTTTACCTGCATATTAATATTGTTCGCTTAGATGAACGAAATTGAATTATGACTATTATTACTGACTTAAAAACCTTATATGAGATTGATCCTGATCAATGGCGAGAAGAAACAATTAAGATTTTAAAAGAAAATCGTTTGAATGAATTAGATTTAGAAAATTTAATTGAGGAGTTAGAAGATTTGGGACGGAGTGAAAAAAATGCAGTAGAAAGTGTCTTAGAACAGGTTATACGTCACTTATTATTGCTACAATATTGGTCACAAGAATATCAATATAATCAATCACATTGGAAGGCAGAAATTACAGGGTTTCGTACACAACTCAAGCGTAAGTTAACTACTAATTTACAAAATTATTTACTAAAAGAATTACCATCACTTTATGAAGATGCCTTAGCTTATGTTAACCAAAAAACTAACTTTGAGGTTGAATTTCCTCCCGAAAGTCCTTATTCTCTAACAGAACTATTGAATATTAATTACTTTCCTGAACCAGAACACAATTAGTAATTCAGGCCAACAAGAAAAGGTCAACATTACTAACAAATACTGATCTCACACCACTATTTTAATATTTCTTGGCTTTAATTAAAGAAACTCTTCCCAAAATACCCAAATTAATGCAGGAAAATTAAAGTTTTTTATAATTTGGTCTAACCAATGAAGTCTTTTTAAATATATATTTAGTTCCCATTAACTCTTTTTTTTCTGATTGGCAACATCTTGTTTTTTTCTGCGTCATGAGAAATTAAGCATATTTAATATTGCTTTTCCTCACTCATTTGAGCCATTCTTATGACCATTTTAAAATCATTTTTTGCTCTTTCTTCCCTATTGGGTTTGTGTCTAACAACTTTGCCCAGTCAAGCTGCAAAGCGTTTTAGTCTGTATCTTCCTAACAATGATTTTTGTGCGGTATATAACGGAAGAATTCACAATGAGTATAAATTTGTACTCTGGGTTAACCAGGAAGATCAACTAACAATTGAAGCCAATGATTATTTAGAGGTTGCTGTTAGTCATCAAGGAAATGTCATTACCCCTTATCAGGTAGACTCCGATCACCAGCCCATGAGTTCCCAATGGTTTTATCAGACAAAAATGCAACAAAAACATACAATTTTAGTCAAAGGAAATACCCCCAGAGCGAATATTCGCTTCTGTCTTCGTGACAAATAAGTGAAAGGGAAAAATAGGGTTTCTTCCTATTTTTCCCTTGAGTTGCAATAATGAATTCTATTAGGCTAAATTTAACGGGAAATGATGAGTGTTAGGCGCGTGCATAGAGCGAATTCCTAAATTAGCACGATTAAGTAGATCCGCTTCTGTGGGAATAGCCCGGCCTTGACTATCAAGAATGGATTGATTAAAGTTAAACCCGTTTAAATTGAAAGCCATTACACTAATAGCTAAAGCAGCACACCAAATTCCAATCACTGGGAATACCGCCAATACAAAATGAATGGAACGACTATTACTAAAGCCCAAACTAGGGATAAGAACACGGCCTAAATAGCCCAAATGTCCGCTAACTAAGTTATATGTCCCTTCTTGTTGACCAAAATGATAACCTTGGTTAATGGACTCAGAAAGGGTGGTTTCTCGGATTAAACTGGAAGTTACCAAAGAACCATGCAATGCAGAGAGTAGCGCGCCGGCAAAGACACCTGATACCGCTAACATATGCAAGGGGTGCATCAAAATATTGTGGTCAGCTTGGAACGCTAACATAAAATGGAAAGTCCCACTAATTCCAAATGGCATCCCTTCAGAAAAGCTGCCTTGTCCTATAGGATAGATTAGGAAAATAGAGGTCGCTGCGGCAACGGGAGCAGAAAAGGCAACAGAAATCCAGGGACGCATTCCTAAGCGGTAACTTAATTCCCATAAACGCCCCAAATAGCACCAAACCCCGATTAAGAAGTGGAAAATAATTAATTGATAAGGGCCTCCATTATAAAGCCATTCCTGAACCGAAGCGGCCTCCCAGATGGGGTAAAAATGTAAGCCGATGGCTGCGGAACTGGGTATCACGGCTGCGCTGATCAGGTTATTACCTCCCAAAATAGAACCCACGATCGGTTCTCTGATTCCTTCCATATCCACTGGGGGGGCTGCCATAAAACCGATAATAAAGGCACTGGTAGCTGCGAGAATGGTGGGAATCATGATAACCCCAAACCAACCAATATAAATGCGGTTGTTGGTACTGGTTATCCATTCACAAACGTTGCGCCACAGAGGACCAAATTCTAGTTCTTTTTGGCGAGGAAATACATTCGTCATCGTTATTCCTCCTAATTATCTCAATTTTTTGCGATGAGATTAGCACATCAAAATTTAACGAAAGCGATCTGATGGCATCGATGAGTGTATCTTAATTTCATTGTACGCAATCAAGAAACAAATTCCTTAATTTCTTGTACTTTTATTAAGTTTAATTCTTGAGATAATCAAGTTTTGGACAAGAATTCATGCTCTAAAATAAATTCAATGGAAGGTTTTATTATCTTCAATTAAATCATCATAGTTAATCCCTGGTATATAATCTTGAATTTTTTGAATACTGCTTAAAATCAGATGGAGTTTTTATCATGTAAATTATCCTCAAATATTCTCGAAATATTGGCTATTGATTGAGGTCAGTAACTAACATCCTAGCTGCTTCGTATGCTGCATCTCTAAAGGGTAATAAAACGAGATCAGAACCAGCATTTTTTAGTATTTCCATTTCTCTTTCAGTGTGACTGGTTAAAGCAATTTTTCCTGGAAATTTTTGATATTCTAAAGTATGTAATAAAGTTAGGCCAATTCTTTCGCCGGGTAAGGTACTAATTACCCATTTAGCCTGATTTAAAGGCAGGGTTGCTGCAAACTCGGGATCTTCAGCATCTCCATAAAAAGCTAATAGTCCTTGATTACGCCATTCTCTTACTAATTCTGGGTTAAAATCTACCCCTAAAACTTGTAAATTTGAACCGTTTAATGCTCTAATTAAACTTCCTCCATATCGTCCTAAACCAAATACAATAATATCAACATTAGATAGATTAACTTCGTCTAAATCACCTAATTTTTGGTGATGATGGGGAATTAATTTATCAAAATGGGAGACAATAGGTAATAATTTTTCATAAATAATATGAGAATCCATAATCATATAAGTTGAGACTCCCATGGTAATTAATCCCACTAAAGTAATTAACCCTAAAACATTCTCATCAATATGACCTAACTCAAGTCCTAAAGCAGCAATAATTAAAGAAAATTCACTAATTTGACTCAAAGATAAACTGGTAATAGTGCTAGTATATTTACGATAACCCATACTACTCATTAATACCATAATCATCAAAGGTTTACCAAGTAACACAAATAAGGATAAAACCAGTGCCGAAATAATTTCGGCACCCAAATAACTAACATTAACATGAATGCCTAAATCGATGAAGAAAAATAGTAGTAAAAAGTCCCTTAAACTGACCAATCTTGCCCCAATAGTTGCCCGATAACTGGTCGATGCTAAAGATACTCCTGCTACAAATGCACCTACCTCTTTACTAAACCCTAAAGCGTCTCCCATTGCTGCTAAAGCGATGGCCCAAGAAATGGCAAAAATCAACAATAATTCCGTTGAATAAGCCAACGTATGGAGTAACTTGGGTAAAATATAACGGGTTAAAAAAGCAATAAATAATAAGAAAATTCCGCCTTTGAAAATAACTGAAATAATTTCTTGACCTAAAGACTGTTGAGAGTCCTCACTAAAAGCAGTTAACAAGATCATTGCGACGACAACAACTAAATCTTGAACAATGAGAACTCCCAAAGCAATGCGACCATGTAACGCATCAATTTCCTGTCTATCCGATAATAATTTAACAACAATAATGGTACTAGAAAAAGTTAAAGATAAGCCAATATAAAAAGCAGGAACCACATTAAAACCTAACAAACTAGCCAGAAAATAACCTAAAATTCCAGTCATTATAATTTGACCCATACCAGCAACAATAGCTACAGGACCAACAGATTGAATTTCATGGGGATCAAGTTTTAAACCCACTACAAATAATAATAAAGCAATCCCTAATTCTGCTAATAATTCTACTTCTTCATTAGCAGAAACTAACCGTAAACCAGCCGGTCCGATGAGAATACCGACAATAATAAAAGCCATGATCAAAGGTTGACGCAACCGTAAAGCTAACGCCCCAACTGCTGTAGCGATCGCTAAAATACAAGCGATTTCTGAAAACACACTACCAAAACTAAACATAATAATTTCTTTTGATAACCCCTTTGCCTCCAATTGTAGAATTAAAGTGTAAGAAATCGGGAACAAAAAATATAACCCGATTGGGTGAGGGGATTTTTATGAAGATTAATTACATTGGAATTAAGAAAAAGATGCGAGGAGGCTCAACTATGAAAAGCAATATCTTTAACGCCATATTACTAGCGACCCCCCTTATCTTAGCTGGCCCTGTAATGGCAGGAAATCCGGCTCATGTGCAACAATTATTAGATACGGGACTCTGTCAAGGTTGCGATCTCAGCAACGAAGACTTAAGATATGCTCATCTCATCGGTTCGGACCTCAGAGAGGCTAACCTAGAAGGTGCTATTCTCATCGAAGCTAACCTAGAAGGGGCTGATCTCACCGGTGCTAACCTAGAAGGGGCAAACTTGACCGGCGCAATGTTAACCAATGCTAGTCTCAATGATAGCAATTTGGACAATGTTAATCTGGCCTCCGCTATCATTTATGATGCTGATGTTACCGGCGCATCTATGGAAAATCTCAACATCACCAATGCACAAATCTTTAATACTGGTATTGGTGTCGGTGGTGCAAAACCAACACCTTAACGAACTCAGAAGTCAACCCATCCTAGCAGATCCACCCCTAACCCTACCCACCCCTAACCCCTCCCAGGAGGGGAACATGAGGGGAACTGGGGCGACAACTTACTAAAAGTCTCTAATGCTTCGGCCTTCTTTATAAAGATCTTGAAAACAGCAAAAAATAATCAAACTTTAATGACTCAAAATTCCCTTCTAACTGACATCTTCCAAGACTGGACCTCTTCGGCTAAAGCAGTTCGGTTAGCTAAAAAATCAGCCTCAGAACTGTTTTGCCAATGAGAAACACATTGACGGATAGCTTGGACTTCCTCTACTAACTTATCAGGAGAAGATAAATCTTCAAAAGGTTCTCGAAAACTACGACCTAATAGGGCTACAGTAGAACCAAGACGAATTTGTTCTGCAATTATTCTTTTTGGATCAACTGGTAAATAAGTGGCATTGGGTGAACTTACACCACCAAAACCAAAGCGGATATTTGCTCCTCTGATGACTTCTGAGAGAGAATCAAGAACCCCATGACACAAGACTTCAAAAATAACATCTAAACCCAAACTAAGTCTAAGATCGTTGAGGCCAATGTGAATTTCATCAATTCCTGGTATTTGAACAATCTCTTCGATATTATCCAACGCAACTTTATTTTCTAAGAGGAGGGAAGTAGTTGCCCGTCCCCCCACAAAAGAAATAAACTCCTTAACCTGGAAAGCATTTTCAAACATGGGTAGCATAATGATCTGTGCGCCATCTTTTAAAACCTGCTCTACTTCCCGAGGGGTATTTTCGTGAAAAGAATTAATCCTAACCATGAGACGACATTGAGTTAATACGGAGGCAACTTTAGGTACATCTTCAGGACGATGTTGAGACAAAAAAAGTCCTTCTCCTGCTTGTCTCTGCTCTTTGCCTAAGGTTTCTAGATCAAAGAAAATTCTGTCAATACCAGCTTTTTCTGCTTGGATCGCTAGTTGATAGTCTCCACTAATTAAAGCTAATTCTAAATGGGGCATTTTTTTCACCATTGGTAAGGGATTTTGTCACTATTGTAGGGAATGCGTTCTTCATCGGGAGTTTCGTGATTAAAAGCAACAGAATTTAGATGTAGGGCAAAGGTCTCTTCTTGACCTATGGCCTGAAAACCATGCCAAATTTCTGGGGGAATTTGTACCAGTTTTGGAGCTAATTCTCCTAAGATGATAATGTCAACTTTACCCTGGGTAGGAGAATCTTCTCTTTCATCGAAAAGAACTAATTTTAACAGACCCTTAACTATGGTAATTTGATCCATTTGTACTTGATGTTTGTACCAAGCTTTGATAACACCAGGAAAGGTGGAAGTGATATAAGCTTGTGCGAAGCCAGGAAAGTCAGGATCATCGGCTCTCTGTACTTCCATTAACCGCCCTCGCTCATTGGGAAGAAGTTTAAGTGGTAATACCTTAACTCCTTTTATCCATTGCTCAGATGACATTTTTAACCGTTTCTCCTCTATACATTACATTACATTAGGTGTTGGATTAATAACAGGAATAGCATTATTTTTAATTCGCTCAAAATCACCCCTAAGAGCTTGCTCATCTTTTTGGTAATGGTAACCAAATTTTTTAAGAATATCCCATAAACGTAATCCAGTTTTGAGTTCTTTATAACGTTGTTTGAGGTAATCAAACCCTAGATATTTATAATGTAGTAATTTTATTTCTGACTGGTCAGGAAACACTACATTACCTGTCGGGTTTGCTTCATGACGACCGGGTACATAGTTCATTTCCTCAATCTCATTAGGATTAAAAATAGCCATTTTCCCTAGCTTCCTAACTGGCATTCCTTCTACCAAATTATCACAAAGTCTGCCTTGAAAATCAGGAAATTCTTCAGAAATCATTTCATAACCCTTAGAAGGTAAGATGGTTATCCCTTCTTCTTGACAGTATTTTAAATAACTAACTATATCCTGATGGTAAAGATGTTCATCAACGTTACAAATAATCACCCAATCTGCTTTTCCACGGCTTTTTTTCCAATAATCATTGTAAAACTTAAGGGCATTTTTCACAAAAGAACGGACAAATAAATTATTGCGGTTACGAAACTTTCCTAACTCCACATTAGGATAACTTTTTAATAACCCAACGGAACCATCGCTTGAACTATCATCTAAAATGATAAATCGCTCAGCAATAGACTGATAATGATTCATATAATAAGGTAGCATTCGCTCCTCATTCCAACATAGGGAATAAACATGAATTTTCATTTTTGGTTGACAAATATTTAGATAACTTTTTTACGTGATAACATATGATTGAAATTTTGGCAAGTGGAAACATTCAATCATTTTGGGGTATGGTTAAAGATGAGCCTTGTTATTATTCTGAGGAAGAACAACATCAAATGCAAACAAAAAATCATAATCAGTTAGCCTCTATTATTGATAAAGTTGAGAAAAAACTATTAACTTCTATTGAAACTACTCCTTATCGCGTCTTAAGAAAATTTGATTATTTACTGAGTTTAAATAGTTCACGCTCTATCCCACAGGAGATTATTGATTTTTTAGAAAGTTTACAAGCTGACTCTATCGCTCATACTAAGAGAAGTTTATTAAAACATCTTCAAAAGACTTATTTTTTATTGCAAAAATGGGGTAATCCTGACTATTTATGTTTAGCAGGACTTTTTCATAGCATCTATGGTACTCAGGATTTTAAAGAACTTCCTATGCTTCTAGAGAACAGAAAAAAGGTCAGGAATGTGATTGGTTCCCAGGCTGAAAAATTAGTTTATTATTTTTGTATTCAAGATAGAAGACATTTTGTTTCTAATTTTGATAAAAATCAAAAATTTACTATCTTATCTCGTTTAGACAAAAAAGAAATATTAATCTCAGAAAAGGAGTTCAAAGACTTATTAGAAATTAGAATAGCTGATCATTTAGAACAAATGTTATATACTAAACATCAATATGGATTTAGAGATTTTTTTCTCAAAGCTCAACCTTATTTAAGTGATCAATGCAGAGAATACTTTTCTATTGCTTACCGTGCAGTGTTGTGAAACTTAGGTAGTGTTTTTTAATCTGTCAGAACTCATATAAATGTCTGTAGAAAAAAAAGTAAACTAGAAGAGTAACAAAATAAATAAAATTTTATGGCCCGTAGACCTCCCCCTCGTTATTCCGATCGCCGTTCTAACCCTTCTCCATCACCCTCTCCAGCATCTAACATTAACTATGGAACCATCGCCCTCTTTGGTGGCATTTTCGTTTTAGGGATCGGGGTAGGGATAGGAGTTAGTTCTAATGCTAGTTTTGACCCCCAAAATGTCGCTTCACGGGAAGTTATCGATAAAAGCGCACCTAATGCTGAACTCTGTGTACAATACGGTGCAAGTTCCATTGTCACAGATATGCGAGTGTTCATAACCCTTAACCCCTTTAGTGTCTATGTAACTCAACCCCAAATGAAGCCGGGTTGTGTGTTACGTCGTTCTAATATGAACCTCTTGGAACAAAAACGACTCATTACCTCAGAACAAGCGAGAAACTGTCGAAACCGCATGAATACCTTTGGGTTTGTGGGATCTTTGGATAGCAACCCCAAGATTGATTGTGTCTATCCTAATGATGCTGCCGGCAACCTATTTTTGAACCCACCTGGTTCGGTTAACCCTCGTTCGGAAGGGGAGAACTTTTAAATTAGTCAAAATCCGATAAAATAAGACACAAATAATTTAATACATTTAGTATGACGATTTATCAAAACAAAGCCATTACTATTGCTGTGGTGGGAGACGTTCACGATCAATGGGAAACTGCGGATAATGATGCTTTAGAAGGGTTAAAAGTTGATCTGGTTTTATTTGTGGGGGACTTTGGTAACGAGTCGGTTCCCGTAGTGCGGAAGATTAGTCAGTTATCTGTACCAAAAGCGGTGATTATGGGTAATCATGATGCTTGGTACACTGCTTCGGGTTGGGGACGGAAAAAATGTCCTTACGATCGCTCAAAAGAAGATTGGTTACAGGATCAATTGGATATTTTGGGGGATATTCATGTGGGTTATAGTAAGTTAGATTTTCCTCAATTTAATCTTTCTGTTGTGGGGAGTCGTCCCTATAGTTGGGGGGGACCGGAATGGAAAAATAAACAGTTTTTGAGCGATCGCTATCAAGTTTCTGGGTTTAAAGATTCAACGGAAAAAATCATGTCTGCTGTGCAAGAAACTAGCGAACAAAATGTTATTTTCTTGGGTCATAATGGGCCTGCTGGTTTAGGAAGAGATCCCGAAGCTATTTGTGGTAAAGACTGGCAACCTATCGGGGGTGATCACGGTGATCCAGACTTTTCTCAAGCGATCGCACAAAGTTATGATTTAGGGAAAAAGATTCCTTTAGTAACTTTTGGTCATATGCACCATCGTCTCCGTCATACTCGTTCTCGACTACGTACAAAGGTGGTAACAAATGCAGAGCAAACTGTGTTTTTAAACGCTGCTTGTGTTCCTCGTGTTATTGAAGAAAATGGGCAGAAATTACGTAATTTTTCTTTAGTTTCTCTGGATAATAATACTGTGACTAATATTGCTTCTGTTTGGGTTGATGCTCAAGGTGCGATCGCTACTGAGGAATGTCTTTATAAACAACCTGTTCTTTCTCCTATCTATTAATTGTTATGAGGTTATTATCTCCTTTTTATTCTCAATCTTTTGCTCCTTTATTTATTTATTTTCCTGGGATGGATGGGACGGGAAAATTGTTTGATAGACAAGCAGAAAAACTGAAGGATTTTTTTTCGATTCGTTGTTTATCTATTCCATCTCATGATCAAAGTGATTGGTCAACTTTGGTTGATAAAACTGTTACTTTGATTAGGAAAGAGTTAGAAGATCATCCTCATTCTTCTGTTTATATCTGTGGGGAATCTTTTGGGGGTTGTTTGGCGATGAAAGTTGCTTTAGCTGTTCCTGAATTGATCGAAAAAATCATTTTAGTTAATCCTGCATCCTCTTTTAATAAACATTCTTTTTTAAAGTTAGGAGTTGAGTTAAATCAATGGGTTCCTAATTTTGTTTATAAAGTAGCTACTGTGGTTCTTTTAGGGTTTTTAGGTTCATCAAATCGTATGAATAATAAGGATAGTCAAGCTTTATTAGATGCGATGCAATCCCTTCCTCAAGATGTGGTAAGTTGGCGACTTTCTTTATTACGAGATTTTCGGATTAATAGTTCAAAATTGAGGATGTTTGAAAAACCTATCTTATTATTAGCTAGTCAAGAA
>JAAUYK010140406.1_pt1 | contig 10719 bp, 9 predicted proteins | sample 7278021 | NCBI WGS metagenome assembly JAAUYK01 (sample SAMN14350223, study PRJNA611818) | marine sediment metagenome | isolation source: surface marine sediment (1.8m) | place: French Polynesia: Moorea | collected 2018-08
CGGCGCCGCGGCGCTGCTCGCCTACGAGGCGGGTGCGCCCGACCTGATCCTGATGGACTGCCAGATGCCCGAGATGGGAGGCCTCGAGGCGACCCGCTGGATCCGCGATCTTGAGCAATGCGATGAAGGCCGGGCCCGGATACCGATCATTGCGGTGACCGCCTTCACCGTCGAAGGCGAGCGCGATCGTTGCCGGGCCGCCGGCATGGATGACTACCTCGCCAAGCCTTTCGACCAGGAGGCGCTTCTTGAGGTCTTGAAGCGCTGGCTGCCGAAGTTGCAGTTCGACGACGGCGCGGCCGCGGCGGCCGAATCCGACAAAGTCCTGAAAGAGGTTCACGGCGAAGTCCTCGATCAGGGCGCGCTCGACAAGATCCGCCGCGTCGGCGAGGCAACGGGGCGCAACGTCCTGTCCAGGGTAATTGAGATCTACCTGGAGAACACGACCCAGGAGCTCGACAATCTCTCGGCGGCAATCGAACGTGCCGACGGCGCCGCGGTGGCGCAGCTGGCCCACAGGCTGAAGTCGAGCAGCGGCAATGTCGGGGCACAGCGCCTGGTGGAGCGGTTCAGGCGATTGGAACGGAGCGGCCGCGACAACACCCTGGACGACGCGTCGAAGCTGCTGGCCGAGATTCGGGGCGAATTCAAGAAAGCCAAGCGGGCGCTTCAGGCAGAGCTGCAGGGTCCGGCCCAGCTGCCGGAGAGCGCGTGATGGGCGCGTCGAAAGCGCAGCGCCGGACGCCCTTGGTCCTCGTCATCGACGACGATGCGACCCAGCGTGTCCTGGTCCAGGAAACCTTGCGCCAGGCCGGGTTCGATACCGACGAGGCCGAGAACGGAACCGATGGCATCGCAAGGACCGCCGAGCTAAAGCCCGACTTGGTGATCCTGGACGTGGTGATGCCCGACCTCGACGGCTTCACGGTGTGCCGGGGCTTGCGGGGCAACCCCAAGACCATGCACATCCCGATCCTGATGATCACCGGGCTGGAGGACGAAGACTCGATCGAGCACGCCTTCCAGGCTGGTGCGACCAACTTCCTCACAAAGCCCATCAACTGGGCGCTGCTGCCTCACCACATCAGGTACATCTTGCGGACCAGTGCGGTCGAGGAGGAGCTGCGCTCGGCAAAGCGCGACGCCGAAGCGCACAGCCGCTCCAGGACCGAGATCCTCGCCAACATGAGTCACGAGCTGCGGACCCCGCTCAACTCGATCATCGGTTTCGCCGAGCTTACGGCCAAGCAATCGCTGGGGCCGGTGAACATCACCGGCTATATCGATTTCGCCAACGACATCAAGGAAGCCGGCCAACACCTCTTGGGCATGATCAATGACATCCTGGAGCTGTCGAAGATCGAGGCCGGCAAGTCCGAGATTCTGGAGGATGTCCTGAACCTGAAGGAAGTCGTCGATTCCTCGGTTCGGGTCATGAAGCTGCGGCTCAAGCAAGCCGAGCTTACCTTGCAACTCCAGTTGGGGGCGAGCTTGCCGCGGCTCCGCGCCGACGAACGTAAGGTCAAGCAGATGATCCTGAACCTGCTGTCCAATGCCATCAAGTTCACGCCGGCCGGCGGCGATATCCGCCTTGCGGTTTCGGTCGACGAAGGCGGCGACCTGATCCTTGAAGTCGAGGACAACGGTATCGGCATCGCCCCCCGCGACTTCGAGCGTGCGCTGGAGCCTTTTTCCCAGGTCGACAGCGGGCTCAATCGCAAGTATCCGGGCACCGGCCTCGGTCTGCCGCTGACCAAGCTTTTCGTTGAGCTTCACGGCGGTTCCATGACGCTGGAAAGCGCCTTGGGCGAGGGAACCAAGGTGAGCCTGCGGTTCCCGGCCTGGCGCTTCATCGACGCAAGCAAGAAAATCAACGCAAGCAAGAAAGCCGGCTAGTGCACTTCCCGATCAGACGCGTTCGCGTCTGGCCGGGAGTAGTGCGCTAACGCTCAGAAGTTAGGGCGTTACATCCGGCTAGTTGGATCGCGAAGCGATTCCATCTGATCGGATAACGCCCTAGCCAGCCGCCTCTGACCGTAGATGCTGGAAGCCCTGGACCCGATCGGGCGGAGCATGATCCACGGCTACTACGCGCAGTGGGGGCTGTTTGAATCCCAGCGGTGCTGAGGAATATGCGGAGTCCTGGAGAGGCGCAGGCGGGTCTCCTCCCACATCTTCTTCCAGGCCCGCCAGTCGCGCAGTTCCGAGTCCGGATTGCGTCGGGACCTGGCGACGAACTCGGGGAAGTGGCTGCGCCCCGTCGCCTGGCCGGTCACGTTATAGCGCAGGTCGAAGGACCAACGGTAGCCGTCGCTCTTGTTCGCGAGGGAGGCGTGCGGGGTCAGGGGCTGAAACAGCACCGCGCCACCCGCATTGACCGGCACCGGCGTGGCGGTTTCCTCCGTGGGACGGAAGGCGTCGGCGATGTGGACCTGCGGCTTCAGGCAATGCGGCAGCATCTCTTCGTAGCCGCCGGAGGCCACCTGAAGGCAGCCGTTCTCGACCGTCGCGTCGGTGACCGCGAGCCAGACGGTCACGAACTCGGTGTCGTCGGCCTCCTCGAGTGTCACGCCCTTGTCCTGGTGCCAGTCGGTCGCGATGACGTGAGCCCGGCTCTCCGACGACGACACCGCGCGTTGCGGCGGCTTGATCCGGACGTGCTGGATCGGGTTGGAGGTGATCTCGGAGCCGATCAATGATTCCACGATGTCAAGGATCTTCGGGTGGGTTACCAGGCCGAAGACGGCCGGTCCGAAGTGCATCGGCGTGTCTTCGCGGATGTTGTCATGCGGCAGGCTGATGTCGAAGGGCTGATACCAGTCGAAGCCGCCTCGGTAGCATTGGTCCAGCTTCTCCCAGAAGGAGAGCCCATCGGGCGCAACCTCGAGCCGTCCCTCCGCGTACCAGCCGGCATAGAGGCGGTCGAGGAGGTCGGCATACTCCTGCCGCACGGCCTGCAATGTCGCTTCGTCGACGACGTCTTCGACGGCCAGAAACCCTTGCGACCGAAAGCGCTCGACTTCGCTTTGCGTTAGCATGGCCCTACCTCATTCCTATAGCAGCAAGACAACGATCGACGGCCAGATCAGCAGTATGGCAAGCGCCACGAGTTGCACACCGATGAAGGGCAGAAAACCCTTGAAGATATCGGTGAGTGAGATGTGTGGCGGCGCCACCGACTTGAGATAGAAGGCGGCTGGTCCAAAGGGTGGTGATAAGAAACTCACCTGCATGTTCATACAGAAGAGCACGCCGAACCAGATGGCCACGTGCTGCGGATCGAGCTGACCGATCAGACCGATCTCCTCGATCGGCAGGCGCTGCACGATCGGAAGGAAGACCGGGATGATCAGAAGCACGATGCCCACCCAGTCCATGAAGGCGCCCATGAAAAGCAGGATGAGCATCATCGTCAAGAGAACCAGCATGGCCGGCATGTCCGCACCGACGATTAGATCGGCGATGTAGCGCGGGCCGCCGGCCAAGGTGTAGGCCCCGGACAGGGCGGCGGCGCCGACCGTGACCCAGATGATCGTCCCGGTAGACCGGAGCGTCCGCATCAGGCTTTCCCAGATCAGCGCGATCGAGGCCTCGCCGCGGAAGACCGCGATGATGAAGACTGCGAGCGCGCCCATGCCGGCCGCCTCGGTGATCCCGGAAATGCCGCCGTAGATCGAGCCCAGGACTACCCCGATGACGGTGAAGGGCGGGACCAGCCCCTTGCCGTGCTGCCATCCCGCCTTCGATCGTTCGCGTCCGAAGACGAAGAGCGCCAGCACCACACCCGCCACGGCGAAGCCGGCGAGGTAGGGCAGGTGATGGGTCATGCCGAGGAAGATGGGCTCGACTCGTTCCCCGAGGTTCGCATTCTGCCCGGTAACCGTGAAGAAGGCCGCGCGCAGAAAGAGCAGCGCCGAAACCCCGGCCAGGAGCACGGAGAGGAAGGCACTGAACATGCCGAGCTTCTGCAAGCCGGTTGGATCGTCGGGCCCGGGCTCCGGCAACGGTGCCAGGGAGGGCTTAAGCTGGGTGCGGATGACGATGTAGAGGATGATGAAGCTCGCCAGCATGAAGCCCGGCACGAAGGCCCCGGTAAAGAGCGCCTTGATCGAGGTCTCGGTGATCAGGCCGTAGATGATCAGCACGATCGAAGGCGGGATCATCGTCCCCAGCGAACCGGAGGCGCAGATGGTGCCGATGGCGAGGTTCTGGTTGTAGCCGAGGCGCAGCATCTGGGGCAGGGCGATCAGCCCAAGCAGCACCACCTCGCCGCCGATGATTCCCGACATAGCCGCCATGATGACCGCCATGAGCGAGGTCACGATGGCGATCCCGCCGCGCACGCGCGACAGCCAGAAGTCGAGCGCGTCGTACATCTCCTTGGCGATGCCGGAGCGTTCCAGCAGCGCCGCCATGAAGATGAATAAGGGCACGGATATGAGCACGTATTCCGTCAGAAGATCGAAGATCTTCTGGGTCAGGATGTAAAGCGCCCCGGTCCCCGGCCTCCCGGTCAGCATGCCGTCGCCGAAGCTGAAAGGGTTCAACAGGAGCCCCGGCTCGAACTTCATGACGAGAACCACCAGCGCGAGCACGGCCGAGGCGAAGCCGAGCGGCATGCCGATCCCGAGCAGGAAGACCAGCCCGAAGACCAAGACGAGAGAAATCGTTCCGACGTCCATCAGTCTGCACTCACGCTGCGTTTGATGGCCTCGAGCTCGTCTTCGTCAATGTCGTCCGCGGCGGAGTGCTGGACCGGCTTGAGGTTCCAGTCCGAGATCAGATTGGCTATGGCCTGTGCGGCGATGAGGGTCACGATGATCAAGATCATCGGCTGCACCGTTGCCGGTATCGGCGGGTCGAAGGCGGTGCCGAACATCTCCCACTTGTAGAACTTGATCACGAAGACCTGGTAGAAGCTGCCGAAGACGAGGAAGAACGCGAACGTCACCAGCAGAAGGGTCGAGACCACGTCGAAGGTCCGCTGCAGCCAGCGCGGCGCGGTGTCGTACAACAGGAAAATTCGTATGTGGCAGCGCTGCTGCATGGCGTAGAGGCCCGAGCAAAGGAACACGAACCCGGCGATCCAGAGCGTCAACTCGTTTGCCCACAAGGTCGGTTGTTCCAGGGCGTAGCGGAGAAAGACCTCGTAGAGCATGACGAGGGTCATCGAGATGATCATGACCATGGTCACCCGGCCGATGAAGAGCGCGATGCGGTCGATCGGGCGCCATTCCTGGAACTCCATGTGGGCCACGCGCACGGTCCGGGTTCCGATCACGAATAAGACCGGGATCAGGACCAATGCGGCCCAATCGATCGGGTCTGCAAAGCCACCGAACAGCCCCGGCAGGCCCGGGGTCACGTCCTTTCGCGCGTGTAGCTCGCTCATCTGATCGAGGAGGCTTTGGCTGCTCGGCGGGATGAAGTCGAGAAGGTAGGCGGGCGTATGCCAGATCGCCCAACCGGCGCAAAGTATGAAGGCGAATGGGACCAGCCACTCCCAGAGGCCACCGCTTTCGGCTTTCACGTCCTCCCCTCCCCCGTCCAGTCACGCCTTCGTTGGCCACGACCTGTAGCTGCGGCGGCAGACCCCGATCGGGTTCTGCCGCCGAGATAGAAAGCTACAGGGTTACGGCTACTTCATCGCACCGAGTTCGGTCAGGAAGTCGATGTGGCTCTGCAGCAGAGCCTTGGATTCCGGCGTGGTTGCGAACTCGGTCCAACCGGCCTTCACGGCGGCACGGTACTTGGCCAGCTCTTCCGGGGACCATTCGTAGAGGTTGATCCCCTTGGCACGCAGTTCCTTCGCGGTCTTGGCGTTCTGGACCTCGTTGACCGTCGCGTTGCGCAGCGCCAGGGCCTGCATGGCGACCCTCAGGATCGCCTTATGATGATCCGGCATCGCTTCCCAAACATCCTTGCGGCAGGTCAGGTGGTCCGCCGGCATGGAATGAAAACCGGGGTAGTTGGTGTGACTGGCGATGTCGTAGAGGCCGAGACCGACGTTGTTGGTCAGATTGGCCGCGTCGGCGCCGTCGATGATGCCGGTTTCCAGCGCCGTGAAGATCTCGTTGAAGTCCATCACGATCGGCGAAGCGCCGAGGTTCTTGAAGACCAGGGTCGCCATGCCGGGCGGCGAGCGGAACTTCCAGTCCTTGAAGTCTTCGACGTTACGGATCGGAGCGGTCGAGGAGAGAGATTCCGGGCCAGGGATCCACCAACCGATGAACTCCATGTTGTGGGCGTTGTAGAGCTCGTTGAGCTTGTCATAGCCGCCGCCGTGAAGCAGCCAGGCCATCTGCTGATAGGGATTCTGGTAACCGCCCATCAGATCGCCGGCAAACTGGAACGCCGGATTCTTGCCGGTCTGGTAGGACCCGCCGGTCATGTCGCAGTCGAGAATGCCGGTCGCAGCGGCATCGAAGGTCTCGGCCGACTTCACGACGGCGGAGGAGTAGAACATCTCCACCTCGATCTCGCCGTTGGACATCGCGGTGATGTCCTCGATGAACTCGGCGGCCATCTTGCCCGACAGCGTCTCGGGCGAGAAATGCGTCTGGATGCGCAGCTTGGTCGTTGCGGCGGATGCGGCGGTCGCTCCGATTGCAAGGGCAGCTACGGACGCTGCCACTGCAAGCCCCTTTATCAGTCTCATCTTTGCACTCCCTTGGTTCTGTTTCAAAACCCGCGGCCTTCTCAGCCAGCCTGTTATTTTGGTATGACCAAACTAGATGTAAGCAGATGGCCAAACAAGAAATTTGTCAGCTTCGTCGATTCTCATGCCGTCGCGTCGTGTGCGGCCTCCAGCTTATCCCAGTCGAAGGTGACTCCGATACCCGGCTCGTTCGGTGCGACCGCAAGGTGGTTTTCGACCACCAGCGGCCGCATCGTGTAGCGGTCGATCGGGAAGCTGTGGACCTCGAGCCATCCGCCGTTCGGCCTGGCGGAAACCAGGCTGACCTGGAGTTCCTGCATGCCGTGGCTGCAAACTGGAATCCCATGCTCGAGCGACCTCTCGGCGACCTGCAGCCAGCCCGTTATCCCACCGCAGTTGGAGGCGTCGGGCTGAATGTACGACAGCCCAGCGTCCGCAAAGGCGTGCTCGAATTCGTGGATCGTGTGCAGGTTTTCGCCCATTGCCAGCGGCATGCCGGTCGCCTCGGCGATCTCCCGGTAGCCACGGTAGTCGTCGGGGATCGTCGGCTCCTCGAACCAGACGAGATCGTAGGGCTCGAAGGCCCGCGCGGCCTCGATGGCCTGGGGTACGGACATCGAATAGTTGGCGTCCACCATGAAGGCGATGTCCGGACCGATCAGGTTCCGGATCGCCGCGACCCGCGCCACGTCCTGCCGAAGTTCCGGCTGGCCGATCTTGATCTTCACGCCGTTGAAGCCCGCATCGAGGTAGCCTTCCGTCTGCTTGGTCAGCTTCGACAGCGGGAAGTTCAGGTCGATGCCGCCGCAATAGGCCTTGCAGCGGTCCGAGACCCCGCCGGCTAATTGCCAAAGCGGCCGGCCCGCCGCCTTGCAGCGCAGGTCCCACAAGGCGATGTCGAGCGCCGAGATGGCGAAGGAGGCGATGCCGCCGCGCCCCACGTAGTGCACGTGCCACTGCATCCCTTCATAGAGGTCTTCGACCCGCGTCGCGTTCTTGCCGATCAGGAAGGGCCTCAGGTCGTGCTCGATCATGGCCGCGATGGCCCGGCCGCCCTTGCCGCCGGTGTAGGTGTAGCCGGTCCCCTCGGAGCCGTCCTCGAGCCGGAGAGTCGCCGTCACCACCTCGAAATGCGTGTGATCGCCGTGCTTGGCGTCGGTCAGGACCTCGGGCAGCGGCAGATTGAAGCACCTGACGTCGATGCTCTTGATTTCCGCCATTTCCTCCAACCCCGGTTCCAATGTGCCGCCGTCCTTCTCTTGGACCGCAGAGATTTTTCAGTTTTGGTATGACAAAAAAGAGGAGTTGCGTCGAGCATTTTTGAAAACACCCTGCAAGTTATGGATTCGGCGCGGTTTTTGTCATACAAAATGAATGCACCCTGCGGTACCGCGCTTCCCGGCAGCCTTGCGGGCGCTTTCAGAGGGGTCTTGAAGGAGATGACCGAGGCAAAAGGCGCTGCGAGATCGACACGGGCCGCGGATGGCCTGATCCAGATTTTCGAGAAGCAGATCCTGGACGGGACCTTGCGCGACGGCCAGCCGCTCCCGCCGGAGCGGGAGATCGTCCAGACCTATGGGGTCAGCCGAACGGTCGTGCGCGAGGCGGTCCTCGCGCTGTCGAACAAGGGGCTGGTGGAGGCCCGGCCGCGCTTCCGCCCCGTGGTCCGCAAGCCCGGGTACGATGCGGCGATTCAGGCTGTCGGTAGCGTGGTCGCACGCCTGCTCTCCGCGCCCGGCGGGGTCAAGAGCCTCTTCGATGTGCGGATCATGACGGAGGCCGCCCTCGTCCGGCAGGCGGCGATCGAGGCGAACAAGGATCAGATCGCGAAGCTGAAGGACGCCCTCGCGGCCAACGAAGCGGCGATTCAAGATTCCGAGACCTTCTACGAAACCGACATGGCCTTTCACGGCGTCCTTTACGAAATCCCCGGGAATCCGCTGCTGCCCTCGATCCACCGCGCCTATACGAACTGGCTCTCCAGCCACTGGAAGGCGATGCCGCGCCTGCCGGACCGGAACCGCGCCAACTTCGAAGCGCACGCCAGGATCTTCGACGCCATTCTGCTGCGCGATCCCGACGCCGCCGAACGGGCGCTCAGGGACCACCTGGCGGCGGCCTGGGAGCAGGTCCGCCAAACATTCGGCGAGATCTGACCGATTCACCTCGGGCGAAGGCGTGCGACAGGCCGCTTGGCCGCCGCGAGGCTCCCCGGCTATGATCCGTTGTCGGCGCGAAGATGCGAGGAGTCAGAAGGTGGAGTATCTCAGCGCGGCCCAACGCGAGGCCTATCGCGAGAACGGCTATCTGGTGCTGGAAGGCCATCTGCCTCCCGAGACCGTTGCCAGGGGCCGCGACGAGATCGCGCGCCTTTCCGAGCACGCCAGGAGGATCGACGCAAGCGACGAACGGATCGATCTGGAGGACCACCATACGCGCAGCCAGCCGCGCATCCGCCGCATCAAACGACCCGACCTGCAGAGCGACTTTTTCGACGAGTTGATGCGCGGCGATCTGATCCTGGGCCCGGTGCGGGACCTGATCGGTCCCAACCTCCGCCTGCACACGGCCAAGCTCAACATGAAGAAGGCGGAGTACGGCGCGCCGGTGCAATGGCACCAGGACTTCGCCTTCTATCCCCACACCAACGACGACGTGCTGGCGGTCGGCATCGTCTTCGACGACATGACGCTCGAGAACGGCCCGCTGCAGGTGATTCCGGGGTCCCACAAGGGCCCCGTCTTGGACCACCATCTGAACGGCGTCTTCGCCGGGGCCTGCAATCTGGCCGAGGCCGGCTACGCGCCCGAGGATGCCGTCGCCCTCGCCGGGCCCGCGGGCACGGTTTCGCTTCACCACGCCCGCCTTCTCCACGGCTCCGCGCTCAATAGGTCGAAGCGCGACCGGCAGATGCTGTTCTACGAGATGGTGGCGGCAGACGCCTTTCCGATCATGGGGGGAATGACGGCCTTCGACAGCATAGAGGACTTCGACGCCCGCCTGCTCTGTGGCGAAGCGACGCGGCAGCCGCGCTTGGTGCCGGTGCCGGTCCGTATCCCCCAGCCCCAGCCGAAAAAAGCCGGATCGATCTACGAAATCCAGTCGCAGGGCAAGGCCAAGGACTTCCAGACCTACGACGAAACGAAGGCGGCGTCCTAGGGCGTTATCCGATCGGATGGAATCGCTTCGCGATCCATCTGGCCGGATGTAACGCCCTTCCCTTGAGGGTATGGCGCACCACTCCCCGCCAGGCGCGGGCGCACACCTGCCCGCGGCGGACAATTGCGACGACCGTGCTGTTCGCTGTAAGCATTCCGCCTGCTTGATTTCTGGGGAGACGCATCATGGACCGGTTCACGGGCGGTTGTCTCTGCGGCAAGGTGCGAATCGTGGCCTCTGGGCCCCCGTACCGGGTCGGCCTTTGTCACTGTTTCGACTGCCGCAAGCATCATGGGGCCCTCTTTCACGCTTCCGCGGTGTTCCCTCAGGATGCGGTGACGATAGATGGCGAAACGCGCGACTACGCAGGACGGTTTTTCTGTCCCCGCTGCGGCTCCTCCGTGTTCTCACGCAGCGCGGACGAAATCGAAGTGAACCTGGGATCCCTCGATGCCCCTGACCAGCTGAGACCGACCTACGAACTCTGGATCGTCCGTCGCGAGTCCTGGTTGCCGCCGTTTCCGCTCAAGAGACGCTACGACCGCGATCGCGACGCCACGGGCCGCTCTGAGGAGTAGGCCGCACCCAAATCAGGCTTCGGCTTGGTCAGGGCCTGCGGTAGCTCGAATGCAGTGCGATCATGCCTAGTGAAGGAGAGCGTCTTCGAAGGGGAAACGTGAAAGGAGCTCGCTGCCGGACTCGGTGATCAGGACCTGCTGTTCCAGCTTGACCCCCTCGTCACCGCCGTTCTCGCCGATGTAGCTCTCGATGCAGAGCGTCATGCCGGGTTCGATCGCGCCGTCATAGCCCGCAACCGGGAAGTCGCCGCGGTGGTAGAGGTAGGGGTACTCGCCGGTCATCCCGACACCATGCGCCGACAGGTAGTATCGGTTGGCATGGTA
>JAAUYK010105995.1_pt1 | contig 10718 bp, 6 predicted proteins | sample 7278021 | NCBI WGS metagenome assembly JAAUYK01 (sample SAMN14350223, study PRJNA611818) | marine sediment metagenome | isolation source: surface marine sediment (1.8m) | place: French Polynesia: Moorea | collected 2018-08
AACTCAGCGACAGAGACAGTCGCCAAAATGTGTATTCCGACTGGATATGCGGATCGAGTATAACATCATCGTCGCCTTTTCGCATGGAGGCTGTGTGTGAAGTCGATGGATCGATGTAATACGCCGCGAATCCAGAGGAAAAAGTTTATTGGAAGTGCCATATAACTATAAGGTCTCCGAACTGCGTGAGACAAACTGAATTTCTGTCGTCCGCCACGCACACTGAATCTGCTGCCGCGTTGTTAGCAAATGTTAACGTGACTGCATGGCCGCCAAATTGAGAGCTAGACTGACTCGTCTTCCTTTTTCACGATGCCTAGCTACGCCTACGCGACTGAGATTTAAATTTGGACCATGGCCGACTTAACGACGATGAGAAAGAAGTTTGTCAAATTTGTCCCTTAGCCGGTCGGTCGGTCGGTCGGTCGGTCGGCCGGGAGGAAAACTGTCACTGCTGTCATGGAATGAATGCTGCTGCCGTGGCTGCGTGTCTGTCTAACGGCTCACAATCAGTATGAAAGAAATCGCCGGTAGTGGCCAAATGTCGAGAAATCATAATGGACTAATCAGGTTTCTATGCAGCGGAAAGAGATGGTTCCCGCTGCTTACGAATGTCTTCCTCGTTGGGCGGACGCCGACCGACGGCTACTGGTTGTAGATATCGAGTCGGAATCTTGTGACGCCAGCGACGGAAGCAACAGCAGCAGCAGATGAGATCTGAGAAGTCCCGAAGATGAGAGGAAAGGATCTGGGCGGATCGGATGGGGAGAGAGAGATGTAGTAGCTAGGGCAAGACTCTGCCGGGCGAATTCTTGTACTATAGGCAGTACGACTGAGTTACGTCCGGAACGAGATTTTTCCGTGCTCAAATCTCAAAACGCTCCCTTTCTTTCTTTCTTCCTTCGGGCCAGCCGCGCGGCCATCGGCACACCGGCCTCTCATTTATTTCCCAGCTAGCTCTTTCCCTTTTTCTCGAGTCATCTAGCAAACTCACGACTCAAATCGTACCGGCAGCGGCAGGTAGTAGGGATATATATCCATCAGGCGGAGGAAGCACCTGACCAATCTCGCTGTACGTCCGCGTCCGTTCGGACGGCCGAAAAAATGGAAAGAAAATGGAACAATTTAATTCTCGCCGCCGCCGCCCTCGAATTCCAGCTCGATCTACCGACAGGTCGCTCGTTCCGGCGGCGGTTCTGGAATCGACGCCGGATGGAAGCTGGTCTGATCCAGCAGCGAGAAAAGAGAGGGGAGCGGGAATTGCATATCAGGGCGGGCGAGCGGACTAGCTGCGGAAAGATTCATTTGATTTCGTGGAAATCGAGGAATTCGAACTGCCAGAGTTCAGAATTAGCTAGGCGTGCGCACCAAGAGCAGACATCCCTAGCTTTGGGTTGTGGGTCAAGTCCCCAAGCAGTGGCTGGAAATCTGGTTGATTATCAGTGAAGGCAGCCTTAGTCCAAAATATTGCATGTCGCGCATCTGAGCCTGCATGCCTGAAATTAGTCACCTCCGTCCGTACGTCCGTCCAGCTTGGCAACGTTGCCAGCCAGCTGTCCGTCTGACAGTCAGTCCGCTTGCCCCATCAGATAATATTCCAAGGAGACGGACGGACGGGCAGCTTCGTAGCTGCCTAGCTGCCATCCACTCCAGCCTGTTAGTCAGCTTCGATTCATGTCAGTAGCTGGCCGTCCGCGTCCGCCCGTTGTAAAGAAGGAAGCTAGGCAGTCAGTCAGTCAGTAGTGGAAGCTCTTTCATTATCGTCTCGACGCTAATTAGCCTCTATCAGACAGACGTTCGCTAGCTTGATGGGGCCAAAAGCGGAGGAGAAAGGCAAGTCGATCGTTGCCTCTCTCTATAGCTGTTGCTCGATCAGGTTACGCCCGCGCCCCGAGACTGCGACATGAAGAGAAACTTCAGCTCGGTTGCGTGCGGGTGCGATCAACTGCCTTTCTCGCCCCTGCCTCGACCTCTCCACGGTAGCTAGTAACTTACTACACAGACAACAACGGACATCTGAGGAATTTATATGGGTTCCTCGCCCCCTCTTGCCTCACATGTTCGTTCTACCCTTCCTTCCTCATCAGACTCCGAAAGCAAAGTAAGCGAGCGAGGCAATTTGGGAGAGTTGAAGAAGCGGTCGACTGACTGTCTCGCTCAGTTGATCGTCTCGTGATTTGGGGAGAAGATACGCAGCCAGGTCTTGGGGGTTGTCGGCCGGGAGTTCACACACTTAAGCGGAGGAAAAGGAGGGGAGGGGAGCAACAAGCATAATTAACGATAGCTAGCTGGCTGGCTGGCTCAGACGCTTCTTGAAGTGAGTAAGCCAGCTAGACAAGTGAAAAGTCTGAGCTAGAGTCGAGCGGGCCGGCCGGCGTCGTAACTGATTTGCAGATAAGTTCAGCAGAAACGAGAGAGGAAATCGTCACCTCCGCCGAAGCTGCTCGCTAAACTGTATGTAACGTTTGTTTTTGCCGATAAACCTAACGAATGCAGGGGCTCTACGCGTTTCTCAGGTGTCCCTCCGCCAAATTTTGTGTCACTGAATTCCACGCAAGCTGCCCCATTAAATGCGGCTCTCATGCAGCCGGCATCACCGCGAAAATCAGGGCAAAATAAGCAGACGAGCCCTCTTTACGCATGCAGCCGACGCGTCTCCATCTCGGTTTTAATGCTCACGCTACCACCGCCCGCTTTCTCACAGTCTGACCCGAGAGGTCGCGAAATTAGAGTGCCAGCCAGCCAGCCGCATGCAGCAGGATCATTTTCCCCTAGCTCGATTCATAGCAGTGGTAATAGAGTGGCGCGAAATTACGCGCAAATTGCAAAAAAGTGGCCGAGAGCGCGCAAGCGGAGCAAAAAAGTCGCGAAGCGAATACATTATTGCCGACTCAATTTAACCTCCGAGGAGCTCGTTTTCTGCCGTCATGCAGTTCATGGGGCGGCGGGTTAATTAACTCTGTTTACAGGATGCATGCATACGTACCAGCTCCGCATTTGAAATGTCCGTTGGACGTTGGCGGCAGCTTAATGAATACGCACCTACCTAGTCGTAGAATGCGAGGGCGATTGTCTGCTACGATGTACAGCACATGCATACGTAGAGCGGAATAGGAATGAGATGGAGATGTAGCAGATGGCTCGAAAGGTCGGGGAGTTAATTCAATATTCGGGAGATGAGCAAAGAGCAAAGTGGCTTCTAGTCAACAAAAGCAGTCTACCATGTTCTTTTTTTTCTGGGCTAATTCCCTATTTTGGTCTCTCGTCGAACCATCGGCGAAGATCAAAAGCGGCCGGCTGGAGCGATCGAGGCATTTGAGCCTGATATACACAACGGATTGCCGGCTGGACGGCCGGCGCCGGTCTGCTCTGTCGGTTGAACGATCTTATTCCTCGATCAATTCAACAGGTTTTAGAGACCATTTCGTCAATCAAGCAGACGTACAGAACGGGCCGGTTGACAACTGTGGTGACAGCCGAAAGAGCTACTCCAACAGAACGCTAAGGAGCGCTGACCGACTCACTAATGCGAGATTACCAACTATAGAATGTCGCGCCGCTAGCTGTCCAACCACGAGCAGTTGTTCATGACTTTTTTGCCCCCTAGTTCTGTTTGAACTCGAGCTGTCATTTTCTCTTTTTGTCAAGCAAGCAAGAGGACCTAGCTCTCGAGTGGCATGCAGCAAACCGACCACCCATTGCAGAGTTGCTGAACGACGGACGGACGGAGGGAAGGAGAGAGAGAACTGAGCAAGCCTCTATTCACCGGCTACGGTCCGGGGATCAATTTCTTGCCGCAGCTAGCCTGCTAGTAGGCCGATGATGAGTTTCTAATGATAACACCGCCGTGGCCGCCGCCGTGAATCTATCAATGCCCTCTCCTTCCTTCCCTCCCCTCCTCTCCGATTTCCCCCGCGTTTTGTGATTTCACGCTACGGTGTTACGGGCGGACGGTAATAGCCCGAACGAGCGGACAGATGACGGGAGGGAAGAAAAAGGCGACGGCCAGCCGGGTTCGGGCCGGCGTATTACTCACTCGCACACGAACTCTCCAATGCAGGTGGGCCGACAGCCTACCATGAAGGCAGCCATCGTCATTGGGTCAGACCGAACGGGCACAATCTATGTAGGTCGCCATCGGACGGGCGACCGAGCTAGCTGCACGGTAGGAGAAGGCATATTGGTTGTTTAGTTAGCGGCGCAAGTACGTAGAGACCGACGATGACGGACCGGTTTACAAGCTCGGAATCATTAGGCAGGTTTTGATCGTCGAACAGCGAGACGAGGTAAGTCTATACAGGTATAACACAATATGTAGTAGTACGCGTACATGGAGAATGGAGTAACTTTTCATCTCTCACGCAGTGGGCACTGCCACAATTCACACGTTGCTTGCTCTCTTTCTCCAACTGTCCATTCAGTGGAGTCTAGCTGTGAGCAACGGATAAAGGAAATTGCCCGAGGCAAGCGCCGCGCCGCGCCGTCCCTCCGTCCGTCCAGCGGCCCAATTTAATCTGCTTCATTTAATTTGCCGGGCAGAGTTGCGCTTCAGAGAGGGGCAAGCAACAGGCAGGCAGGCAGGCCGACAGAGCCGTAACTGCCACCGTCGTACGGACGGACGTCGCCGCTTTTGATGGTGCAATTTCCCTTTACAGATGACGCCGCCGGCCCCGGGCGGGCCAGTTAGAGGTAGTCCTCGACGTCGATGGGGGCTGGGAACAGCGGTGATGCCAGTTAAACGAGGTAAATGCTATTTCTCACTTAAATTGAATTGATATCTGTCGCTAAGAACACTGGTTGGGAAGCAATGACTGATTTTTTTTGCACCTGGCCTCACTAGTCGGGCGATCCCGGTCTGCAAGTGCGACGTACAATACCGGCGCTGAATGCGGCAATCAAGAAACAACCGGCCGGCAACATTCGAGTAACGTTCATCGAGCTGTTCAGGATCGATGAGAGGCGTAAAATACGAGGGGATAGCTCGATCCATCGTCGGGGCCCACAAGATGGAAGCTCAAGCAGCAATTCGCTGCGTGTTGATCTGCAAAGCTGCCGGCCTTAATCGTCCACTCGCCTGACAGGAAACCATTGGCCGGGCCCATGAAAGCGATAGACGCATACTACGCATACGAAGAAGTAGCGGTCGGGCTAAACGTGATTAATACAAGGCACCTATCATGCGAGGCGCGTTTTTATCGCTCGTGCATATATTGAATTAATTTTATCTGCATGCCTCCAGCTGCCACCGCCAGCTGCTGGCCACTACGCTCGAAAAAACCATGTTGCTCGGCTCACGTGTTGATTTTCGGCATGATTAATTATCCGAACCGCGACCGAGTCGAGCCTAGCAGCCCAAGAAAGGAAGAGCTGAATAGCCGGCTAGCTATGCAGTAGAACGTCATACCTACGAATAAAGACGCTAGAGGCTGGCTGGCTGGCGGATCGCTCATTGAGGCGATAAAAACTTTCACTGTGGCCGGCCGACAGAGAGCTTATAATTAATCGCCGGCGCTTAATACTCTAGCATTGGAGGAGGCTGCACAATTAATCGATATTTTTAGGGTAAATGCGCTGTCACATTCGATCACTAAGCCCGACTGACGGTTTTAAATCTTCTCCGTTTCCTTCGGCTTCTGATGCGCTCTCCCACCGTTGTCTCCAATTGACTGTCACCAGCGATCAACGTCCGTTCTTGGCAACTGATCCGGCCGTTTAAAGAAGCAATCATTTCATTCACTAGCTGTTGTCACCGTGGGCGATCGACGCTTGCCAAATGAACGCGGGACGGAACTGTCGTTTCTTGGCCGAGATAATCATTCGAGGATGAAAATGGCGTTCAGAATTGCGGCTGAATGATGACGTAGCAGCAGCAGCGTTCCGATCTTTCTCCGCGCGGGGAAGATATTTCTTGCTCTGGCTCTGTCGCTCGGACAAGGGCAGATTTCGATAAGAGACAAAGTCAGATCGATCCTATAGCTACCTAGCGACTTCCTTTTAAATCCTTAATTGGCACACACGCACAGCTGCGTTCGGTTTCCACGTGTGTGGCATCTGATCAGACAATGACGTCTCTTTTTGCAGGAGTATTAGCGATGGAGGTATCATGTGAATAGATTTAATAGTAGATCACCTTCCTAGGCGGATTCAGCCCGCCTTCGTCTTCCCTTCCCCGTGAGCTATGCGATATACGTCTAGTTAGAGAGAGGGATTAGGGGCCAAAAAACTTTCCAGTCCATATCCTCCCTTCCTTCCTTCCTCCCTCGCTCCCACCTTCCTTTCGCTCTGACAGCCAATTAGTAAGGAATCTAGCCGGCCCGGCCGGTCGCGACGGGCCATCTGAGAAGTAATTGATGTGGCGAGAAACTCGGTCAGTCCGACCCCGTGCATATACGTATAATCGTTGCCGAACATGGATCCTGCAGCAGAATTAATCGCCGTACTGGCCCGTCCTGTCCCCGCCGGCGTCGGAGTACGTGTGCGTTGCATTCGCGGTGACAGTCGAGATCGATCATCTGAGCGTAATTCCAACTCGGACAGGGGAGAGTTGCGACGTCGCTTTCGGAATCCGCTAGACAAAGAGACGGACGCCGGCGGAGAAGGAGAAATCTCGTGACTAACAACCTTGTTGGAAAACAATTCTCGGGGCGGCGGCACATGACACGTGGAATTTGCAAGCGAGGAGAGACGATGCAATTGATCAGATCAGACGAAAAGTCATCTGTATCACGTACGGCCCGCTTTTTGCAGCAAGCCCAAGAGCTGGCTTTGAAAGCTTTTTTCCTCCGACGTCGTAAGTAGCCGGCAGTCAGATTGAAATCTGCGAGCGAGCTCTTCTTGAGAGAAAGATTAGCCTGTCAGCCGTCCGTCCATGGCTGCTTTCGCCATTGCCAGATGCATGCAGTGCAGTCATCGCCCCTCCTCTGATTTCTTCATTCCCCCTTTCTTTCTTCTCCTCTTTCCATCTGCCTTTCCACCGACCGGCTGTCGGCGCCCAATTTGGCCAGAAGGCAGCGAGGTGGCAAAAAGTATTGCTCATTCATGACGCGGCGGCGACTCGACGGCGGCCAAGACCAAACACAATGGAGGGATCGAGGCGGGCCGGGCGATGCTGCATGCGCCGCCCAACCTCACCACTGGGAAGGAAAGAGGTCCGTCCGATCGATCGAAACACATCAAGTTTCCCTTTCAGGCCGGCAATGTAGTCGGACGACTTCCCGGTTTGATTGCAAGATAGTGAGAGCGGGAAAATAAATCGGGACGTCGGCCAGTCAGCCAGCACACACACAGAGGTGGGGTGAGATCGCGTGCGTGCGAACGAACTGGCTGGCTAGCTTCGAATTAAGAAATTGCGACCGACTTCGCATCACAGTGTTAGCTAGCAGGGGGCGTGAAATCGTGATCGGTCGAGGCAGCGCCAAACGGGCTGACAAAAGATTCAAAACGTGCTCGCTCGCTCGCTCGCTCAGCCTGACTCGCTCCAAATCGGCTTCTGTCCGGTTACGCACGCGGACCTGCAACAGGTGTCGGCATCAGCCAAACCAAGCCCCGCAACCCCGTGGGTGGTCCCTTCCTGGCCTTCCTTCTTTCGCTGTCCCCTTTCGCCCTCGCTCGATCGTCTCTCATTTTCTAACCGCCGTCCGGCGACCAGTTCGCTTTTTTTGCCCGCAAGGCGATCGTTGTGGCGCAAATCTGACGGGTCAGACAAATAACCCGCCTTCCTTTCCGCCGAGCTAGAAGCCATCGAGAAGTATCCCTCGCAAGCGGAGACCGGCCGGTAGCCCGATCCATTGGAACGAACGAACGAAGGACTGTCGGTTTTTACCCGCATCTAGCTATAGAAGGATCGGACGTCGTTTCGTTTTTCAGCGGCGATCGACGGCGGAGGCCATTTTAGTGCTGACTGATAGTCCAATCACGTAGCACGAGTAACTCCTCCTTCGCCATACTCGAGACCGAGACTGACCAGACCAGGTTGGACACATTCAAAGGGGACTTAATTGCGTATCGACATCCCCGCTGCCGGCCGCGTCTGTTCCACGAAGCCGCCGCTTTGGAGGAATAAAGCGGCGCCGACGGCAGCGTATAACAAATTAAACGCTCCTTTAAAAGTGGCGACACTCGTTCGATCGTCTCGCCGGCCGAGCTGTCAGTCTGCGGAATAAATTACGTGGGCGTCGGTCGACTGCTCCAGTTGCTACTGTTACGGCGAGTGGTGACCGTCGTCTGGTGGGTAAAAACAGCTAATGATCCCCAAAAGTAGACATGGGGCAATAATGTATTGGAGACGGCATGTCTGGCGGCGAGGAGATCTCCGCGCTGGAATGGAGCTAGCGCATGCCGCGGACGGACACCGGTTTCGACTCCACTGCTGTAGCTTTAGCCATGCAGCAAGTTCCGAAAAAGAGATTCTGCACCCGTTCGTTCCCTTTCCACCGCCGCGCCACCCGATTCCTTCCTTCCTTCCGTCCTTTAAATCCGAGCTGGCTGGCTGCTAGATGCGTTGTAAACCGCGCACTTCAGGCGAAAGAGCTAGTCTCGGCCGGCCGACAGCCGGGAACCCCGAGGCGACTGACTGCTGACTGCTGCCTTCCTCGAAAACAAAGTCGCAACGGCAAAATTAGGAGAATAAAATAGCTCTTTTCGCTGAAACTTTCCTCCTGCACAGTTAAGTTCAAGACTAGCGGCCTTGCGTACGTATAGTATACCGTTTCCCACCCACCCTTATGATAGAATGAATACTGACTTGATCGCAGCAGGACTTTGAATTGATGGCGAGACGAAGGGATCTCCCCCGCCGGTCGACCCAGCGTGATTTCCATTTCAGCGTTTGTGGGAAGAGAGAAGGAAGGGTAAAGAGACAAATATGATTAGGTCTGCCTATCTTCCTTCCCTTTCTCAACGGACGGAGGCAACGCGGGGTGTAATTCATTTAATTTCCCAAAGAGCAGAGCAGAGAGTATGTTTTCTCAGGGAGGCCATTAGCTAATGCCAGTCCCGGCCGGCAGTGGCACACAAATGCGTATGCTCAGTTGAAAGGAAAAGCGGTCCAAGCGAGCGCATTCAAATTTCACCCAGCACCTGTTTCACTTTCCTAACTAACTCTGGATCACTCCGCTGGCTAATTGCGCTCGGCATTTTCTCAGGCCGGCAGCTAGCTAGGAGCATCACTTATTAATATGAGAAAGGAAAGAAAAAGTGGCCAGCAGCCAGCCGAGAAACGCTCTCTCTCTCTCACACACACACACAAGATGGAGTGAGCGCAATCGGAATGAGAGAAAGACCGACGACCGCCGTTGGCGCCAGAGGAACGAACGCCTCTCTCTTTAACCGAGCTCCATTCCGCGAGGAGATGGAGAAGAAGACCAAAAACCGACCCTGTTTTGACTTCTGACTGAGAGCCTGGTCGTGGTCAGACACGAGCCCCGAAATGTCCAAATAGCCCCTCTGGAGCGATGACACGACTGACTAACCCACTTCTCTCTAGTCTCCCCTCTCTAGCTCCTTCGATCCCGCCCAGCCGACCGCCCTCTTATCTCCTTGGATAAAGTCTGGAACTTGAAGAGATCGACCTACTGATCTCGCCCTGCCTCCGTTTTCGGCCTTATCTGCTCCTGTTGTGGCAGCAGCTTTTGTCTTTTTGTCGTCGACGACAGATAAACGCCACCCGGCCGCGGCCGCCCTCTCGGCTCCCTCACGTTTTCCCCTCCCGAGCCCCTCCTAATTGCTCAAAGTCTGACAGGAGTTTTTGTCGCTGTCGAAGGTATTGAGGCATTCTAATGAGCTTGGCGGTTCCCCTTTGGTTTCGGGAAACAGGGCCAATTACGCGCTCATTGTCTCATCATCGAGATGGCATTAGACGAAAAGTTGCTCACTAGCATTTAACGTTTCCTTAGCTTTGGACGAGACCCCTTGCGCGCTGAGCCTCGACGGTCCGGCTCATCATCGTCATTTTAAGAATACCGAATATCTGATAAGAAAAAAGTCGATCGTCGTCGGCCGGCCGGCCGGCCGGCCGGCACACCGGTTGCTACCTTGCTCCTCACTCACTACAGCCCGGTGCCCATCCAGGAATGCCCGGGTTGGTTTGGTCGTCGCGTCGCCGCAGACGCCGCGCCGCCGCCACGGAAGAAGAAGCCCAAGGAGGAATGCGAAGGCGAACGAGTGGACGGAGGCAGGGACGGCATGACCGCGATTCTGCGTCGGCGTCGCGCCATAGCAGCCGGGTGACTAAGTAGCCGGCGAATCGATCGGAAGAAAGAGAGAGAGAGAGAGAAAGAAAAGTTTCTCCGGCCGGCGGCTCGATCGTCGTCATCGCTATCGGTTGTTAAACAGGGCATGGAATGGATTGGAGAAAGGATCGAGAAAGAGGTCCGATCCCAGCCACTTCGTCCGTCTGGCCCTCACTCGATCGGATTGAGGGCCTTGCCTGCATAGTAGACCTCGATAAAAGTGTCACTCCCTTATCCATTGCTAATTGTTCGCGGACGACAAATGCAACACACTAAACGTCCGATAGTCCTGTTCGCTCGATCGGTTTCTGTCCTACCTTTCCATGGGATCCTCGACGAACGCGGCGCACTCGACGATGTGGACGGAGCCGGAGCCCCTGTTGCCGCCGTTCGTGTTCAGCGAGCTGAGCGACTGGCTCAGCTTGTAGAAGAGGGGGAAGCTGCCCAAGATGGTTCTGTTCCTGACCACCCTGCCCCGCCTGCTGCCCC
>JAAUYK010110855.1_pt1 | contig 10716 bp, 8 predicted proteins | sample 7278021 | NCBI WGS metagenome assembly JAAUYK01 (sample SAMN14350223, study PRJNA611818) | marine sediment metagenome | isolation source: surface marine sediment (1.8m) | place: French Polynesia: Moorea | collected 2018-08
CCGATGATCGTGACCGCGCACGAGCATATCCGGAACGGTCAGGAGCCGGTGGCGCCGAGCACGGATCTCGGCCACGCCGCCAACTTCCTCTACATGATGACCGGCGAGAGGCCGAGCGCCGACTCCGCGCGCCTGCTCGATACGGATTTCGTGCTGCACGCCGAGCACGGCTGCAACGCCTCTTCCTTCACGGCCCGCGTGGTCACCGGCACCAACGCCAACATCCACGCCGCGGTCACGGCAGCGATCGCCGCCCTCTCGGGTCCGGCCCACGGCGGCGCGGCCGAGGACGTCATGCGCATGGCCAAGGAGATCGGCAATCCCTCAGGGGCCGAGGACTACGTGATCCGAAAGCGGGAAATGCGCGAGCCGGTCACCGGCTTCGGCCACCGGGTCTACCGCGTCGAGGACCCGCGCGCCCGTCATATTCGCGAAGGCGTCAAGCGGCTGTCCGAGGAGACCGGCCAGCAACAGTGGTACGAGATCCTCGAGGCGGTCGCGAAGGCCATGAAGCGCTATGCGCCCCAGGGCATCCACGTCAACGTCGACTTCTACTCCGGCGCCGCCTACACGCTCTACGGCATTCCTGAGGACCTCTTCGTGCCGATCTTCGCGATCGGCCGGGTGCCCGGCTGGACCCTGCAGGTCCTGGAGCAGCTCGAGAACAATGTGCTGATCCGCCCGCTCCTGCTCTATGAGGGCGCGGCCCCGCGGCACTATCAGCCGATCGCCGAGCGCGGCTGAACGGTCAGGAATCGTCCCGGATCAGGCCGGCCAGCTTTTCGATGCCAGGCGCGATCCGTTCGGCGGCAATCGAGGAGAAGCCGAGCCGGAAGTGGTTCCGCGGCGGCTTGGCCGAGTGGAAGAACACGCTTCCCGGCTCGATCACGATGCCCTCGCCGAGCGCCCGGCGCGCCAGCACGTCGCTGTCCAGGCTCTCCGGCCCGCGCACCCAGAAGGAGGTGCCGCCGAAGGAAGGCGTGGTCGCGCTGTCCGGCAGGTAGAGGGCCAGCGCCGCCCCCATGGCCTCCCAGCGGCCGTGGTAGGTCCGCTGCAGGCGTTGCACCAGGGCGTCGTAGTAGCCGCCTGCGATGAAGAGAGCCACGGTGCGCTGATTGTTGGTCGGCGGGTGCCTCAGCAGCATGCGGCGCAGGGCGCGCAGCTCGCGGATCAGGTCGGCCGAGGCGACCAGGTAGCCGGTGCGCAGGCCCGGCGCCAGATGCTTGGAGAAGGAGCCGACGTAGATGACATTGCCCGCCATATCCATCGACTTCAGCGCCGTGGTCGGCTTGCTGACGAAGTTGGTCTCCGCCTCGTAGTCGTCCTCGATCACGAAGAAGTCGTGCCGGGCCGCCCGGTCGAGCAGTTCGACGCGGCGCTCCAGCGGCAGGGTCACGGTGGTCGGCGACTGGTGACTCGGTGTCACGTAGACCGCGTCGCAGCCTTCAAGTTCGCGACCGACCCTCAGGCCCTCGCCGTCGACCGGGATCGGCTTCAGGCGGGCGCCGGCCATGGTGAAGATGTGCCGCACGTCGACGTAGCCAGGGTTCTCGACGCCGAGCACGAAATCCGGCCCGGCCAGGAGCTGCGCAATCAGGTAGAGCGCGTTCTGCGCGCCCATGGTGATCAGGATCTCGTCGGGCGCGGCCTTGATGCCGCGGCGCGGCAGCACCCGGGTGCGCACCTCCTCGACCAGCAGCGGATCGTCCTCGTCGAAGCTGTCGTCGGCCCAGCTCTTGATCGACTGGACGCCGAGCGCCTGGCGCGAGCAGATCCGCCAGGCCGCCGTGGGAAAGAGGCTGGGATCGGCCTGGCCGTAGATGAAGGGATAGGGGTAGCGCTGCCAGTTCTTGGGCTTGGCGATCTGGAGCTGTTCTGACGGCCGGAACCTCAGCCTCGGCCACCAATCGACCGCTTCGCGCCCGCCGGCCGGCTCGGCCAAGGGCTGCCCGGCCTCGGCTGGACGGCCGACCAGCTCGCTGTTGACGAAGTAGCCGACCCGCTCGCGCGAGATCAGGAATCCCTCGTCGGCCAGGGCCTGGTAGGCCAGCACCACGGTGTTGCGCGACACCCCGAGCGACTGGGCCAGGCGGCGGCACGACGGCAGAGGCTCGTCGGCGGCGAGCCTGCCGTCCAGGATGGCGTCGACCAGGTGGCGGCGGAGCTGCGCCTGGAGGCTTACCTCGCCGTGGTGGTCGACCGGGAAGATCAGGTCCCGCATGACTGGCCTCAAGCAATCCCATGAACTGGCCCCTGACCGGGCCGGGCCCCGATTCTAAGGTGCCGAAGTCCGGCGAACAAGCGGACCACCCGCGCAACAATCCGGCCTGTCATGGCCGTCCGTAAATGTCTAGATTGCGGCCGCAGGGCGCTAACGGGGTCGAGTTGGGGATGACGAGCGAGAGCCAGGTAGGGAACGGCGGCCAGCGGGTCGAGACCTCGCCGAAGATCGGCGACGAGGTGAAGTGCACGACCTGCTACATGTGCGCCTGCCGCTGCGGCATCAAGGTCCACCTCCAGGACGGCGAGATCCGCTACATCGAGGGCAACCGCGACCACCCGGTCAACAAGGGCGTGCTCTGCGCCAAGGGCTCCGCCGGGATCATGAACTACAAGTCGCCGGCCCGGCTGTCCAAGCCCCTGAAGCGGGTCGGACCGCGCGGCTCCGGCGCGTTCGAGGAGATCGAGTGGGAAGAGGCGCTCGACACGGCCGTGGCCTGGCTGGCCCGCTGCCGGGCGACGGACCCGAAGAAGCTCGCCTTCTTCACGGGGCGCGACCAGAGCCAATCCCTGACCAGCTGGTGGGCGCAGCAGTTCGGCACGCCGAACTTCGCCGCCCACGGCGGGTTCTGCTCGGTCAACATGGCGGCCGGGGGTCTCTACACCATCGGCAGCGCCTTCTGGGAGTTCGGCGAGCCCGATTGGGAGCACACCAAGTACTTCCTCATGTTCGGGGTCGCCGAAGACCACGACTCCAATCCCATCAAGACGGGTCTCGGCAAGCTCAAGACCCGGGGCGCGAAGTTCGTCTCCGTCAATCCCGTGCGCACGGGCTACTCGGCCATCGCCGAGGAGTGGATCGGCATTCGACCCGGGACCGACGGCCTCTTCGTCATGGCCCTGATCCACGAGCTCCTCAAGGCGGGCGCCATCGACGAGGAATATCTGGTCCGCTACACCAACGTGCACTGGCTGATCATCGACGAGCCAGGCGCGGACGATCATGGCTGGTACCTCCGGGACGAGGACGGCACGGCCTTCTGCTGGGACGGAGAGAAGCAGGCACTCGCCCGCTCGGACTCCGTGGACGCCAAGCCGATCCTGGCGGGCCAGGTCACCCTGCCCAACGGACGCAAGGCGGTGCCCAGCTTCCAGCGCCTCGTGGAGCGTTATCTGGACGAGGCCTACGCGCCCGAAACGGTTGCCGAGACCTGCGGCGTGGCGGCGGCGACCATCCGGCGGATTGCCGCCGAGCTGGCGCGCGTCGCCTTCGAGGAAGCCATCGAGCTGCCGATCCAGTGGACCGACTGTTTCGGCCGCAGGCACGACAAGGTGGTCGGCCGACCGGTCTCCATGCATGCCATGCGTGGCATCTCGGCCCATAGCAATGGATTTCATACCTGCCGGGCGATCCATATTCTGCAACTGCTGCTCGGCACGATCGATGTACCAGGCGGCATGCGCTACAAGCCGCCCTACCCCAAGGCGCTCAACTCGCTTCCGAAGCCCTTCGGCCGGAGCCGTGAGGTCAAGCCGAACACGCCACTGGCCGGGCCGCACCTGGGTTTCCCCATGGCGCCCGAAGAGCTGCTGATCGACGAGAACGGCAGGCCGCAGCGGATCGACAAAGCCTTTTCCTGGGAGGCGCCGCTCGCCACCCATGGCCTGATGCACATGGTGATCCACAACGCCTGGAAGGGCGATCCCTATCCGATCGACACGCTGTTCTTCTACATGGCCAACATGGCCTGGAATTCCTCGATGAACACGGCCCGGACCATGGAGATGCTGACCGACAAGGATCCGGCCACGGGCGACTACAAGATTCCCCGCATCATCTACTCCGACGCCTTCTATTCGGAGATGGTGCCCTACGCCGACCTGATCCTGCCGGACACCACCTATCTCGAGCGGCACGACTGTATCTCGCTCCTGGATCGGCCGATCAGCCATGCCGATGCCGCGGCTGACGCGATCCGCTATCCGGTGGTCCAGCCGGACCGCGACGTGCGGGCCTTCCAGACCGTTCTGCTCGACCTGGGCGCGCGCCTGGGCCTGACGGGCATGGTCAAGGAGGACGGCAGCCCGCTCTATCCCGGCGGTTATGCCGACTACATCGTGAACCATCAGCGCCGGCCGGGGCTCGGACCGCTGGCCGGCTGGCGCGGCGCCGACGGGACCGAAGAGGGCACCGGCGAACCCAACCCTGATCAGTTGGACCGCTACATCGAGAACGGCGGGTTCTGGACCTACGAGATTCCCGAGGAGCACCAGTACCACCGCTACGCCAACCAGGGATACCTGGACTGGGCCTTCGAGATGGGCTTCATCACCAACAAGAAGCAGATCGTGATGAAGATCTATTCGGAGGCGCTGCAGAAGTTCAAGCTGGCGGGGCAAGGCCACGGCGCAATCCAGCCCTCTGAGCGGGATCGCGAACGGATCGCCAGCTACGCCGATCCCCTGCCGATCTGGTATCCGCCCTTCGAGGAGGGCCTGGTCGATGGCGGCGAGTATCCGATGCACGCCATCACCCAGCGGCCGATGCAGATGTACCACTCCTGGGGCTCGCAGAACGCCTGGCTGCGCCAGATCACCGGCGAGAACTGGCTCTACATCAACCGGCAAAAGGGCGAGGAACTCGGCATCGCCGACCATGACTGGGTCTGGGTCACCAGCCACAACGGCCGGATCAAGGTCCAGGCGAAGCTGATGGACGGGGTCAACCGGGACACGGTCTGGACCTGGAACGCCATCGGCAAGCGGCCGGGTGCCTGGAACCTGGACCCGGAAGCCTCGGAGGCGACGCGCGGCTTCCTGCTGAACTACCTGATCTCGGAATTGCTGCCGGCGGACGGGGAGCGCTACCGCTACTCCAATTCGGATCCGCTGACCGGACAGGCGGCCTGGTTCGATCTGCGGGTCCGGGTCGAGCGGGCGGCCGAGCACGAGCAGGGCGAGATGGAACCGCGGTTCGAACCGACCCAGCGACCGCCCAATCTGGCGCCGGCGCCGAAGATCCTCCGCTACGGCGAAGGCTTCCGCCAAAGCCGCGAACGGGAGCCGGCGGAATGACGTCGCTCCCCGGGAAGACAAACAAGAAGCTGGGCCTGGTGATCGACCTAGACATCTGCGTCGGCTGCCACGCCTGCGCGGTCAACTGCAAGGAGTGGAACACGGGCGGCCACATGGCGCCGCTGACCGATCTGAACCCCTACGGCAAGGGGCAGGACGGCGTCTGGTTCAATCGCATCCATTCCTACGAAGTCGAGCGCGAGGACGGTCAGGCCAACATGACCGTCCACTTCCCGAAGTCATGCCTGCACTGCGAGGACGCGGCCTGTGTCACCGTTTGCCCGACCGGCGCCTCCTACAAGCGGGCCGAGGACGGCATCGTCCTGGTCGACGAGGACAAGTGCATCGGGTGCAAGCTTTGTTCCTGGGCCTGCCCCTACGGCGCGCGCGAGTTCGACGACGACCAGGGCGTCATGAAGAAGTGCACGCTCTGCATCGACCGGATCTACAACGAGAACCTGGAAGAGATTGACCGCGTCCCGGCCTGCGTCTCGACCTGCCCGGCCAACGCCCGGCACTACGGCGACCTCGGCGATCCAAGCTCCGAGGTCTCCAGGCTGGTCGCGGAGCGGGAGGGCTACGACCTCATGCCGGAAATGGGCTACCGGCCCACGAACAAGTATCTGCCGCCGCGTCCGCGGACGGATACCGGCGCCGACAAGGCACCCGAAGCCTCTCAGCCGCCGGCGCCGGAGAACCGGCTCTTGCGGTGGCTTGACCGGGCGCTATCGCGCTGAGGGGACGCCGCATTGTATCCGGCCTTTTCCGTCATTTTCTTCACCGTCTCCTCCGGCCTGGGCTACGGCCTGCTCGCCCTGGTCGGCGGCCTGGGCGCCTTCGGCCTTCTGCCGGCGGACCGCGCTTTCGGTCTGACCGCGATTGTCCTGGCGCTGGTCCTGGCAACCGCGGGTCTGCTCTCTGCCACCTTCCACCTGGGCCATCCGGAACGGGCCTGGCGGGCCTTCAGTCAGTGGCGATCGAGCTGGCTGTCGCGCGAAGGGGTCGCCGCCGTTCTGGCTTACGGTCCGACCCTTGCCTTGGTAGCGGTCTGGTTCTGGCCGGAACGCTTGGGCGGCTTCCATGCGATTACGGGCCTTGCCACGGCTTTCATGGCGGCCGTCACGGTTTACTGCACGGCAATGATCTATCGCTCGTTGAAGACGATACCCGAGTGGGCCAACAAGTGGACGGTGATCAACTACCTGTCGCTCGGGCTCGCGGGTGGCGCGGTCTGGCTTGTTGCCCTGCTCGAGCTGTTCGACGACAAGCTCGGCGCCCTTCCGCTCGCCACCGCCGGATTTATGCTCCTGGCCTGGATCCTCAAGCAGCTCTATTGGCGGCACATTGATGGCATGCAGCGCGTCTCGACGGCCGAGACCGCGACCGGCCTCGGCGCTTTCGGCAAGGTTCGCCCCTTCGAAGCGCCTCACACGGAAGCAAACTACCTCCTGAAGGAAATGGGCTATCAGGTCGCCCGCCGCCACGCGGCCAAGCTGCGAAACTATGCCCGGCTCTTCACTTTCGTTCTCCCGACGGTTCTGGTGCTGGCCACCCCGTTGACCGGGCCTCTCGTGGCGGCCCTTGCCGCCGTCTTGGCGGCGGTCTGCGTTACGCTGGGCTTGCTGATCGAACGCTGGCTGTTTTTTGCCGAGGCCACGCATGTCGTGCGGCTGTACTATGGCACCGAGGCAGCCTGAGATTCTCGGCCATGGGCTTCTACCAGGACCGCGTCGTCCCCTTCCTTCTGCACCACAGCATGAAGGACAAGAGGCTGGCGCGTCTTCGTCAGCGGGTCGCGCCGAAGGCGACCGGCCGGGTTCTCGAGATCGGCATAGGATCCGGCTTGAACCTTCCGCTCTACAGCATTGATGTTGATAGTGTTTTTGGTGTCGAGCCATCAGCGGCACTGCTGGCCCGGGCGCGCGAGGCGGCCGCTGCCCTGCCGTTTCAGACGACCCTGCACGAGGGTAGCGCCGAGGCCCTGCCCTTCGACGAACGGGACTTCGACACCGTGGTCACGACCTGGACGCTCTGCACCATTCCGGATGCGGTGCGCGCCCTCGCCGAGATCCGCCGCGTCCTCAAGGCCGAGGGCCGGCTCCTCTTCATCGAGCACGGCCATGCGCCAGACCCTCGGGTAGCCGCCTGGCAGGACCGGCTCAATCCGCTGTGGCGCTGCATCGCCGGCGGCTGCAACATGAATCGGCCGATCGACACCATGATCTGCGACGCCGGTTTCACCATCGAGCGCCTGGAGACCGGCCACATGATCCAGGGACCGAAGCCGCTGACCTACCTGTTCGAGGGCGCCGCCCGGCCCAGTTGACCAGAGCACGCGAGGAGAAAGCATGACGCGCCGGAACATCTCCCAGGGATCGCCCTTCGAGCAGCAGATCGGCTACTCGCGCGCCGTCGTCCAGGGGAACACGGTCTACGTCGCCGGAACGACCGGCTTCGACTACGCGACCATGACCATCTCGGACGACGTCGCCGAGCAGGCGGAGCAGTGCCTGAAGAACATTGGCTGGGCGCTCGAGCAAGCCGGCAGCGGGTTCGAAGACGTCGTCCGGGTCCACTACATCCTGCCGGACGCGGCCGATTTCGAGCCCTGCTGGCCGGTGCTGCAGAAGTACTTCGGCGCGGTCCGCCCGGCGGCGACCATGTTCACCGCCGGGCTCCAGGACCCGCGGATGAAGATCGAGATCGAGGTAACGGCGGTGAAATCATAAGCAGTGCTCTCCGCAACAAACGCGACATGCGCCGAAGCACCCTGAGCCTGCTCCTCTCGGCGCTGCCCGTCGCGGGTCTTGCTCTCGCCGCTGAAGCCATGACTTGGCAGGTCGAAAGACGCAGCGATGCAGCGACCGGCCCGAGGTCGTGCCACGTTCGTTCCCTTGGCGGTCACCTGACCGCCGTCCTGACCGAAGCCGCCCCACCCGCGTGGTCCGTACGGATCGGGTTCGACAACCGCCCCGGCTCGCTGCGCTACCTGCGCGTCGGGCGCAGAATTCATCAGACCGAGGCGGCTACCTTTCGCGGGGCGGAGGCGCAGGCCATCGTCGATAGCCTGAAGGCGCCCGGCGAGTTCGTTTTCGAATGGGAACTGGGGCCCGACGCGGAGAAGCAGGGCGGCCTCTTCCTGACCGGCGACTTCGCGGACAAGGCGGCGATCTGCGAGGATTGGATCGCCGGTAGACGCGCTTAGCCGATGATTCCTGCTCGGTGCCACCATCGTTAAGCCAATCTTAACCAAAAAATAATCTGGACAGACTATGGTATAGGGTGGTGAGCCCGGCGCTGCGCGCATAGTGCCGGCGGCTCAATATGAACGGTTCATTAAGCTTAATGCTGCATAAACGTCATATACTCTCCCGGTCCCCGGCAAGGAGACGTTTGACACCGCCACCATGGAAACACTGATCAATCTGCTCGGTGGGATTGCCCTCCTCTTGTGGGGCATCCGCATGGTTCGGACCGGTGTGACCCGAGGTTTCGGCGCGCGCCTCCGCAGGACCTTGGCCGGCGCCGTCGGTAATCGCCTCGCCGCCTTCGCCGGCGGCCTCGGCATCACCGCCATCCTGCAGAGCAGCACGGCGACGGCCTTGATCGCGTCGTCCTTCGCCGGCCGCGGTTACATCACGGCCGGCATGGCGCTCGCGGTCATGCTCGGTGCCGATGTCGGCACGACACTGGTCGTGCAGGTCCTGTCGTTCGATCTTATCTGGCTTTCGCCGCTGCTCGTTGCCGCCGGCGTCATCGGGTTCAACCTGAGTGACGATTCCAAGCGCCGCGCCTTGTCGCGGATCGCGATCGGACTCGGGCTGATGCTCTTGTCTCTGAAGCTGATCGCGACCGTTTCCGCGCCGCTGAGCCAGTCCGACGCTGTCGCCGTCTTGCTGGATCCCCTGACCACGGAGCCGGTTCTCGCCGTCATCGCCGCCGCGTTCTTGACCTGGGCTGCCCATTCCAGCGTCGCGGTGATTCTCCTGGTCGCCTCCTTGGCGGCGGTCCAGGTGATCAGCATCCATCTCGCGCTGGCCCTCGTCATCGGCGCCAATCTCGGCAGCGCCATGATCGCGGTAGTTCTCAACTGGCGGGCGCCGCCGGCGGCCCGCCGAGTGCCGCTCGGCAATCTTCTGGTCAAGATCGCAGGGGTCGGGCTCGGGCTGGCCCTGCTGCCTTGGCTTCAGCCCTATCTCGCGATGATCAGCGACGATCCCGCCCACCTGATCGCCAATTTCCATACGATCTTCAACCTCGCCCTCGCGTTTATGTTCCTTCCTTTCGTCGAGTGGATCGCAAAGCTGACAGAGCGCCTCGTACCCGACGCGCCGGACGCGACCGAGAACGGCAAACCCCGCTATCTCGACGACGATGCTCTCGACACACCCGCCGAGTCGATCGCTCTGGCGGCCCGTGAAGCGCTACGCATGGGCGACGAGGTCGACCAGATGCTCCTGCGCAGCATCGACGCGCTCACCGGTGACGACAGGAAAGCCATCAAGGCAATAGAAGCGGCGGAAGATGTCGTCGATCGGCTGCACGAGGCGATCAAGCTGTATCTCACCAAGATCAATGAGAACGAACTCGACACCTTCGAGAGCCGGCAGGCCGTTCAGATCCTGATGTTCTCGGCCAACCTCGAGCACATCGGCGACATCATCGACAAGAACCTCATGGACGTGGCCGCTCGCCGGATGAAGGCCGGGGCGAGTTTCTCGGAGGAGGGTCTGGCCGAAATCAAGGTGATGCACGAACGCGTTTCAGCCAACTTCAAGCTGGCCATGAATGTGTTCATGTCGGGCGACACGGACCTGGCCCGTCAACTCCTCGAACAGAAGATCGACATCCGGGCTCTGGAACAGGATTTCGTCGAGCGTCATTACTGGCGCATTGGTGCCGGACGCCCGGAGTCGATCGAAAGCAGCGCATACCATATCGATATCCTGCGTGATCTGAAGCGCATCAACAGCCACCTCACCTCGGTGGCCTACCCGATCCTCGAACGGGCCGGCGCGTTGACGCAGAGTCGGCTGCGGCCGGTCGACCAGGCCGGCGATGTCGAACGGGAGACCGCGGTGCTCTTCCCCAACCCGAGCGATCGTTAGCCGCGCCTTCTCCGGGCCCAGTGCCCCGGAACGCTTTGGGGGCTATGCACCGCCTTCCTTCACTGCGGAAGCCGAATACCCAGTTGTTACTTTTTGCGCCGCCATTCCCATGGCGGGGTTGGGTCCGGTGTTCGCCAAAGTCCAACTCTCTTGGACTTCGCCCAAGTCTCTAGACGATAAAGCTGTCTTCGACGGTCCACGGATAGATGTTCACAATAGGCGCGCAACACCCAGGCATGTCCGAGAGTGACCATTCGTTCATTCACATTTATCCATTTGGCGCTCTGCTCGTCTCTAAGAAAGACTGTTGCTA
>JAAUYK010018429.1_pt1 | contig 10706 bp, 8 predicted proteins | sample 7278021 | NCBI WGS metagenome assembly JAAUYK01 (sample SAMN14350223, study PRJNA611818) | marine sediment metagenome | isolation source: surface marine sediment (1.8m) | place: French Polynesia: Moorea | collected 2018-08
CCAGCGAGGCGGCCCTTACGCGTTACCAGGACCGAGCCGATGTGGCGTTCCGCCATGGTCAGCAGAACACTCTCGATCGGCTCGTTCAAATCCACCGTGTAGGCATCGGGCACGTAGACATCGGCAACGGTGAGGCCTGCGGCCTTCTCGCGGCCCAAGGGCAGGAACAGCACCGAGCGTAGATCCCGGTCCGAGAGGATACCGACCAGCTCGCGACCCTCGGTGACCGGCAGGTGGCGGACACCGTGCTGGTCCATCATCTGCCTGGCCTTGTCGACCGAGGCCGAGCGTTCGATGGCATAGGGAAAGGGCGTCATGGCCTGTGCGAGACTGGGGGGAGGTTTGATCATTCCGCCGATACGCCTTGTTGCTGGAGAGAGTCCGCTGCGGCGCAGCTCCGAACCCGGAAACTGGCATTCCAATCGGAAACAAAGTCCTAGCGCCTTCGCCGCGGCGCCACGTTGATGTTCGTCAAGTTCTCCTGACCGCGCGGATCTTATCCTTTGTGCAAAGGAAATGTGGGATTCATTGTTGCCGCTCGAACGCCGCCCGATCGCGAGCGGCCGGGCGCGGGGCTGGTTCCGCGTTTGCCATCAACCCTCCGGAGATGACTCGCATGCCTCCAAGTATCGGCAGGGTCCTTTCTCAAGAAGAGATCGAGTCGCTCGAGCGAGAATTCGTTAACGACGTCGAGGCCGGCCGGGAGCCGCCCGCGCTGAAGCGGCTGGAGCCGCTCCGGAAGGCCCAGCGTCACCAGGAGCTTGCGGCCATGGCGCTGCTTCGGATCATCGATTGCCAACACCTGTCGATCGAGGCGGCCGTCGAAGTCCTCTCGGAGATCGCGCACGCCCATCCAGAGGAGGTCGCGATCCTGCAGAAGGTGGCGGAATGCCTCGAGTCCGCGCGCGACATCGACGACCTTAACGCGCCGCCCCCGGCGGATGAGGTCTTCCCAAGCGTGATCGAGAAGCTCGCCGAGTTTGCCAAGCAGCGGAAGAGCGGCCCGGGTGAGGAAGACATCCTATCGGGATTGGGCACCGCCGCGCGCCTGATGGCGCGGCAGCACGACGCGCTTGCGGAGCGGTGCTATCGGCGCCTGACCGAGATCGACCCGCAGAGCTGCCGGCACCACTACAACCTGGGCCTCTTCTTCAAGACCCGCGGCCGTTTCGCGGAAGGCATGGCGGCGAACCAGACCGCGGCCGGGCTGGCGGACGAGCCCGTCGACAGCATCCAATGGAACCTGGGGATCTGCGCCACGGGCGCCGGCGAGGGCGCCATTGCCCTGGAAGTCTGGCAAGGCATGGGCCAGAAGATCGCGATGGGCCGCTTCGGCCTGCCGGAAGGCGGCTATCCCGAGTGCAAGGTGAGGCTCGCCGAGCGGCCGCTCGCCGAGCGGGACGCGGCGGCGGACGACCCGGGTTTGGAAGAAACGATCTGGATCGAACGCCTCAGTCCCTGTCACGGCATTGTCCGCAGCGTCCTCTATCGGAACCTGGGGGTCGATTACGGCGACGTCGTCCTGTTCGACGGGGCGCCCATCACCTCGCACACCTACGGGGACACGATTGTGGACGTGTTCCCTCACCTCGCAACGCTGGTCCGCCGGCACTACCAACTGTTCGATTTCGCCGGCACCCAGGAGGAGGCCCGCCAGCTGGCCGATGTCAGCCGCGACCTCGCTGACGACGCGGTCGTTTACGCGCACACGGAGAACGTCGAGTTCCTCTGCGCAAACTGCTGGCGCGATCCCGACCGCGATCATGAACATCGTGAGGTGATCGAGAAGCATGTCGTGACCGGAAGGATCGCGGCTCCCAACCACATGGACCCGCAGCACCTCCTCGACCAGCTCGACCAGGCTCTGGCGAAACGGCCGCAGTGCCAACTCTACGTTCCCGACCTCTGCGTGGCGGCTGAACTGGACAAGCGGGCCGGGGTGGAGAGCCGGAGGTTCACCCTGTTGACAAACAACTAGCCGCCGCGCCTTGCCGCGAAGCCCCAAGGCTCGAAGGTCCCGGCCTCGCTTTACAGCGCCGAGAAGTCCCGCCTAGACTCTCGCCGGTGATTGGACCGGCCGCACTGTGCCGAGCCGGCGACGCCCCGAGGCTTTCTGAATGAGCCCAGACCGCAGCGCGCGCGAGGAAGCGACATGACCGGCAAGATCGACCTGGAAACCTTGGACGGCCTGGTATCGGCCGGCGAGATCGACACGGTGGTGGTCGCCATGGTCGACATGCAGGGCCGGCTCATGGGCAAGCGCGTGACCGGGCACTTCTTCCTCTCCAACATCGTCGAGGAGACCCACGGCTGCGACTACCTGCTGACCATCGACATGGAGAACGAGCCGGTGCCCGGCTACGCGGCGGCCAATTGGGACCTCGGCTACGGCGACTTCGTGTTCAAGCCGGATCTGAACACGCTGAGGCGCATTCCCTGGCTCGAAGGGACGGCCCTGGTGCTCTGCGACCTGGTGGACCATCACAAGCACGAGCCGATCCCCCACGCGCCCCGGTCGATCCTGAAGAAGCAGCTGGCGCGCCTGGCCGACAAGGGCTGGATCGCGAAGATGGCCTCGGAGCTGGAGTTCTATCTCTTCGACGAGCCCTACGACCAGGCGCGGGAGAAGGGCTACCGCGAGCTCAAGCACGCCGGCTGGTACATCGAGGACTACCACATCTTCCAGACCACCAAGGAAGAGAGCCTGATCCGGGCGATCCGCAACGGCATGGACGGCGCCGGCATTCCTGTCGAGGTCTCCAAGGGCGAGTGGGGGCCGGGCCAGGAGGAGATCAACCTGGTCTACGCCGAGGCGCTGGAGATGGCCGACCGCCACGTCCTCTACAAGAACGGCGCCAAGGAGATCGCATTCCTCCACGGCAAGGCGATCACCTTCATGGCCAAGTTCGCCTACGAGCTCGCCGGCAACTCCTTCCACCTGCACTCGTCCCTGTGGGACGCCGAGAAAGACACCCCGCTCTTCGCCGACCAGGACGACGCCCACGGCCACTCCAAGCTGTTCAAGCACTACCTCGCCGGCCAGCTCGCCTGCGCCGAGGCCATGACCCTTTTCTTCGCCCCCTATATCAACTCCTACAAGCGCTTCCAGGCCGGCTCCTTCGCGCCGACCAAGTTGGCCTGGAGCCTGGATAACCGCACCGCGGGCTTCCGGGTGCTGGGTCCCGGTGCGGGCACCCGGGTCGAGTGCCGGATCCCGGGCGCCGACGCCAACCCCTACCTGGCCTACGCGGCGACCCTGGCGGCCGGACTGCACGGCATCGAGAACAAGCTGGAGCTGGAGCCGGCCTTCCGCGGGAACGTCTACGAGGCCGACGAGGTTCCCGACGTGCCCAAAACGCTGCGCGCCGCCCTCGAGGCGCTCGACGGCTCCAAGGTCTTGCGCCAGGCCTTGGGCGACAAGGTGATCGACCACTATCTGCACTGCGGACGCTGGGAACAGGCGGAATACGACCGCCGCGTGACCGACTGGGAAGTGGTCCGGAACTTCGAGCGGGCCTGAGGCCCTCGACCCGGATCCGCGGTCGATGCATCGACGCCATCGAAAAGATCCGGGCGTGATGGGCCGTATAGACGAGTTCACCACGGCGATCGCCTCGGCTGTCGAGGAGCAGAACGCCGCGACCAACGAGATCGCCCGCAACGCCCAGGAGGCCGCAGCGTCCCGGCTTTTGCTGGACGGGCGCGTGGGTTGTGCGCCATCGTTCCCTCGAACGATGAGAGGGGCCGGTCATGGCGATCTGGTTCGACGAGTTTCCCGTGGCGGACGCGCGCGAGCGGAGCCGCGACACCCTGGTCGATCACCTGGGCATTGAGCTGCTCGAGGCCGGCGACGACTATCTGAGCGCCCGCATGCCGGTCGACCGGCGCACCTGGCAGCCGGCCCGCGTGCTGCACGGCGGCGCCTCGGTCGTGCTGGCCGAGACTCTCGCTTCCTGGGCGGCCACCTTCTGCATCGACCGCAGCAAAAATCACTGCGTCGGGCTCGAGATCAACGCCAACCACGTCCGGCCGGTGGCCGAAGGGTCTGTGACCGGGACGGCGCGGCCGCTCCACCTCGGCCGCACGACCCAGATCTGGGATGTGCGCATCACGGACGACGCGAACGGCAAGCTGGTCTGCGTCTCGCGGGTCACCATGGCCGTGCTGAGCACGCCCAACCGCTACTGACCCCTCCCCGCTTCCCTCGCCGCCCACGGCAACGCTACAATCGGGCCCTGAGAGCGGGGGACAGCAGTTTATGAGCTTCAAGAACAAGACGGCCGTGGTCACCGGCGCGGGCGGCGGCATGGGCCTGAACATTGCCCGCGATCTGCTCGCCGCGGGTGCCAACGTGGCCTGCATCGACCTCAAGGACCGGCCCGACGGCCTGGACCGGGGTCCGGGCCGCGCTCTCTATCTCCAGGGCGACCTGACGAACGACGCCTTTGTCGGCGCCGCGATCGGCCGGGCCTTTGACGAGACGGGACGGCTCGACTACCTGGTCAACGGCGCCGGCGTGCTCTGGTTCGACCGGGACGTCTCCCTGGTCGACATCGATCTCGATGTCTGGGACCAGGTGTTGCAGATCGATCTGAAATCGATGGTCCACGCGACCCGTCACGCGGTGCCGCTGATGAAGAAGAGCGGCGGCGGCGCCATGGTGCACATCGCCTCGGTCCAGGCGCTGCGCGGCGACGACAAACCCCAGGACGCCTACCAGGCGGCCAAGGCGGCGATCGTCTCACTCTCCAAGTCGCTGGCCGTGCAGTTCGCCGGCGACGGGATCCGCTCCAACGCACTCTGCCCCGGCGGGACCGTCTCGCCCATGCAGGCGCGCTGGGAGGAGGACCCGGCCAAGAAGGCGGCCGCCGCCGGCGGCGTTCCTCTTGGCCGTCTCGGCACCACCCAGGACATGGCCGACGCCACGCTCTTCCTGCTGTCGGACAAGGCCTCGTTCATCACAGGGATCGAATTGGTCGTGGACGGCGGGCGATTGGCTCTGCCCTGAAACGGCGGTTTACTCGATCTCACCCATCTTGATCAGGAGCGCGCGGTGGGTTTCGCGCTCCTCGAGCCAGTAGTCCTTGAGTTGCTGCCCGGTCAGGAACCGGCCGCGCAGGCTCTTCTGGTTCATGTAGTCCTGCCAGTCCTTGGACTCGTAAACCTCGCGGAAGAGCTCGCGGTAGAAAGTCGCGACCTCGTCCGGCAGACCCGGTGGGCCGACGATGCTGCGCTGCATGAAGTAGACCATGTCCTGGCCTTTCTCGCGGAAGGTCGGGACGGTCTTGAACATATCCAGACGCGTCGGGGTGAAGGCGGCGAGCGGGCGCGACTTGCCGGACTCGAAGTAGCTCTCCTGCTCGGCCGGATTGTTCACCGTCGAGTCGGCGCGCTTCTCGATCAGTTCCCTGGCGACCCGGCCGCCCCCCTTGAAGGGACTGTACTTCATCGACAGCCCGTAGGCCGCGTTCAGAAAGTCGGTCAGCAGGTTGTCCTCCGAAGCGGTGCCCGTCCCGGCCATGATCCAGCGGTCACCCTTGCCCTTGGCGGCCACAAGAAAGTCTTCCAGCGTCTCGATCTCGCTGTCGTTGTTCACCCAAAGCAGGAAGGTGTCCTCGGCCATGCGGGCGATCGGCGTATAGCTCTCGATGTCGATGCCGAGACCGGGGTCGCGCAGCGGCGTGGTGTAGAAGCTGTTGAGCGTGACCAGGACGATGTGCGGGTTGCCGCTGTTCTCCTTCAGGTAGCCGAGAGCCTCGGCGCCGGATCCGCCGGGTTTGTTGACCGGCACGAAAGGCTGGGGCGACAGCTCCTCCCATTCGATGATCTCCTGGAAGAAGCGGGCCATCTTGTCTGCGCCGCCGCCCTTCCCGGCCATGATGACCAGCTCGACCGGCTGCTCCGGCTGCCAGGCCAGGGCCGGGCCGGCGGCCGCGGTGCAGAACCAGAACAGGGGCCCAAGCAGGGCACAGGCCGCCCACCCTCTCCGGCGCCGTCTCCCGTGCCTCCTGCCCGGCCGATCGGCGCCACTCAATTCCTTGAGCATGCTATTCCGGTTTCGTTTTCAGCCAGCGCAGGAAGACCCGAAAGAGCTCGCGGTCCCGCTCCGGCTCGGTGGCCACGCCGAGTTCGGCGGCCTCTGCGTCGAGGAAGGTGCCGACCGCGGAGCGCAGCTCGTCGTAGCTGAAGACGCGGTCGCTGGGGCCGAAGTCGTCCAGCCAATCCTGCGCGGCGCTGAAGCGGCTCCATTCCGGAATCTCGGCGTTCAGATTGACCTCGGCCCACTTGCTGTGCCGCGGCGGTTTCTGGAATTCCTCGAACCGGTTGAAGAAAGCGGTAACGAAACGGGCGACGTTGGCATAGCGCTTGGTGTCGGGCTTCCAGTTGAACGCAATCATGACGGCGCCCACGGCGATGGTATCGACCTTGCCGTCGGCGCCGAGCAGATTTGGGTAGTCCTTGGCCACCAGGCTCGAAGGCAGGTAAGCGTCGAGCAGGCCCGGCGTGAAGGGGACCGACAGGAGACGAAGCGAGCCGTCCGCGGGGGCGCTCTGAACAAGCCCGGCCGGCTTGCCGGCGACAAAAGCCATGGCGTCGATCTCACCCGCCCGCAGCCTGTTCATTGCGACGCCGTGCTCCAGGGTCTGCGGCTCCACCACAATGCCGAGCTCCGAGAACATGTTCGAGGCGGTGACGTAGCTGCCGCTATCCTTCGGACCGAAGTTCACCTTCTTACCGGCAAGCTCTTGAATTTCCCGGACCGCGGAGCCGGCGAGCAGGTGGAGCTCCTCGTTGTAGAGACGCGTCACGTAGTGGATGCGCCGCTCGAGACCCTGATGGATCTTGTTATCCTTCGCGTAGGTCAGGGCATCGGCTTGAACGATCGCGATGTCGACTCCCTTGAGGTAGAGAATGTCGGTGATGTTCTGCAGCGACCCCTTGCCCAGGATCGGCAGGACCCGCAGGTCCGTTCCGTCGTCGAGCACCGATGCAAGATCGACCGCGGTTCGGTAAGCCGTGCCGCCGGTTCCGCCGGCCATGACCCGGACGACGTTGGCATTGATGTCGCGCCGCAGCGTCTCGGCAAGACCCTGCTGCGCGCCGGCGCCGCCAACCGGAAGCTGGCACGCCACGATCAGCGCAATGCAGAGAACGAATCTATGCGGCATCGAAAGCCCCCTCTGTTGCTCTTGTGATGCGCCGCATGCCCGGGACAGCGGGCGTCTTCTTGTGGCGAGACCGGACCCGCAGGACTCCGAGACTACTACAGATTGGCTCGACCTCAAATTCCAGGGCCCGGCAGCGGCCGCGCGCCGCGCCCTTCCAGGCCGGCTGTCGTCCGCCCTGAAGTGTTGTGCCGCCCGCACACCCCCCATAGACTCCGTCTTGTCAGGCCCGGGGGAAGCCGCAAGGCGCGGGCAGGTTGTCGCGCAAGTAGGGAGCAGGACATGACGCCCGATCCGCAGACCTTGAAGGGGACCTGGGGCTTTCCGACGCAGATCAGGTTCGGGCCCGGACGTATCGCCCAGTTGCCGCGGGCCTGCGGAAGCCTCGGCATGAAGTCTCCGCTCCTGGTGACCGACCCCGGCCTCGCCGACCTCGCCATGGTACGGGATGCGATGACGGGCCTGGCAGGCGCCGGTCTGGCGGCGGGACTGTTCAGCGACGTGAAGCCGAACCCGGTCGGCCGCAACGTCAGCGACGGGGTTGCGGCCTATCGCGACGGCGGCCACGACGGGGTGATCGCCTTCGGTGGCGGCAGCGCGCTCGACGCGGGCAAGGCGATCGCCTTCATGTCCGGCCAGAACAAGCCGATCTGGGACTTCGAGGACGTCGGCGACAACTGGAAGGCCGCCGATCCCGCCGGCATCGCGCCGATCATCGCGGTGCCGACGACCGCGGGCACCGGGTCGGAAGTGGGCCGCGCCTCGGTCATCCTGAACGAGGCGACCGAGACCAAGAACATCGTGTTCCATCCGAAGATGATGCCGGAGATCGTGATTGCCGATCCCGAGCTGACACTCGGCCTGCCGGCCAAGATCACCGCGGCGACCGGCATGGACGCCCTCGCCCATTGCCTCGAGGCCTACTGCGCTCCGGGATTCCACCCCATGGCCGAGGGAATCGCGGTCGAGGGCATACGCCTGGTGAAGGACTGGCTGCCGCGCGCGGTCGCCGACGGGTCGGACCTAGCGGCCCGGGCCCACATGCTGGTCGCGGCCTCCATGGGCGCGACCGCCTTCCAGAAGGGCCTCGGGGCGATCCACGCGCTGTCGCACCCGATCGGCGCGCTCTACGACACGCACCACGGCCTGACCAATGCCGTCGTCATGCCCTACGTGCTGCGTCACAACAGCGCCGCTATCGAGGAAAAGATGGTCCGCCTCGCCGCCTGGCTCGGCCTGCCCGGCGCGGGCTTTACGGCGGTTCTGGAGTGGGTACTGGCACTGCGCGCGGAAATCGGCATTCCCGAGACGCTCGGCGGCCTTGGGGTCGGCGACGAGCGGATCGACCAGCTCTCCGAGATGGCCGCGGTCGACCCGACGGCCGGCGGCAATCCCGTGCCGGTCGGCGCGCCCGAGCTCAAGGCCATGTTCCGGGATGCGCTCGACGGCCGGCTCTGACCACAAGAAGGCAATGCCGCTTGCCCAAGCTTGTCATGCTCGGGCTTGACCCGAGCATCCAGAGTTGCGCCCCACTGGATTGCCGGATCAAGTCCGGCAATGACAACGGGGTGATACCTAGAGGTAAGGTATTCAGCCTGCAGAGACTGGCGCGACGCGTCGCCGCCGTTTCCCTCTTTCTTGCACTCGCCGCCGCGTGCTCGCCGCAGCGCACCTACGAGGCCTGGGCCCTGCTCGACGACCTCAACGCCGGCCCGGGGCCGAGCGCGCTGAAGGATTCGACGCCGGCGCCGACACGGCGCCAGATCGCCTACGGCCCCACGCGCAGCGGCTTCTACGGCGATCTCTATGAGCCGCGCAGCGAGAAGGCCGGCGTGCCGCTGGTCCTGGTGCCCGGCGCCGCACCGGGCGGCAAGGACGACCCGCGCCTGATCGCCGTGGCCGAGACCTTCGCGCGCAGCGGTTTCACCGTCCTGGTGCCCGACATCGAGAACCTGCGGCGACTCAACGTCAGCGCCGACGACGCCCGGCACATCGCCGCGGCGGTGCAGCGGGTCGCCCGGGCCACAGGGCAGGAAGGCGAGCCGGCGGTCGGCATCATGGCGGTCTCCTATGCTGCGGGACCCGCGGTGATCGCCGCAAGCGAAACGCCGGCCAAGGATCGTGTCGCCTTCATCCTGTCGGTCGGTGGCTACTACGACATGGAAGCGGTCATCACCTTCTTCACCACCGGGAACTATCGCGACTCACCGGAGGACGCCTGGCGCTATCGCACGCCGAACGAGCACGGCAAGTGGGTCTTCCTGCGCAGCAACGCCGCGCGCATGCCCGAGTGGCGGGACCGCGTCCTGCTCGATGCGATCGCCGACCGGAAGATCTATGATCCGGCGGCCGATGTCGGTCAGCTGGTCGGCCGCCTGGGGCCCGACGGCCTTGCGGTCATGAACCTCTTGAGCAATCGCGACCCCGAGCGGGTCGGCGCGCTGATAAGAGCGCTTCCCGCGACCCTGCGCGATGAGATCTTCGCGCTCGACCTGAAGCGGCTCGACCTGTCCCAAGCCCATTTCGAGGTCATCCTGCTGCACGGCAGCAAGGACCCAATCATTCCCAGTACGGAAAGCCAGGCCCTCGCCCGGGCGCTGCCCGAGGAGAAGGCCCACCTCTATGTGCTCGAGGGGCTCGAGCACGTCGAGCTGCGGCCGAAGGGTTTCTCCGACCGCCTAATGTTCTTGCGCGCGGCCATGCGTCTGCTTGAGATCCGCGATTCCATCTCGGCAAAGTCCGAGTAGCCGCGCACTCCGAGCGGGGCAGAATATTTCGCCGTGCAGGCGCGGTGAGAACTTTGTTTTCGTCCATCGGCGGCAAAAATCAACTTTCTGTCGATTTACTTACCGTTAAGTCACCGAAGGTTGAATACTTCACTAGACCATTGATATCTATCACATAACGCGCCGCATACGACAGGCGCAATAATAAGCTCGCGAGGTTCACGTTCGACATGACGGTCTTCACGCACCCAGAATTCGACGGCCACGCCGAGGTGGCCTTCTGCCACGACGCCGACAGCGGCCTGAGGGCGATCATCGCGCTCCACAATCTGAATCGGGGCCCCGCGCTCGGCGGCTGCCGCATGTGGCGCTACGCCAACGAGGACGAGGCCCTGACCGACGCGCTGCGCCTCGCTCGGGGCATGACCTACAAGTCGGCGTTGGCCAACCTGCCCTACGGCGGCGGCAAGTCGGTGATCATCGGCGACTCGCGCAGCATGAAGAGCGAGGCGCTGTTCCGCGCCATGGGCCGCTTCGTCGACTCCCTGGGCGGCCGCTACATCGTTGCCGAGGACGTCGGCATCTCCGTCGACGACGTCGAGATCATGGGGCGCGAGACGAAGTTCGTCGCCGGCACGCGCCGCGGCGGCGTCGGCGACCCATCGCCCGGCACGGCCTACGGCGTGTTCATGGGCATTCGCGCTGCGGTGAAACACAAGCTCGGCAAGGACGACCTCAGCGGCGTTACCGTCGCAGTCCAGGGACTCGGCCACGTCGGCCGCCATCTCTGCCGCTACCTGGCGGGCGACGGCGC
>JAAUYK010036150.1_pt1 | contig 10706 bp, 12 predicted proteins | sample 7278021 | NCBI WGS metagenome assembly JAAUYK01 (sample SAMN14350223, study PRJNA611818) | marine sediment metagenome | isolation source: surface marine sediment (1.8m) | place: French Polynesia: Moorea | collected 2018-08
TAGTGAGGTTTCAACGGATTTTTATTTAGGGGTGGAATGGGTTAGGGGAGAGGATTTTTTGGCTATTTATGAGGGGGAACATAGTCGTCAGGAATTAGATGTAGATAAGGCTGTACAAGGGATTTTACAACGATTAGCATGGGCTAAAACAACGGTTTCCCCAAAAACAGGACGCAGGCCGGTGTTATTTACCCCCAATGGGGCAACATTGTTATGGGATACGGTAGTTGATGCTCTCAATAGTAAAATGGTCTTAGAAAAGGCTTCTCCTTGGAGTGAGAAACTAGGGGAAAAGATCATTTCTGAGCAATTAAATTTGTCACAACAACCGAATTTTGAACCCTATAGTTGTCCTTTTGATGATGAGGGGACAATCACGCAGCCATTATCATTAATTACAGAAGGAATATTAAGACAATTTTATAGCGATCGCACCAGAGCAAGATTGTTAGGAACCGAGAGTACAGGGAACGGTTTTCGTTCGAGTTTGGGGAGTTATCCTAGTCCTGGTTTGGTTAATTTAATTGTAGAAGGGGGAAATAGTAATTTTGAGCAGTTAGTTAAGCAATTAGATAACGGTATTATTGTGGAGCAAATTTTAGGAGGAGGTGCGGATATTTCTGGGGATTTTTCTATTAATATTGACTTGGGTTATGCTGTTGAAAATGGAGTTATTACTGGACGAGTGAAGGATACAATGGTGAGTGGCAATGTTTATCAAGTGTTACAAGAAATTATTGCATTAGGAAATGACTCCCGTTGGATAGACTCTTGTTTTACTCCTTCTTTGTTAGTAGAAGGTTTATCAATTAACAATTAAAAGTTAACAAATTGATTAATTGTTGACATTTAAACAAAAATTTAGCACCAAAGCATTAGCATTAGTTCTATGTTTCAAAGAACAATGAGATTAAGAAATAGTCTAATATCGAACAAAAAGATTAGTCTTAGCAGCGTATGTATATGATGGAATATTAGGCTAAAATAAAAATATTAACCTGAAAAATTAGCACAAGAGCTAAACTATCATGATTAATTTTGAACAAATACAAAATGACATAAGTGAATTACCAGAAGAAGCACAAACCTTAGTCATCGATTTTATTGAGTCATTAAAAAAACAGTATTCTCTCGCTGAAAAACAAGAAGTTCAATCTACCTCTTCTATTGACAATGAATCTAATACCCTAGATATTCTCAAAGAGTCGGGATTAATCGGTTGTATTAGTGCAGAATCAGACCTTTCCATTAACTATAAATCGGTTCTAAAAGAAGGCTTAGATACTAAATATGATAATCGTTGATACAGGATTCTGGGTAGCTTTATTTAATGATAAAGACCAATACCATCAAAGCGCACAACAAACTTTAGAACAATATCCACAGGAACCTTTAATAACAACCTGGTGTGTTTTAACAGAAAGTTGTCATCTGCTCTTAAAACGTTCTTCAAGTACATATCAAGGAGTAGAAAAACAAATGAAGTTAATGGATGTTTTTCAAAAGTATCAAGAAAAGTTTAAGCTATTTAATTTTGAACCAATTCATTTAGAAAGAATCAAACTACTGATGAAAAAATATCAAAATCTTCCAATGGATTTAGCAGATGCTTCTCTTGTTATTTTAGCAGAACATTTAGGACATGGACGTATTTTTTCAGTAGATCATCGAGACTTTAATACCTATCGCTGGAAACAAACTTATCCTTTTGAAAATCTACTGATTAGATGAAGAAAGAGGTTAAATGAATACTGGAAAACAATAAAAAAATTGCGATCACAATCATTATCCCGAAAACAAAGCTACTGTCAATTAGCCTAAACTATCTAAAAAATGTTTATCTAAAACTGCTGTCAGGAGAAGTAGAAACAATTGGCACATATAAACAACAAGTTTGCACCAAAGGATTAGCAATCTTTGAGTTTTGAAATAACTAAACGTACTAAATCTCTGAAAAATTAACTAAAAATATTCATTTGCAAAGGAATATCCGGCTCAATATCGAACCATAGTGTTGCGCCACAGTTTTTCGGGTGGTCTGGATCATATACAAACCGACCAACACCAGGAATTTTCACCTCGTGACAAAGAATAGTTTTCTGCCCCATTTTCACAGAAATAACAGGATTACGGGTCTCATTGTTCCGATTAGAACTGAGTTTACCCTGATTTACATGGATATAGGTCATTATTTCTTGTTGCCTAATGCGCCAGGTACCTTTTGGCCCTTTCTTTTTTCGGCTTATTTTCGGCATTCCACTAGCAGACACAGGGATTCTCCACTGACCTTTCTCTTTAAAAGCCCCTTTAATGCGACCATCGATCGCTAGTTTTCTCACACGCTGAACCGACAAATGAAGACGACTAGCTGCTTGCTTAGTTCCAATGTAGGTTTCAGAAGTTTCAGTTTTAGACATAATTCTATTGCGCTATAGTTAACTTCAGATTTCATTATACTGCTGTAGTAATTACTTGTCAGTTCTGAGAATTAATTCTGAGTACATGGGAACAGGCAACAGAAAAATGTCCTAATAGCCTTGGCGACTGCTATAAATTAAGAATGGAACATAATAAAAAATTTGCGATCGCACTACTGATCCCAAAAACAAAGCTTACTGGACTGTTTCAGCTAAAATGAGGTAATAGGAATGTGAGCATCTTGCTCACTTGCTGCAAAAATAGCAAGCAAAATGATTGCACTACATGAAATCTAATGCACTAAATTAGCTGAAACAATACACTACTATAAATTAGCCTCAATTATTTAAAAAATCGATAGACAAGCATTGTTATCCAGATGGTTCCAGATGCTAATAAAATAGCTGAAAGAGAAGGATTAAAACCGTTGACAAACATTATTCCCCCCACAATTCCTAATTGAATTGTTAGTAATAAGTTAGGAATAGTAAATCTTTTATTAAATCCTCTTTTTTCAAAGCTCAAAAACGTCCAGAATATATTAAAAATTGTTGTGAATAAAACGAAAGCAAACACGAAAAGGGAAAGGTAAACAAAATTTATCGATAGAGAAAAACCACTGGATAAAGTTAAAAGTATACAAAAATAGGGAGGTTTATTTGGGTAAATTTTACAGCCAATAATATCAACGTCACCTTGATTTTTGTACCTAACTCCTGCTAAAGTATTTCCTTTAATTTCGGAATTTTCTACTCTTCCTTGTCCACTTTTATCAAACTGTAATCCATAATCTTTATTATTATAAATTTTACATGAACGAATAGTAGTTTTACTTCCTTGATTAATTCCTATTCCTGAAAAATTATTCCGATAAACATTACAATATTCAATCAATCCTAAGCCATTTTCTGTGATAAAAATTCCATTTTGTTTATTTTCATAAATTTTACAAGAGCGAATAGTTGGATTACTCTCAGTAGTAATCGCAATACCAGCGTAAGTATTACCATAAATATCACAATTTTCTATAATTCCTTGTCCATTTTCTCTTACAAAAATACCAAAATTTTTCCCATCAAAAATACGACAATAATCTATGCTAGGATTACCTTCTTCTGAAATGTAAATTCCTGGATTAATATTGTTATAAATATCACAATGTTCTATGATTCCTCTTCCATTTTCTACAATCGATATTCCATCATCTTTTCCATCATAAACACGACAAGAAAGTATGCTAGGATTAGCATCTTTTGAGATGTAAATTCCTGGATTGCTATTATTATAAATATCACAATTTTCTATGATTCCTTTTCCATTTTGTATAATCGATATCCCATTAGTTTTCCCATCAAAAATGCGACAAGATCGGATGATAGGATTAGCGTCTTTTTCGATGTGAATTGCCTGATTTGTATTTTCATAAATATCACAGTCTTCAATAGTTGGTTGTGCATTATTGGCAATCAGCATTCCAATAGAACTACTATTATGAATTTTACACCGCCGAATTACTGGATTAGTTTTGGAACCCTGAATTAGAATAGAAGTAACATCGCAATCTTCTAATAAAACTGACTTCCCTTGCAAAATATTAACAGTTAAACAGTAATCATTATCTAATAATTTTCTCAAAGTTAAACCACGAACAATGGCATAATCTGTTTTCATTGAAAGACAGTAATCAGTAGGACTTTCAACAATAATTTCACCCTCTCCCTCACCTATAAGCGTGAGAGGTTTATCAATAATAATAGTTTCTCGATATAACCCTGGACGGATAATAATTTCAGTGTCAGGTAAAGCATTATCAATCGCTTCCGAAATCGAAGTAAAGTCACCATTTCCTAATAAATCAACAATCATCACCCCTCCCATTAAATTGCTCATTTCAAGCACAAAAACACCGTAATCTTGCAGAAATTCCAGTCTAACTCAATTATCAACTGTTCATCTTGTCACCTCAACATGATATTATTACCACTGGTTTGCTATAAAAAGTTTTGTAGCCCCTTCGTTGTGACTGTATGCCATTGACTGATACCCCATCCCAAACTGCCGAAGCAACATCAGCCAAAACCGATTCGATGCAAGACTACTATCGTCTGCAACGTAACCTATTACTGGTCAGTTTAGTCTTCACCGCAATTATTTTTGTGTCTGTGTGGAAATTCTATACTCTCAATTTAGCCCTCAACTACCTGTTAGGGGCTTGTGTTGGCATTGTTTATTTAAAATTGCTGGCAGGAGAAGTAGAAAAAATCGGCACATCTGAACAAAAAGTAGGCACCAAAGGATTAGCAATCTTTGCTGCTATGATTATTGTCGCCAGTCAATGGCAACAATTGCACATTCTCCCAGTTTTCCTGGGATTTTTGACTTATAAAGTCGCCATAATCGCCTACACAATTCAAAGTGTCATGGACCTAGAGTTAAAGTAGGCATTAAACCTTGATTTCGTAACCAGATTCGATATTCTACCCAATGACAATGTTAAATGGTTTACGCATTATAGATACTTTACCCCTTGCTGCCTTAGAAGTGGGTAAGCACTGGTATTGGGAGATAGGCAACCTCAAACTACACGGACAGGTATTTATGGCCTCCTGGGTAGTAATTGCCTTACTGATTATCGCCTCCTTACTAGCAACCCGTAATATTCAAATGGTTCCTAGTGGAATGCAAAACTTCATGGAATATGTCCTGGAATTTTTGCGAGATTTAGCGAGAACTCAGTTAGGAGAAAAACACTATCGTCCTTGGTTGCCCTTTATCGGGACCCTATTTTTATTCATTTTCGTCTCCAACTGGTCAGGATCTTTGGTCCCTTGGAGACTAATAGAAATTCCCGAAGGAGAATTAGCTGCTCCCACCAACGACATTAACACCACTGTAGCCTTAGCCTTATTAACCTCCCTAGCTTATTTTTACGCTGGTTTGAGTAAAAAAGGATTAGGATACTTTGCCAATTATGTCCAGCCTATTCCCGTTCTCCTGCCCATCAAAATTCTAGAAGATTTTACCAAGCCTCTCTCCCTAAGTTTCCGTCTATTTGGAAACATTTTGGCCGATGAATTAGTGGTAGCGGTGCTTGTATTTTTAGTCCCCTTATTTGTGCCATTACCCTTAATGGCCTTAGGATTATTCACCAGCGCCATCCAAGCCTTAGTATTTGCCACCTTAGCCGGTGCTTATATCCATGAGGCCATTGAGTCAGAAGAAGAAGAAGAAGAACACGCTTAAAAGTAAAATCTTTTGGAATAAACAAGGGACAGACCAATATCTCTTGTTCAAAAGTGACCAAAACGTAAGACAATAACAGAGAAGTCCAAGAGAGAAAAATTAAATTAATCTTTTCTCTGACATCTCAAGTCCTTACCGATTGGGATTACCCCATACTTCGTCACCCAAAAGGGAAACGTCTCGCTCCTAAACGTTTAAGCTAATCATTAGCTTGCAACTTATACTGTCAATAAAATCGAGGAAGAATTAACATGAATCCCACCGTTGCTGCTGCTTCTGTTATCGCTGCTGCTTTAGCTGTTGGTTTAGGTTCCATTGGACCTGGACTTGGTCAAGGAAACGCTTCAGGCCAAGCTGTATCTGGTATCGCGCGTCAGCCCGAAGCAGAAGGAAAAATTCGCGGAACTTTACTATTAACCTTAGCGTTCATGGAATCCTTAACCATCTATGGTCTGGTTATTGCCTTAGTTCTTTTATTCGCTAACCCCTTCGCTTAAAACCGAAGCAATGGTAGAGACGGCAGCCATGCTGTCTCTGCATCAAAAAAAGCGTTAAACCAACCGAGACATAGATGGGTGAACCATGTTTGATTTTGATGCAACTTTGCCCTTGATGGCATTGCAATTTGTTTTATTGGCGATTATTCTCAACGCCATTTTTTACAAGCCCTTGAATAAAGTATTAGATGAAAGGGCAGACTATATCCGCCAAAAACAAAGCGGTGGACAAAAAGAGTTAGTTCAGGCCAAAGAACTTGCGGCTCAGTATGAGCAACAATTGGCCGACGCTCGTAAACAATCTCAAGAAATTGTCGCCCAGGCTCAAAACGAAGCCAAGCAACTGGCTAATGAAGCTGTAGCTGAGGCGCAAAGAGAGGCCATCGCCAAAAAAGAAGCCGCTGCCCAAGAAATTGAGCAGCAACGCGAAGAGGCTCTAAAAACCCTAGAACAACAGGTTGATACCTTGAGTCGTCAAATTCTAGAAAAACTCTTAGGGCCAGAATTAGTCAAATAACGATGCTGTCCGTTGACTTCAATAACAGGTATGATCGATTCTTTTTTATTATTAGCCACCGAAAGTCAAGCTGAAGGGGAAGCCCTGATTAGTTTCCACTTTGACTTCTTAGAAAGTAACATACTCAATTTAGCCATTCTAGTTGGGGTTTTGTTCTTTTACGGTCGCAAAGTTGTGGGCAATATCCTCAGCGAACGACGTAATCAAATTACCCAAGCTATCCAAGAGGCTGAAGAAAAACAACGTACCGCCGCTGCGGCTTTAGCTAAAGAACAAGAAAACTTAGCTCAGGCCAAGAAACAAGCCGAAGGTATTCTTCAAGCTGCCTCAGAAAGAGCGAAAACAATTACAGCAGAAATTAAGGCACAATCGGAACGAGATATCGCTCGTCTCAAAGAAACCGCCGCTGCTGATCTTTCCTCCGAGCAAGAACGGGTAATGGCGCAATTGAAAAAACAAATTGCCGAACAAGCCATTGCTCAAGCAGAAAGTCAACTGAAAGCACAAGTTGATAACAATGCTCAGCAGCGACTGATTGATCGCAGTATCGCTAAGCTAGGAGGTTAAGGGTGAAAGGATCAATGTTTAGTTCAGAAATCGCTGAGCCTTACGCTCAAGCACTGATGTCCCTGGCACAATCCCAAGATATTACCCGCTCCGTTGGGGAAGACTGCCGCAGTATATTAGAACTATTAGAAGAATCTGCGGATTTACGGTCTTTTATTAGCTCTCCTGTCATGAAGGATGAGGATAAACGAGCGGTTTTAAATCAGCTACTAGGAGACGATATCCATCAGTATTTACGCAACTTTATCATGTTGTTGGTGGATAAAAGACGCATTATTTTCCTAGAAGCTATTTGTCAACAATACTTGGCTTTGCTGCGGAAATTAACCAATACGGTTCTGGCAGAAGTCACCGCTTCAACAGAGTTGAGCGATGGCCAACGCCGCGACGTGATCGAGAAAATTAAGACCTTGACCGGCGCAGAATCTGTAGAACTGAAAACCGATAATGACCCCGAATTAATTGGCGGTGTCATTATCAAAGTCGGCTCCCAAGTATTTGATGCCAGTTTGCGAGGACAACTACGCCGCATTAGCATCAGTCTCGCCGGAGCTTGATCGGCTTAACCCATTGTTATTTATTCAATTGCGAAACAAATCCCACTATGGTTAGTATCAGACCTGACGAAATCAGCAGCATTATTCGCCAACAAATCGAGTCCTACGACCAAAGCGTTCAAGTTTCTAATGTGGGAACCGTTCTCCAAGTTGGGGACGGAACCGCCCGTATTTATGGCTTAGAACAGTGCATGGCGGGTGAATTATTAGACTTTGAAGACGGAACCGTTGGTATTGCCCTCAACTTAGAAGAAGATAACGTTGGGGCTGTATTGATGGGAACCGGTTTAGATATTCAAGAAGGAAGTACCGTTAAAGCCACCGGCAAAATTGCTCAGGTTCCTGTTGGGGAAGCTATGGTTGGTCGGGTGGTAGACTCCCTCGGTCGTCCCATCGATGGTAAGGGTGATATTGCCACCACCGAAACCCGTTTAATCGAATCCTCTGCCCCTGGTATTATCGCTCGGAAATCTGTGTGTGAACCCATGCAAACAGGGATCACTGCTATCGATGCTATGATTCCCATCGGTAGAGGACAACGGGAGTTAATTATTGGTGACCGTAAGACAGGAAAAACAGCGATCGCGATCGATACCATCATTAACCAGAAAACAGAAGATGTAATCTGTGTTTATGTTGCCATCGGTCAAAAAGCTTCTACTGTAGCTCAGGTAATCGGAACCTTAGAAGAAAAAGGCGCAATGGACTACACCATTGTGGTTGCTGCTAACGCTAACGACCCTGCTACTTTACAGTATCTTGCTCCTTATACCGGTGCAACCTTAGCAGAATACTTCATGTATAACGGTAAGGCTACTTTGGTGATCTACGATGATTTATCCAAACAAGCTCAAGCTTACCGTCAATTATCCTTGTTACTGAAACGTCCCCCCGGACGTGAAGCTTATCCTGGAGACGTTTTCTACATCCACTCTCGTTTATTAGAACGGGCAGCTAAACTGAGTGATGCTCTCGGTGCTGGTAGTATGACGGCTTTACCTGTGATCGAAACCCAAGCAGGTGACGTATCTGCGTACATTCCCACCAACGTTATTTCTATCACCGACGGACAAATTTTCTTATCCAGTGACTTGTTTAACGCTGGTTTCCGTCCCGCTATTAATGCAGGTGTTTCTGTAAGTCGGGTGGGTTCTGCTGCGCAAACCAAAGCCATGAAACAGGTGGCAGGGAAATTAAAATTAGAACTGGCTCAGTTTGCTGAACTAGAAGCTTTCTCTCAGTTTGCTTCCGACTTAGACGCAGCTACCCAAGCACAGTTAGCACGGGGTCAACGGTTACGTCAAATCCTCAAACAACCTGAAAACTCTCCTTTAGCGGTTTGGGAACAGGTAGCTATCTCTTACGCCGGACTCAACGGTTATATTGATGAAGTTCCTGTGGATCAAGCCACCGAATTCGCGGCTGGTTTAAGGGAATATATCGCTACCAGTAAGCCCAAATATCCTGAAATCATCAAGAGTGAGAAAAAACTCACCGATGAAGCAGAAAGCTTGCTCAAAGAAGCGATTACAGAATACAAGCAAGCCTTTGGTGCTTAATAATGTCGAGTTATTGTGTCAGTGGTTCTATCATGGATCACTGACTCAGGCATATAAGCTAATTATTAATCAAAAATCACTCTCACATTATGCCTAACCTAAAAGCCATTCGCGATCGCATTCAGTCGGTCAAGAATACAAAAAAAATTACTGAAGCCATGCGGTTAGTGGCCGCAGCTAAAGTACGTCGGGCCCAAGAACAAGTTATCTCAACTCGTCCCTTTGCTGACTCTTTAGCGAACGTCCTTTTTAACTTACTCAACCGTTTAAAAACCGGGGATGTTAGCTTACCTTTGCTACAACAAAGAGAAGTAAAAACCGTTGCGATTGTCGTTGTTTCTGGCGATCGGGGTTTATGTGGCGGTTACAATAGTTATGTCATCCGTCGTACTGAACAACGGGTTAAAGAGTTACAAGCACAAGGTATCGATTGTCGTTTAATTACGGTAGGCCGCAAAGCCAGTCAATATTTTGGCCGTCGGGAAACCCCCATCGAGAACAAGTATACTGGGTTAAACCAAATACCTACCGCCGATGAAGCAGCCACGATCGCCGATGAATTACTATCTTTGTTTTTATCGGAAAAAGTGGATCGGGTAGAGTTAATTTATACTCGTTTCGTCTCTTTAATTAGTTCTCGTCCCGTGGTGCAAACCTTAGCCCCTTTAACCTTGCAGGGGTTAGAAACAGAAGACGACGAAATTTTCCGTCTCATTAGTCGTGAAGGAAAATTAGGGGTTGAAAGAGAAAAAGTTGCTCAAACCACGAGTAGTTTTCCTCAAGACATGATTTTTGAACAAGATCCTGTCCAAATTTTAGATGCTTTGTTGCCCTTGTATATTAATAACCAGTTACTCAGAGCGTTACAAGAGTCAGCAGCCAGTGAGTTAGCTGCGAGAATGACCGCTATGAGCAATGCTAGTGATAATGCAGGTCAATTAATTGGTACTTTAACTTTATCATACAATAAAGCCCGTCAAGCCGCCATTACTCAACAGTTAATGGAAGTAGTTGCTGGTGCTAATGCTTTGTAAGTTTTGGCTTTGTTTTTGTCAAGAAAAGCGTTTAGAGGTTTCTAAACGCTTTTTTAATGGCACAATAAAACTCAAGAAAATTTATTGTATAGCAATAGACAGGTTAGTTAGGACACATAAATTGTATTTTAAGGCAACAGGCAACAGGCAACAGGCAACAGAAAAATGTCCTAATAGCCTTGGCGACTGCTATACTTTTCATTATTAACCTGCATTATTCATGAGAGAATTGAGAACAAGCCTGAAAGCCTTATATAATAAGGAATATGGAGATTTGACCCCAATAACAGTCTGTAATTTTTATCTATTACTAA
>JAAUYK010051642.1_pt1 | contig 10704 bp, 6 predicted proteins | sample 7278021 | NCBI WGS metagenome assembly JAAUYK01 (sample SAMN14350223, study PRJNA611818) | marine sediment metagenome | isolation source: surface marine sediment (1.8m) | place: French Polynesia: Moorea | collected 2018-08
TATAGCAATAGACAGGCTAGTTAGGACACATAAATTATATTTTAAGGGAACAGGGAACAGGGAACAGGGAACAGAAAAATGTCCTAATAGCTTTGGCGACTGCTATAACTGCCATCAGATAGATAAGCCAAATCCTTTTTATGAAGGCGATTATGATACTAAGGAAAGCGAGGATAATTCGAGTATATTTGAGAAAAGACACAGCTATCATTGAGCTAAATCCGCTAAAAAAATGACTAAAAATAAATATGGCTAGGAGTCCGTACACCAGAGAAAGCCGTTCTTTGAAGTAAGATTCGGTATCTTTGATTTCAAATTCTGGGGTTAATGCGCTCACCGTAAGCAGAAAAATGATCGGCTGCACGAGGTACAACCAATACTGTGCATAGGAAACACCTTCTAAACGAGAGACGATTTCGAGATATTGATATACATTCCAAACCCCTGCTTCTGTGAATATAATAGTGGTCAAGAAATAGGGAAAATAAAAATAATTCCTGTCAAAAAAACGTCGCCACTGTCCTAGTAGGTCTGCTAAAGCAATTCCGTAAAACAAGAGAGGAACAAATGCTAGGTACTCTGCTGGGTCCATATTTATTTTTAAAAGACTATGTATAATTATATTTTATTTCTCTTCAATATACCTCTTGCAAAAAGGTTTTCTAGTAGCATTAAGGGTTATTCTTTTTTTAGGATAGCGGTTACAATTAAGCGATCGCTTTCTTAAATTGCGATCGCCTCTAATTCTCCTCTAGATACTGAAGAATAACGATTATTTGTAACCAAAACGTTCAATATCTATGGATGAGTGTTCATAGACAACTTCTTTCATTTTCTCGGTGTATATTTCCTGATAAGGTTTATGTTTAGTTGCACCATGACGAATTAAATCAAGTTTGGGGAGTCCAACTTGTTCGCAAAAATAATGAAAATCTTGAGATAAATTTTCATAGTGACCAACAAAATCTATGAGAATCTCTCCTTTGCCATTTTCTTTCCCTTTCCAGCTATCGGTTAAATAACTACTTTGTAGGTTTTCGATACCATACCATAGATTCATAGTGCCTTTTACCCCTAACTTATCGAGTTGAAATCGCCATTTTTCATTGGGTTCATGTTTGCGTTCCCCCATACTCAAAATGAAGTCTTCAAAGTCTTTATATTGATTCCAAGGGTGATATAAATCGCGATGTTGTTCTGGGTTGGTGTATTCCGGATATTGGGTGTACATGGAATACAAAGAGAGAATCATATCTAAAGGGTTACGAACAAAAGCAAAGGTAAAATAATCGTTCCAGATATCTTCACCAATGTATTGTTTCATGTATTTGGCCCAAATATGTTTCCACCATTCTCCCTCTGGATTCTTTTTAGTTACTTCAAAATCCAGATTTAGATAATCACAGAGGACTTTTTCCACACTGGTTCCACCGGTTTTGCCAATATGGATAAAAATAAATTTGTATTCGTGAGAAATGAGCATAATTGGTTGTTTGAATCTGTTTTAATCCTTCTTAGAACCCGTCCATCCTGACGGTTTCTTAACCTAAGCGTAAATATTTGTCAGCTAACTTTTTATAATTTGCATCAACAAATTCATCAATGGCCTTATTGACCTCGGGGTCTACTTGAGATTGATGGAAGGTGAAATTATAAAGATTATCTTTACTATAGGATTTGTGTTGTGTATCATACAGATTTATTGATTTTTGACGGTGTTCTTCTATATCAAAATTGCTTAAATCATAGGAAAAACCAAAGAAGTCTAAAATCTTAGTAATTTCGGAGAAATCTTTGACAAGATTCTGATAACGAACAATCATTTTTGTCCCTGAATATTGATCATAAGCTTTTAGATTTTCAAAGTAGTCTTTAAAGTTAAAAATCTTCCCATTTCTAATTTCTTCTGCTGTGGGAACTACTCCATTTTGTTTTCTTTTGGCAACCCTAATATAAGATTCGTGATAATCTCTTAGTAATAAAAGAACCTTTTTATGGATGGGTTTACCATCATGATCATAAAAAGCACAATAACAAGAACTCCGAGGACCAGGCCGCTTAACATTATGAGTTCGATAAACAGCAAATTTACCCTGGTCATAAATTTTTGTTTTACCGGGTGTTTGTAGTCCAGAAAAATATTCAATGCAATAACGAACCCAGTTTAAACCATTTCTGGGATAAGAAACAATAATCCCTTTTTGACGGTTAATTTTTTTTATTCCTTTAGCATCAATAACTTTCATGATTTTCTAACTCCAAATAATTGAGCAATTAGTGGTTAAATAACTTTGCAGTGATTTACGGGAAGAATTGAAGAATGGGAGAAGTGGAAATATTTATTAGCTTAAAATATAGCAATTTTTTGCTGTTAATTTATTAACTAATAAGTTGATTTTTCAGCGAGTAACCAAACCTTTCAATATCAACAGAAGAATGATTATAAACAATTTTTTTCATCTGTTCTGTGTACATTTCTTGATAGGGTTTATGTCGAGTTGCCCCATGTTGAACTAATTCAAGTTTAGGCAATCCAACCCTCTCACATACATAATGAAAATCTTGGGATAAATTTTCATATCGTCCGACAAAATCAACTAAAATTTCGCCTTTACCATGCTCTTTTCCTTTCCAACTATTGGTTAAATAACTACTTTGTAAGTTTTCAATACTATACCATAAGTTCATAGTTCCTTTCACACCCAATTTATTAAGTTGTAATCGCCATTTTTCATTGGGTTCATGTTGACGCTTTCCCATACTCAAAATAAAGTCTTCAAAACTTTTATATTGGTTCCAAGGATGATAAAGTCTCGGATATTTTTGGGGATTGGTATATTCAGGATATTGAGTATACATGGAATAAAGAGACAAAATCATATCATAGGGATTACGGACAAAGGCAAAAGTAAAGTAATTATTCCAAATTTCCTCCCCAACATATTTTTTCATACCTTGGGCCCAAATATGTTTCCACCATTTCCCCTCGGGACTCTTTTTAGTTACCTTAAAATCTAAATTTAGATAATCACAGAGGACTTTTTCTACACTGGTTCCACCGGTTTTACCAATATGGATAAAAATAAATTTGTATTCATCAGAAATAAGCATATTTTGTTCCTTAAATTTTTCTAACTATTACCTCAAGGTAGTTGTAGCTAAACTGACAGCATATTGCTCAAATAATTCAGCCAGTTTATCCTTATTAAAAAGTACCATCCCGATGTGACTATCTCCTTGTCCATAAAAGGAATATAGTCCATCCTCTCGGTTAACTAATGAACTAGTATAGTGAACCCCCGGATGTCGGCCAGGTTCATCTCCTCCCATTATTAAAGGTCGAGGAATGACATGGGTAGGTAAAAGAGTTTTTTTGCTGATTAAGATGCCATACTGCATATAAGAACGATTTCTTTGCTCATTTTTAGGTTCCAAATAATCGTGAATGAACATGATATAGTAATCATCATCCCAGCAGACTAAATTGGTGCTGTTCCCCACAAATTTCCCCTTATCGTACCATTGATAAGCTAGAGTTGCTTCTAGTATTTTATAAACTGTTCCCCGTTTTAGGTCGATTTCCAAAAGGATATAGGGTTTAAAAGAATAAAGACACATTAAACACCCATTATGAACAAAAAAACTCCAGTTTTTTTCCTCTGGAGAAGGTTCAAAAGGAGGGTCTAACATCCAGCATAATTCTAGTTTTTGTCTTTGCAAATCAACTGCTGAAATTCCTGGACGAGAACGAATCATCCATCGATCGCGATCTAAGATAGTATAAACACTATGATTGCTGTATAGTTTGCCCTGATATTCAAACAAACGCCAATCTTCGGGACGACTTCTTGGGGGAATGTCTTGATAACTCAAGGGAAAGCTATTGGTAAGGTTTAATTCATTGTCTAAGGTACACCACAACGGTGTTGCTTGACAAGCTAAAAAATCCCCAAACCAGACTTGTTCATCGGGTTCTCCACGACAAAGTAAAGAGAATTGATTATCCTTATATAATACACCTGGATTAATGATACTACAAGCAGTATCATTTCCTAATTGACCGGATTGAATTAAACTTTTTTTAACTTGAATTAGACCTGACTTTGAATGAGACAAGGTTAATTGTTTCATCTGTTTATAAGTAGTATCATCTTGGGTCTGATACTTGGAAGAACCCAATCTGGATGCTGGTCTATGACCGTGATAATTTCCAGGTGGAGGATTAATGATGCTCATGTTATCCTCTTATAATTGTAAATATTTCTGGGCTAAATCTCGATAGTTTTTGTCCACAAAATCATCTATCGCTTCAATAACATCAGCGTCGACTTGACTTTGATGGAAAGTAAAATCATAAAGATTATCTTTGGTATAAGATTTGTGTTGAATATCATACAAATCTAAGGATTGTTGACGATGATATTCTAAGTCAAAATTATTGAGATCGTAACTCACTCCCAAGAACTCTAAAATCTTGATCATTTCTGAGAAATCACTAACAAGATTAGGATAATAAACTAATAGTTTTTCCCCCTTAAATTCATCATAAGCTTTAAGATTGTTAAAATAGTCCCTAAAGTGAAAAATATCTCCGTCTTTAATTTGTTGCGCTGTAGGAGTAGTATCTTGTTTGTTTTTCGTCATCCTTAGAAAGGACTCGCGATAATCTCTAATAATTAAAACAACTTTTTGATGTAAGGGTTTACCATCCGAGTCATAAAAAGGACAATAACAAGATTCGGCCATATCTGATTCTAGAACATGATGAGTTCTATAAACCCCTAAGTCCCCCTCTTCTATCAGTTTCAGTCGTCCGGCGGTTCGTAACCCTGTTAACTGTTCGAGACAATAACGTACCCAGTTTAAACCATTTCTAGGAAAGGAAACAATAATTCCCTTTCTGGGGTCAATTCCCCTAGATACTCCTAAAGATGCGTTATTTTGACTGTATACTGGATATTGTGCAAATAATTGATTGAGGGGACTTTTATTAAAGACCACCAGTCCAATATGGGTGTCTCCCTGTCCGTAAAACCCATATAATCCATCCTCTCGGTTAATTAGAGAACTGGTATAATGCACCCCAGGATGTCTCCCCGGTTCGTCTCCTCCCATCACTAAGGGACGAGGAATAATGTTGGTGGGTAAGAGAGTTTTTTTGCTAATCAGAACCCCATATTGCATATATGCACGGTTTCTTTGTTCATGTTTGGGTTCCAGAAAATCATGAACAAAGGTGATATAGTGTTCATCATCCCAGGAAACCACATTAGCACTATTTCCCACAAACTTTTTCTTGTCGTACCATTGATAGGTAAGGTTTTCTTCTAATATTTTATGAGTGGTTCCTTTTTCTAAATCTACCTCTAAAATGATGTAAGGATTGAAAGAATAAATGCACATCAAAACCCCTTCATGAACAAAGAAACTCCAATTTTTTTCTTCTCTTGAAGGTTCAAAAGGAGGTTCGAGTATGCAACGTAATTCTATAGTTTTCTTATCAAGATTAATCTCACCAATACCAGGACGAGAACGGATAATCCATCGCTCTCTATCTAGTAAGGTATAAATACTATGATTGCTGTAAATTTTGCCATTATATTCAAACAAACGCCAGTCTTCTGGACGACTGTTTGCAGGAATTTCTGAATAGGTTAAAGGAAAGTTAGTTTTTACATTAAAATTATTGTCTAAAGTACACCATAACGGTGTTGCCTGACGTTCCAAAAAATCTCCAAACCATACTGTTGCATCGGGTTCCCCACGACACAGCATCGAAAATTGATTATCTTTATATAAAACTCCTGGATTAATAATGCTACAAGCACTATGAAGTCCTAATTGACCTGATCTTATCAAACATTTTTGAGACCGAATTAACCCTTCTGTAGAATAAGATAGAGTTAATTGTCTCATTTTTTCGTAAGTTTCATGGTCTTGTGCTTCATATTTTGAGGGTTTTAATTGTGAGATGGTTTTGAGTCCTCTATTTACTCTAAATCCATTATTTGTCATTGTTATTTAAGCAATAAATGATTGTCAATCATTGGCTAAGGTTTTCATGTTGTCACTAACTGTCCTCCCAGGAACGCCAGAGGTTCCTAATCAGAAATATGAGACAAACAAAGCTTGAACTCAAAGATAAGTAATCAATGGGTTTTGACTACTTTTGGGAAGACCTTTAATCCTTAAAGCTTACTATAACCTAATTTTGCTTAATTGGAAAAGTATTGATCAATTTTTTTCATTCAAAAGCTGAACGCTGAACACAAAAAGTTCTTTTGAACCAACCATCATATCATTTTTATGCTGTAACGCACCAAAAACCAAGATTTTGGTGTATTACGCTATGGGAATATACCCTAAAATTCTCTTAAAACTCACTCGAAAAACAGTTTTTTAAGCAACTGTGCATCATATCATTAAGTAGTATCCTTTTGTGAGGAAAATCAATCTTGTTATAATTTGGTGACCTTAATAATTTAAGAATAAGTTAAATAAAACCTATATTGTTAAATATTATCGTTGATAATCAACTTAAAAACAGAAGAAATAAGAAGTTAATTTTCATAAACTTATTTTGTACAAATCCAATCCATGATAATATCCTCTTGTCTAACGAATAAGTAAAAAAATTACCCTCAAAAGTTAGAACAATTTAGGCTTTTTTGACTTTTATAAGCCGTCAAAATTTCTGTGTACAACACTTATTAGTTTTTCTAATAAGTAAATAGTCCAATGCCTAGTACAACCACTAAGTTAATAATGAAAAAGAAACTGATTGCATTACTAATGGTAATGTTGTTAGGTGCTATGTCAGTGCTGGTATCTCCAGTTCCAGCATTAGCCCAAGCAGCAACCGAAGCACAGTGTAACCCCACCCCCCTTGCTAACGCCTTTGACTTCATCCGCATTGGCGATGTAGATGGCTTTGGTTATGGTGTAGGAAAAGGCTATGTTGGCTCCGATGGCAAAGCCATCAACGCTGATAATAAAGGTATTATCAGCACAGGAGACGTTTTGCCCGACCTTAACGGAGATGGCAAAATCAGTAACCGAGGAGAAGGAGATCCCTTCGATAACCGTTCCGATAAAGAACTAGCAGGGACCTATCTCCAGGGTCATAACTACATCGATGATGGTAGTACCGGCTCCGACTATACCGACCTATCTTTAGGAAAATCCTTCGGTTATAAGACCTCCCCCACCTATGGTCGACCCTTTCCTGATGGCGATCCCAAAACCCTACCCAACCAACCCGGGTTTAAATTCCGCTTTTTAGTAGAAAAAGATAAACTACCAGAAGGCACCCCCTTATTCTTCAACATCATGCTCGGAGACTATGACGTTGAACCCGGACAAATCAATCTCAGAGCAGTTAGTGGTAACACCCTTACTATTCCCCTAACCGCCTCCGAGAAAGTTACAGGAGGACGTAACGGGATCGTTGAACCAGCCTATGTCCCCTTAAAATTTACCCAAGTCTTTAAAGATGGAGACAAAAAAGGCAAACAACCCGGTTATTGGATCGGTGCAGTAGACGTGGACTTGGATGCTCCCGATGAACCCTATACAGCCTTTGACTACGCCGAAATAGGCACCCAACAGATTCCCTTAGCACCTTGTCCTCCCAAAGAGTATAAAGGTGAAATTCGTGGCTTAAAATGGGATGACAGCGATGGAGACGGCGATCGCTCCACCCTGATTTCTGGAAATCCTCCTTATGCAATGTTCGTCATCGATCTCTCCCCCAGTACCAAAGAGAGATTTCAAGGTAGCAATATGGGAGATGTTAATGGAGATGGTAACGTCAATAGTATCCTCGATGGTGAACTAAAAGCCTTTATCACCTTAAATCAACAACTGATCGATCAAGGATTTGGCGACACAGGAAAAGTAAGTATTATTGGCTTTGGTTATAAAGCCAGTAACGTAGATATGGACCCAGTTGCCCCTGGTATTCAGTTAGCAACCTCTCCTGGAGCAGATAAAAATAACAACGGTAAACCGGATGTAGAAGACCTTCTTTCTTCAATTAAGATGGACTACAACCGCTTTTTCGCCAATACCGCCACCAACTCCTTTGAGGTTGGAGCTTACTACGTTAACGGGCGGGGCGGCCGGGGTACTGGAACTAACTATGAATCCGATTTACAGTTAGCCATCAGCACCTTACAAAGGTTAAATGCACCCACAGGGAAAGGTAATGTAGTGTTCATTTCTGACGGTGTACCCGGTGGTGGTTTAGAAGGAACTCCACAATTCAACATATTTCAAACCAACTACGTAGATGAAGCCAATACCTTGCAAAATACGAAAGTCAACGTCACCGCTTTCGGTGCCGGTTCAGGAGCTAAAATTCCTCCCTTAGCAAAAATTGACTCTCGGGCCGAGGTTTTCACCACTACCGATGAATTGATTGCCGTTTTCAATGGTACAAGCGGAACCACTACTACTACTGGAACCAGTGGTTTAGAACCTGTGTTACCAGGTGTGACTATCTACCTCGATTTGAATAACAATGGAACCCTGGATAGTAACGAACCTTCTCAGAAAACCAACGACCAAGGACTGTATCAATTTACAGATTTAGCCCCAGGAACTTACGTTGTCAGAGAAGTTGTGGACTCTGGTTACAAACAAACTGCCCCAAGCGGTGGATTTGCTAAAGTTACTCTCGGTGAAGATGAAATCGTCTCCGATATCAACTTCGGTAACACCAGTAATTAGTGCAATCCTGTGATTTATAGCCGTTTTTAAGGGAGTGTGGGAGGGGTGGGGAGTGTGGGGAGTCTTTGCATTCTCTTAAACAACTACACAGTAGCAGTAGGTACAGCGATCGCATCTCTAAATTAAAAAAGCGATCGCCTCTTGATGCAGTCGCCATAAGAAGGAAACCTTCAAGATCGCTCTGCATCGCTCCTTAAACAACTCAATCATTTTCGAGAATTAATCATGAAACGAAATCTATTAAGAAGCTTTCAGGTAATACTGATGGCGTTAGCCTTGATGTTAATGATGGTGGGACAACCTACGTTAGCTCAAACCAATTCCTCTAGTAACCAACTGTTAAACAACTACACAGTAGCAGTAGGGACAGCGATCGCTAAAACCCAAAAGACCGATTATGCAGCTAATGAGCAGATTGTAGTAGATTATTCTGGGTTTCCTGGCAATGCCAGAGACTGGATTACCATTAGCCCTGCGAGTAACCCAGATAATCGCTATGGTCAATATTTCTACACTCAAGGCAAACAAAATGGTACTTACACCTTTAGAGGACTTCCTGCCGGGGAGTATGAAGTAAGAAGCTATTTTAACTGGTCCGCCGGTGGCTATAACGTTCAAACCCGTTCTAGTTTTACCGTTGGCACAACCGCAGTTATTCCTCCTACTACAGGACCCGATGCTTGTTTAGAAGGAGATAAGACTGCTTTAATTGACTTCGATACAGCAGAACCTTTAAATGGGAAGGCCAATGCCATTTCCGGTGGCGGTGTCACCGTTTCTTTTGAAGGACTTAACGTCCTGACAGTGGGTGCATCTCAAGGAGGATTTGGTGGCCAAGCTGGGGCGAACCAAGTGATTGCTTCCGATCAAGCTAACTTTAAGGGTCGCTTTTTGACAGAACCAGGGGCCCGTGCTGCTTATCGTCCCAAAAACTATCGCCGGGCGATCAACTTCAGTGAACCAGTAGATCATCTCTGTTTATCTATGGCTGACGTTGATTCGGGTCAAGGGATTAACGTTAAGGTATTAAATGCTCAAGGAAAAACTCTTTACACCAAAGCCTTTCCCAGTTCAACCGGTGCTGACGCAGCCCTGACTAAGTTGGATTTGAGTGACCTTGAAGGGATTAAAACCATTGAGATGATTGGAGATGATCCCATTGGTATTGATAATTTAACCTTTGCATCTCTTGAACCCCAAACCGAACCTAGTAAACCTGATTGCTCTCAAGATAATTTAATTAAGAATGGTGGTTTTGAATCAGGACCAAATGCTGGCTCATGGTTTGTCCGATTGCCTAAAGGTTCAACTAAGATTCCTGACTGGTCTATCAGTTCGGCTGATGTTGATTATATGGGTACATTATGGGAAGCTTCTGAAGGAACTCGCAGTGTCGATTTAGAAGGTGAGGTTCGTTCTGCTGGAGGAGTTCAACAAACCTTCAATACTGTCCCTGGTCAAACTTATGAAGTGAGCTTTGATTTAGCAGGAAATCCCCGTTCTGGACCAAAACAAAAATCCATGAAGGTATCAGCAGCAGGAGAGTCGGCTGAGTTTACCTTTGATATTACTGGTAAATCCTATCAGAATATGGGTTGGGAAAACAAAACCTGGAGTTTTAAGGCAACGGATTCAACAACAACCTTAACCTTTGTCAGTCAAGATGATAGTGGTTATGGTCCAGTCTTAGATAATGTTGCTGTTCTCTCAAACTGCTCCGAACCAGAACCCGAAACCAATCCCTGTGACCCCAATAAACCCATTCCTGGGGCATTCAGTTCCATTCGTATCGGGGACTTTGATGGCTTTGGTTTCGGCGATGGCGAAGGGTTAACCGCAGCCTATGGTGGCCCTGTTAACCGTGATGGTTCTGGTCTTCTGTCTACCCAAGATTTCCTACCCGACTTCAATGGAGATGGCAAGTACAGCAACCGTGATGGTGGTGATCCTTTCGACAACCGTTCTGGGGAAGAA
>JAAUYK010151708.1_pt1 | contig 10699 bp, 15 predicted proteins | sample 7278021 | NCBI WGS metagenome assembly JAAUYK01 (sample SAMN14350223, study PRJNA611818) | marine sediment metagenome | isolation source: surface marine sediment (1.8m) | place: French Polynesia: Moorea | collected 2018-08
AGCGTCCTCCGCACCAGCGACGACTTTGCGTCGTCGGTGTCCGGCGAGGCGGACTTCAGCAAACGCTTCGACGTCCTCGTCCTCTCCAGTCATCTCCTCCATCTTGTCGGGCATGAACTCTCCGAGGCCGCCGTCGAAGCGTTTGCTGAAGTCCGCCTCGCCGGACACCGACGACGCAAAGTCGTCGCTGGTGCGGAGGACGCTCTTCAGGACGGAGCTGTAACGGACAATAATGAAAGCATGTACCACATACGTACATTGCTTTACTCACAAGTCAACGTTCTCGCTTTGTTTCAGCGCGTTGAAGGAGCAACAGAATCCGTCGTTGGTTTTGCGAACCTGAAGGAAAAGTCTTAAGGTGTATGAACACGTTAGGGTATCCGAGTCACTGCGTACCTGAAATAACTCCGAGCAGTCCGAGAGTCTTCCCTGCCACCAGCATTGAAGGATAAAGGAGTTGCAGTCGGGCATGACCTGCGCATACGATTTTATCCTCATGTTACAAGACATACGGTGTAGTCTCATACGTTTGCCATGAGAGCTGTCAAGTTGGCGAGGCCGACCCTCTCTACGGTGTCGCTGAGGTCCTGCACCTTGTCCAAGTCGGCGCCGCCCATCACCTTGAAGTGCACCATCATCTCCACGAGCCGCTTCAGATCGGCCGGACCCACGCTCGGCGTCATGGAATGCCAACTGTAATGAGCACGTGCACACGTGTATCGTATTACGTAAAATGTTTGGAGGTGCTAACTCACGGATTAGTCTTGGCAATTTTGTTCATCTTCTCCTCTACGACCTTGTTGGCGGGGCAGACGGTCACGCCTGGAAAGTTGATCTCCCACACGGGGTGGTCGGTCGAGTCGAGGGTAGTGATGGTGGGCTAATTAAATTGCGATGAAAGTATTTTAATCAAGATCAGAGCAAAGTACGTACATATAGTGTACCTTCTCATTCCACTTGGACCAGATCGGGTAGATGAAGTAGACGGTGAGGAAGAACCCGCACATGCATAGCAGCACCCAGAGCACGCGCTCCGTCCAGTGCCGGCCGTCCTCCGTGATGTACCTGAGGCCGTGCAGCGAGCTCGACTCGCAGTACTCCTTGAAGGTGGAGATGCAGGGCACGTCGGCGCAGCACTCGTCAAGCTCGCGGATCCGGATGGCGATCGCGTGGCCGGCCGGGTCCCAAAAGTGGCGGGACTTGTGCTGCTGCTGCTGCTGCTGCTGCTGCTGCTTCTCACTCTCAGCCGCCGCCGCCGCCGCGTCTCTCTCAGCCGCCATGGCCTTCTTCTTCTCCTCTTTGGTCTTGGCGCCGCCGATGGCCATCTTCGACGGCGTGTGTTGGATCGACTCGACGTCGGTCTTGGCGACCGCCTTCGGAGACATCACTGCCGCGACTGATCGATGGAGGCAATTGGTAGTCTAGTCGAGAAAGTCTGACCCCGATTTTTGTTCAAGGTACAACGGAGGTCGATCGCGGCCTCACAAATCACTGCCTATAAGTAAGTCTACGCCAAGACAAATGGCAAGGCTATAGTAGTCGTACAGGGTATCGACATAAAGGTAAAATTATGTTCCAGGATAGAGAGTTCCTCCATGTTGGAATAACCTGAGAATTCTGTACTTTATGAGAGTGGAGTACAACTGCCTCGTTAACCCTGGTCCTCTGCTTGACGTTATTTCTGGTGAGAATGAACTTAATGGACATAATTGTATAGACAAGTTTGCACTTCTTCTGAAAATGAAAAATATGCATTTACGTATACTGGTAAGTCCCCTGATACTGGGTGACATACTATTCTTTGATCCGTACAGAGAAAGAATATGGGTCAAAAGGTTGGATAGTTTGCCACCTCGGCAAATCGTAAAACCCTCTGCAAATTCAGACTGATTATGTATACGTGTGCGTACATGGTGAACATTGGTTATTTAATGCGAGCTACAGCTTTATGGGAACTCTATGCCAGACCAAAAATAATGGAGCAAATATGGTGGGCGGACATTTTCGCGGTTTGGCCGGAAGGCAGTTAGGGTACACGAAATTACATATACGAATTTCACTAGAGCGGCGAAAGCCACGCTCTTGAGAATGTTTGTCTCTAGTCTGTAATGTCTTTAGCACGTAGTACTGTATACGAACGTAAGTGCACGTACCAGCTCATGCTCGACTTTCACCATCCAATACCATTTAGTAGGATCAATCGTCGACCATGACCTGATATTGGGAAATGAGAGACTTATTTTAAGCAGCACGTACGCGTACCTTGACAGTACAGTAGAGCACTGACGATAGAATAAGCGTGGCATTACTGTGGTTAGAAGGTATACGTATGTATACGCTCATAGTACGCAAAGCTAGTAGTAATGTGTGTATGCAACACGTACATTGTTTGTACAGTATATTTCTATATATCTGATTCACAATCGCCATCTCACTCAATAAATACTGTAAGTATAGTATAGTAATGTACCATGGACATGTCCAGAAATCTGGCGGCGAGGGCATTTGTACGGTGCTAGAACAGAGTTTCCATTTGCTCGCATTGTATGTAGGTGAAAGCCATTACTTGGAAGCTCGGGTCGGGCGGGACGAAATTCCACGTAGGAGGTTATGAATGAAGAACATTCAGCAGTTAATCTTTTTAGCTAGTGGTAGCATTGCGGCGATCCCCTGGGCCACAGGCAGACCCGGCACTTGGCGTGACTGTGGATCTGCGCCGCCGCCACCGTGGACGACGCGTTGACGGTTCCGTTGCTCCCGTTGCTGTCGACAGACCACAGCATGTGTTCTCCGTGCCCGTTGCTGCCGCCGCCGTTCGAGTTCGCACCCTTGAACATCTTGACCGGTGGAGGGATGTCGCCGTTAGTGGCGATGGCGGAGACGTTGGCCGCGGCAGCGTCCTCAATGTTGCGCTTCATCTTCACTCTGTTGTACGTATACAATTAGTTTTTGTTGCCGTCGAACGGAGCCACAAAGAACGAGGAGGACGTCATGCGTAACTCCAAATTCTTTTCCGCAAAGTTTCAGCTGACAGCTATGTTCTGTGTAGATAGGAAGATCGGAAGAGGCGGGCGGCGCGGCGGCTCGCATGGATCGACAGTCCGGGCCGGCCGGCCGGTAGCTAGACAGTCGACACGACAGGCTCTCCGTCGCCGTATGTTGAAGACGAGCGCACGGAGCGGTATAGCTAGGGCGACGAGACGACGCGATATACGTTTACGAAGAATGCGCGCGGAGAGCGCATGCGTCAGGAAAGTTGCGCAATTAATCACTATTATGCTTAAGTCAGAATGCGTATACGTATATTAGCCGCAATTACGCAGAGCTCTAATAGTTTGTTGACTGCACTGCTGCGCGACGTACGTATGCCATGCAACACGGATGGGGTAAATAACATTTACCGCAGGTCAGAGTAATCGTTCTTTGGCGTAGCAAGCTATGAGAAAATTACACCTAAGTCCTTCATTCGGGAGTACACGTACATAATTAGTTAATATCAGGGCCAGGGCTAGCGCACATTTTCGCTTAATTGGCAATCATCCAACAAGCACCAGCCCAAGTCTGTCGGATCTGGCCGGCTGTATACGTACGTGCTGGCAATTTAGTTTGGCTGGACTCGGCATTAAGGACGATCGAAGCTAGGAACGTGGGAGTGTGCCGTGTTTCCCGCTACAAAAGTGCTGGAAAGAGTAAAACTTTTGAGTGGTGGTAAAAATGAGACATACTTTCTAAAAGTTCGATACATTGTTATGAGTTTGTTCGGCTGTCTGACCAAGGAGTATACATCGACAGAACATATATGTTCGATCCAGACTCTCCTAAAAGTCGTTCCCGGGCCGATAGAAGAAAAAAAGAGGCGGGGCGCCGCAGTCGATCGCAGTCGCCGCCGGCCGCTGATTGAGAGACGATCGCTTGCTTGCTCATCCCTCGATCGGACCGAGCAAGGACACTTGCTGCTAGCTGCGGATCGAGTGCAGTGCACAGCTAGTAACACCCTCCTCGCTCGATCACGTAGCATGCAGTTCGTAAGAGATCAAATAATCAGAGCGCCGGGTGTCTGCTTTTACATCCAGCTCTCCCGTGGTGTTTGGACGGAATCGGACTTCACAGGAGTCAAAAGAGCTGGCGAGTGAGTGTGTAACACGAGACGGAAGGGAGCAGACTTAAATAGAGAAGAATAATCAAAGCAATTTAACGTAGCAGATATACTCTTCGCGGAGTTATCGTTACTACGAGACTACCACACGATCGAAGTGAGCTAGACGATAAGACGACGAAGTCTGATCCCTGGTTGCTCCCAGTTTATGGCACACTCACTCATGGTCGGGAAAAAACTTTGATCAACAGAACGAACTGGGGACTCAGTTATCCAATTGCAATTTCTTTTGCTAAAAGGCAAGAAGTATTGCAATAGTCCTATAGTACTATACATATGTTATGCAAGTGCAAAACGTACCGAAGGCTAGTCTCGGGAACCGGTTCTTTTGCAGATAAAAAGCCTTAAAAACACGTCCGTCCGTACTCCTGACTCGTCACGTTCGTCACTCCCCGTAGGTAATTTCCTCGCGCATTTATGGCATTATATTAGCGTCTACGCTCGATCGGGCCGCTGTCGGGCGTCGCGTCGTACGCCAGCTAGCTCGGTCGGTCGGTCTGCGCGTGACGCGAAATATAAACCCCTCCCATTCGGCAAACACCGCTCGCTCACCTAGCTTGCTCGAACGAACGAGCGCGAATGAAGCACATGCAGGCAGCTAACCTCATGCAGATAACCAGTGCACACATCGGGAAGAGAGGAATATAAATCAACACGACACTTACTTCCCCTCGGCATATCCGATGATGTAAAAAAAGTGCCTACCTGACAACTGCGAGCCAGCTCTGATCCCGCCGTCCTCTGATGCAAACAAAACAGTTGTGCTGATGGAACGCTAATCATGGATCCCGAGGCCCAACTCGACGCGGAGGGCCTCCGCATCAGCTGGAGCGGCGTCTCCGGGGCCAGGGAGTACGACGTCCGCATCGAGGAGTGCGACGGCGGCGGCGGCGGCGGGAGCACTCACCTCGGCGGGATCGCTTGCAGGGACGTGTTCAACGCCACAGTGAGTGACGGCCGGACTGAGGTGGAGGATGTCGCGGTCAGCTTTGACCCCTGCAAGAACTTCTACAACGTCCGCCTGCTGTCGATCGACGAGTCCGGTAGGAAGATCTACAAGGAGACGACGTTGGTGGCGAAGACGCCGGAGGAGTGCGCCGGAAACCTGGAGACCATACTCACCACTGTCTTAGCTCTCATGGCCGTCCTGGTAACGTTGTGTTAAGCAGTTTCTAATTCGCGAAATCTTCATTCGCCGCCTTGCATGACTATTTTCCAGATCATTTTTTGCCTAGCTGCAATCTATTACTACCACCGCCGTCGTCCACAACTGCAACGGATCGCCAGCCTGCGATCGAAGGTCTACACGAAAATCTACTCCAGAGACAAGTACGAGAGGCCTGTGTCTAAGAAGGAGTTCGCCGAGAGGGCGGACCAACTTCTGGAGCAAGAGGAGGAACAACCGACGAGCAACGGAGCCAATGGATCCTCCGGCGGTGGAGCCGGAGAGTTTCTCGTCACCGGCGGCGGGAGCTCGATGCAACTCTGCAAAAAGCTGGAGGACGAATTCTCAGAGTTAGAACAGGTAATGCTCGGAGTAATGTCAGATGTCGAGTTTGTAGCGTCTTAATCTTATAGATCAGCTTCCACACGATTCAACGAAGGACATCTGTGGCCTGCACAGTCTCGAACCGCCTCCGAAATCGTTACCACGACATCGTGCCCTACGATGCCAACAGGGTGAAGTTGCAGGAGACGGTCAAGTTGGAGGGCGAATCGGCCGGCTCAAACTACATCAACGCAAGCTACGTGCAGACGCCGAGCGGGGACGGCGGCGACAAGCGGCGCGGGTCGGCGCTGAGCAGCAGCCCGTCGGCCAACGCCATCGCCGCCGCCAGGCAGAACAACGAGAGGGGAGTGGGGAACGCCTACATTGCAGGCCAGGTAAGAAGCAATGTTGCTCTCATCGGTACGGAGTTAATTCAGCAGTCTTGGTTTTCTATCAGGGCCCCGGAGACGACACTCTGGGTATCTTCTGGGAGATGATCTGGGAGAACGACGTGCGTGTGATCGTGATGCTGACCCGGCTCGTTGAGGGATACGGATTCAGCTCGGTCAAGTGCAGCCAGTACTGGCCGGCGGGGCCCGTCGGAAGCAAGAAGCGGTTCGGAGACCTGGAAGTGCAGCTGTTCGACGTACAGGTAAACAGCAATTCGATCCTTACTCGATCGGAACTACGTTGTTATCTGCTCCCACAATTAAAAGGAGACTCCCGACTACACTGTACGCAAGTTCGATCTGAGCCTTGCGAGCGGCGCGAACGTGGTGGTGCGCCGGAGCGGCAGCGTGGCCGGTCCGGGCGCCGGCGCCGAGGCCGGCGCGCTGTTCTGTGCCGAGGAGAGCACGCACGAGATCGTCCAGGTGCAGTACACGGCGTGGCCGGACAAGGCGGCCCCGGCCGAGGCAAGCGCCCTACTCCAGCTGATCGAGGTGACGAAGGCGCTCGACGTGAGGTACAACTCGAAGGCGAGGGCCCCGTGGCTGGTGCACTGCAGCGCAGGAGTTGGCCGCACGGGTACGTCAAAAACACCAGATTCTTTATTATATGTGCATGTACAGTATGTGGATTCCAAAAAAAGTGAACATAGCAGAGCGTGGTTTCGATCCACGGACCTCTGGGTTATGGGCCCAGCACGCTTCCACTGCGCCACTCTGCTTCTTATATACGCTGCGAGTATAGTATTTGTTATGCATTCAGGAATCAGAAAAGTGGTGACATGCAAAAAAGTTTCTTCTAGCAGAGCGTAGTTTCGATCTACGGACCTCTGGGTTATGGGCCCAGCACGCTTCCACTGCGCCACTCTGCTGTCGTTGCACGTTCACCTTACAGTATTTCATCAGATACCTTCATAATGAGTCATCATTTTCTATCTCCTTTAAAGGCACTTTCATTGCTGTGGACCAACTTCTGAAGACTGTAGACGACACCACGTGCACCGACGTCGACGTGTTCAACCAGGTTTACCAGCTGCGGAAGGAGCGTCGCCACATGGTGCAGACTGCGGCGCAGTACGCGTACGTCTACAAATGCGTTAGGGAGTACATCAGGGACAAGAAAAAGAAGGAAGACAGCGATGTTTAAGTGTCATGTTAAATGTTCAGCAGGTTTATGAATGTATGTATTAGGTATTAAAACCGTATCTTTATAGGACGATTTATGTATAGTCAGAGGCCGCGTACGTCTGGTCTCTCTGGAAGAAATGTTACGCGTACGGAAATTTGAATAAGTACACGTTTCTGCCTGTCGAACTTGTCTAACATGATTTTTTCTTCATTGTGTTGGTGATGTGGCAATGCGTACATGGTCATTCTTGTCGGCCGCTTAAAATACCTAAAGCTACTTCGGCTGACTTTTTCTTCTATCCGAGTACGTACCCTTCGCAATTTAAATAAGATACTTTTGTCCGTGCGCCTATATAATCGCCGGCATATCTCATAGCAGAGGTAGATACATATATAAGCTTAGAAAAATCTTGTGCGCTCTCCGCAGCTCAGCCTTTCCAATTATACTCTCCATCTTCTTGTGTGCGCAGCTGCGCGTACGTTGCGTGCGCATCGCAATCGCATTCTTCCCCTAGCGACAGTTCGAGACACATACGATCTGACAGAAGAGGTTATCGCACGATCGACGGACCCCGCGAATCTGAATATTGACCGGCGCTGTTGACGAACGCTTGAGCAAACATCACCAACGTACAGTACATTCATTCCTGCAGTCGGGGCCGATCGGTCGCGGGGAGCGAATTAAGTGCACGAAGGCACGCCGCGCACGTACTTTGTTGGTCACGTCTCACGATGGCGGTGAACATGGACGCTGTGATCGAGCACGTGATGGTGCACTACCGCTGGGTCTTTGTGCTCTTCCTGCTGCCCGTCTCCTTTCTGTACGACATCTACTTCTACCTGCGCAACGCGATCGTCTTCCGGCTGAGCTCGGCGCCCAAGAAGCACTTGCAGAAGGTGCAGCGCGTACAGGCGCAGGTCAGGAAGTGGAGGCAGGAGGGGGAGAGGAAGCCCATGTGCACCGCGAGGCCAGGTAAGGACTTAATCGTCACTTTATTGCGACTCTAAAAGCACGGTTTTCGGTGTACAGGATGGCAAACCATGTCTCTTCATAACCAGGTAGGTTGGTTGCACGAGATATAAGTACGTATATTAAACACCTACCATTATATGATTAACCGATTCCTTCAGAAATACAAGGAGAAAATGCAGCAGATTGAGGTCAATCTCGTGGACGTCCTTGACATTGACTCGTATGAAGGGTAAGTACGTATTTAGTATACTCCATTAGGGCCAGGTTTTCTACCCACCCCACCACAATTTGACCTATTTCAGTGTGGTTACCTGCGAGCCCATGGTGACGATGGGCCAACTGACTCACACGCTGGACCGCCTCGGCTGGACCATCCCCATTCTGCCCGAACTGGACGACCTGACCGTCGGCGGCCTCGTCATGGGCACCGGGATCGAGACCACGTCGCACAAGTACGGCCTCTTCCAGCACATCTGCGTCTCCTACGAGCTCGTGATGGCCGACGGCTCCGTCGTCACCTGCTCCGAGGACGAGAACTCGGACCTGTTCTACGCAGTGCCCTGGTCCTACGGCACCCTCGGATTCCTCACCTCCGTAAAGATCAAGATCATCCCCTCCAAGAGGTTCGTCAAGATGACCTACAGGCCGGCGCACACTGCCGAGGATGCCGACAAGGTATGGTAATAAAGTTAGGTGTATTACATATTGACTCACAATATGCGATGCTTATCAGATTCTCAGCGAGGAGTTGAACAAGGGCGCCAACGCTCACATGTTCATCGAGAGCCTCGTGTTCTCCAAAGACCGCTCCGTGATCATGGTCGGCGACATGGTCGACTCGTGTGAGGTGCACAAGCTGAATGAGATCGGCCGGTGGCACAAGCCCTGGTTCTTCAAGCACGTCGAATCGTTCCTGACCACCGGGGAGGAAACGGAGTACATCCCGCTGCGGGACTACTACCACCGCCACTCACGGTCCCTCTTTTGGGAGATCCAGGACATCATCCCGTTCGGCAACAACGTCGTCTTCCGCTATCTCCTCGGGTGGCTCGTTCCTCCCAAGGTATCGCTGCTGAAGCGCACCCAAGGCAAGGCCATCAAGAAGCTGTACGAGGAGCACCACATCGTGCAGGACATGCTCGTCCCGATCGGGGAGCTCAGGAAGTCGCTGGAGTTCTTCCACGACCAGGTGGCCGTCTACCCGATCTGGGTCTGCCCATTCCTGCTGGCCAGGAAGCCGGGCATGCTGCGGACGCACGGCAGCGGCGACGGGCCGCAGATGTTCGTCGACATCGGCGTCTACGGCGTTCCCAAGACCGACTCCTACCACAACGTGGACACCACGCGCCGCATAGAGAAGTTCGTGCGAGACGTCCGCGGCTTCCAGATGCTGTACGCCGACTCGTACATGAACGAGGCCGAGTTCGAGAGCATGTTCGACCACACTCTGTACGACGAGATGAGGAGGAGGTACAACTGCGACAAGGCCTTCCCCAGGGTCTACAACAAGGTCAACAGGAAGGCCAGACTGGAGTAGAGAGCAAGAAACCATATATTTTCACAAAATAATGATGGTCTGGTGGCCGTGATTGACGATCCGCCAGTTGACGATTCTCCCGTTGCTGTCGTCGTCATAACTTTTGACAGGTTTTTGCTGCTCAGAAAGCTGGTGTTGATGTTGCTTCATTCGCAAGCTCTCGTCCTTGATCCTCTCCGCCAGCCGGGTGATGAGGCTGCCGGATTTGTGGTCGAGCTGGGACACCCTGTACGGCTCGCTCGAGCTGCCGTCGCCTTGGATCACTATCGGAAGGTCCTCGCGAATATTTTCGTGGCCTTGGTGGGCCCTCAGCTAAAAGTGATCGTGGTAACCTCCATTCATAGTCCACAATCTAAACTCTCTACCTGGTGCTGTTTAATCATGTTCAGTAGCTCGGTGACGAACTTTCCGTGGTAGCCTCCGTCGCTCTTTCGATACGAGGGACTCAGACTCGTGCCGATTTTGGCGTTGTCGGCGGTGGCTCGGGACGCCGAGTAGGAATTGTCGTCCGAATTCTATTAATCACCTTGGATGCAGCGGCTGAGATAGTTATTAGCTGCACTATCTCTTTACCTGGTTCATTCTGTTTGCGAAAGTCTTATTGTCCCTGTCCAACAGTCCGAATCTGCTGAGCTGCTTCTTCTTGATCAGATTCCGATTGCTGTCTGAGGTCATCTTTCGGTACTTCGGCTTCGCATATTTCGCAGCTCCGCCGCCGCCATTGTACTTCTTCTCATAATTCGTATCCTCTTCGGAATCATCCTCGGACGACAAGCTGTATCTGCTCTGATTCTCCTCCGACACCGTGCCCTCTTCGCTCTCCTCCTTTTCTTCGGAGCTCTCATCTGACCTTTCAATGACTTGATCTCCAATCGCGTGCTGCCTGGGTGAATGGCCAGTCAGTGGTACCGATTAATTAGCAAAAAAAACTTTACTACATACAAAGGCCTAATATTTAAACTCTCGTTCG
>JAAUYK010090917.1_pt1 | contig 10694 bp, 7 predicted proteins | sample 7278021 | NCBI WGS metagenome assembly JAAUYK01 (sample SAMN14350223, study PRJNA611818) | marine sediment metagenome | isolation source: surface marine sediment (1.8m) | place: French Polynesia: Moorea | collected 2018-08
AGCAAGTACCTCTCCACCCTGCCCGGGGTGGACCTGAATGTGAAGGACGACCTCGGCCAGACCGTACTGCTCTCCATGCTCGCCAAGATTTCCACGTCCAACCCGCTCACCAGGGACTTTGTCGACGAGATCAAGGACATGGTGGAGAATCGCGGCGCCGACCCGAAGGTTGTGGACAACGACGGAAAGAACGCGCTGCACATCATCTGCAGCTACAACCCTGTACCGAATAGGGGCAGCTTCTCGTACGGTATGTCGGTGAACGACATCAAGAAGCTCTATGAAGATCTGCCGAAGCAGAAAATGTTGCTGCAGGAACTCGTCTCCTTCTTGGTGACGAAGACTAACGGCTCTCTGGACACGGATTCGAGCGGCTACCTGCCCATCGACTACGCGATTCAGTGTTACGAGGACCCGCTGATGCGAAAGAACTATGAAGTCCTCTTGGCACTGCTCGACAACATGCAGAAGGAAGTGGCGGCAAACCCGGACAAAAAGGTCGACTTCACTGTGGAGAACCAGCACGTCACAAGTAGCACGCTGCGCAGACTCGTCGAGGGCATCTCCGTGCTGGGCGTCAAATCGGAGATCGAGGTGTATAGGAAGCTAAAGGACGTCTTCCAGACTCTGGACGGCAGGGGAGGCCTGGAGCCCGAGCTGACCACGATGTTGGAACCAACCAACCGCTACTCCACCAACGAGTCTACTCTCGTCTACAAGCTCTGCGAGACCTACTCGAAGGTCTCGTGGATTGTCGACAGTTCGCCGGCAAACGTGGCGTTGACAGTCGACCCCGACCTGGTCTTCGATGACAATGGGAGACTGGAGGGCATGGCTGACATCATGGACACTTTCCGGAGCCTCATCTTCGAATTCATCGATGACCTAAAGCCCGTCTTGGTGTTCAACTACTTCTGGCAGAGGCGACGCCCGGACGGCGAGACCGAAGACGACTTCGTGTCGTCGCAGTCCGTCCTCATGCCGCTGGCCAATGTTAATTGGGAGAGGACAAAGGACTCCAATGCCGAACCGTTCGGCGTTTTCAAGGCCATGCTAAAGCACACCAGCAACGTCGAGTTCCTGGACAACCAGAAGAGGACGCCCATCATCGGCTTCATAGAGGCCGGAAAGGCCGACGTGTTAAAGGCGTTCATCGATGCCGGAGCCGACGTCAATTGCTCCTACAAACAAGGATCAACATACGCACGCCGAATGGTGCTGCAGGAAGACGGGACTTACACTGAAAAATCGGATAGAAGCCAGATCAACCTGTCATCCAGCCCTCTGAACACAGCCATCAGGAAGGCCGATCTCAACCTGGTCAAGATTCTGCTCGACGCCGGCGCTGACGTCAAGGCTCCCGGACCGTTTACTGAGGACGAGGACGGGATTAAATACTACAACTACACTCTATTCGCTGCTGTCAATTCGTGCATCGCTAACAGAAACGACAAGACACGTGTTGAGATTCTGAGCCTGCTCCTAAAATCCGGGCTGGACATCAACGTGAAGGACGTTTTCTACAACCGGGGAGCGGCGCACATCGCGGCCGACAGCGCGTCCAACAAGGTGGACCAGAACCTCGACTTGGAGATCACCCTGCTCCGGGCGGGCGCCGACGTCCTCGGCAAAGACTACCTCGGCAGAACGCCGCTCCACTACTGCTTTGCCAAGATCGCGAGCAACTGGTTCAAACAGAAGTCCGACCCGATGGAGGTGTGCAGCATGCTCGTGGAGGCCATGGACGGCAAGGGCGTCGACGACAGGGACGCGTTCGGCTGCTCGCCGCTGCACTACGCCGCCTACCGAGGCGCCACCGTCTGCAGCCTCTTGCTCCTCGAGCACGGCGCCACACTGGACGCTGTCGACAATAAGGGGAACACGCCCCTCGGCTACTCCGTCCTGGGCAACCACGAGAGCTGCGCGATCGCCCTGCTGCAAAAGGGAGCCAAGCTCGACATAAAGATCAACCAAAATCTCACGATTGAGGAGGCCGCCGACGCGGACGCCGAGGAGATGTTCGACCTGCAGGAGTTCAACTTCATCCCCACTCACTACAACAAGACGACGACGAAGGCGCTGCCTCAGATCTCCCTCTTCCAGGGCATCGTTCAGAACAACTGGCTGGGCGTGACCTACATGGTGCTGAAGCAGCTCGAGGGTCACGGCATGTCCTACGCCAAGGCGATCGAAGTGGCGCTCGTCATGAAGATGCTGCAGTTCGCCAAGACGCTGATCGGCCGCCAGGTGATGCTGCCGAAGCTGAAGGTGACGGTGAGCAACGGCCGCACCCTGATCGGATGCCTGGCGCACGAGTGCCACCCGAACACGTCGCCCCACGTCCAGGTGGAGATACTCAAGATGCTCGTCGCCGTTGGAGTGAGCCCGGCGGCGACGGACACCCAGTCGACTTCGCCGATCCACTCAGCCGCCCTCAGACACAACCTCTCTCTCGTCAAGGCCCTCCTCGAGGAGACCGTTGATGTGGACAGGAGCAACAATTTTGACCTGACTCCTCTTACCGCCGTCTTCTGGAACTACGAGACCGGCCACGTCATGCGAGAATGCGCCAAAGCCTTGATCGAGAAGGGCGCCGACCCAAACACCGAGATGCCGTTCAAGGAGTTCTCCTATCTGCAAGGCGGCTGTGTCGCCAGAGACAAGAGTCTCAAGGAGTTCGCCGACATGCCCTCCGAGAGGTTTTGGCTCACCCCGCTCATCCTGGCCGTCATCCACAGGGACGCAGACATGATAGAGTTGCTCGTGAAGAGCGAGAAAACCGATGTGAATAGGAAGGACCCGAAGGGCATGACGCCGCTTATGCACGCCGTCAAGACCAACGACGTCCAGATGGTGCTCCGCCTGCTCCACAAGGAGGGAGACGTGCCGCGCGACCCGAGGAGCGGCAAGGTGTCCACCATGCGGAAGGTGATGGACATGGACGCCGACGACCTCAACACGAGCGGAATCCGTGTCAACGACGAGGATGCCAACGGCTTCACGGCGCTGCACCACCTAGTCGAGCTGAGCGAGTCGTCCGACGAGGTCAGAGTGACCTTCGACAACGAGGAGATGCTGGAGCTGCTTCTCCTCATCGGGGCCGACCCTGCGGCAACGACCAAAGACGGCAAGACCGCCCTCGAGATGGCCGAGGATGCAGGTGCGATGGCCATAGTTGAGCACCTCAGCTCCGTTCTCGAGAGGGACGCGCGACCCGCGCCGGCGTTCTCCGCTCCGACGGTCGACGACGGCATGGCCTGGGAGGACGAATTCGAGTATGACGTTATCGAAGACGCTCACAAGATGTTGCGCATTCTTGAGGAGAAGGCAGATAAAAAGGCGAAAGAGAAAATGGACGGCAGCGAGATCCGGAATGAAGAGAATTCGAAGCCGAGAGGTTGCCGGGCAGGAAAGGACGCGGCCGTTCACGGCGAGCACACGGTTCTGCTGCAGAGAATCGACCTCTCTCATGGCGTGTACGGATGCTACAACTTTTACAGAATGCAGGTACGAAGCTAATCTTAATATTTTCCGATTGTTCTTTCCCATTCTTTTCCCATTTTATTTTCAGCTTTGGAAGGAGAAGAAGAAGGACCTGTGGATCCTCTTCACAAACTGGGGCAGGATCGGTCTCGAAGAAGGCCAGTACCAGAACACGCCCTTCGGGTCCGCGGAGCAGGCTACACAGGAGTTCGAGAAGATCTTCAAGGAGAAGACGGGCAACGTGTGGAAGCACCGGGACAAGTTCCTCGCCAAGCAGGACAAGTACAGGATGGTCAACAGAGACCATCTGATTCACGTCAACAAGAAGGACCTCGACATTTCGCTGGAGTCCTCCATCGAGTCCCAGCTGCCGGACGACGTCCAGGGCATGCTCTCTGACATCGCCGACGTCTCCGCCTACGTGGACGAGTACAAGCAAATCGGGTCCGACACTGACGCCGTGCCGTTCGGCCGGATCAAGAGGGAGAGCCTGGAGGAGGCGAAAAAGATCCTTGAGAAGCTCCGGGTGCTCGTTAGCCAGCGCTGGTCGCTCGAGGCCAAGAGAAAAGAGGACGACAGCGAGACCCTGAACAAGAGGTTGTTCGACACCATGTCCAAGATTAAGGACCTCAGCTCCGAGTACTACTACCTGATGCCGAAGGCCGGCTTCGAGTACACCTCCCTGCCGACGATCGACAGCAAGCGCTCACTACAGAACGAGTTCGGCCGCGTAGAGCACACTCTGCAGCTGGAGACGGCGGAAAGACTTATCCTGGCAGCGCAGTTTAGGAAGGAGGAGATCAACCCGCTTGACTACATCTACCGCGCTCTGAAGTGCCACCTTCGGCCCGTCAGCCCCGACGAGCCTGTGGTGCCGTACCTGCTGCAGTACCTCTACAACTCTAGCGAGGCGAACGAGTTCCGCGTTGCCGCAATCTACCAGATCCGCCGACCGGAGGAGGACGCCCGCTTCGGCAGCAGCATCAAGGAGGAGACGCCGCTGAACCGTCGCCTCCACTGGCACGGGACCAAGACCGCCCACCTCCTCGGTATCTTCAGCTCGGGCCTGCTGATCAACCCTAGCGGCGCTGTGCGCAGCGGCAGCGCTTTCGGCAACGGCATCTACACCTCCAACGTGTTCAAGAAGAGCTCCGGTTACAGCTACGACTACCGGGTGAGCGGGCAGGACGCCAACTACGTGCTCCTGTGCGACGTCGCCCTAGGCAACACGCTGGTCGCCGGCACAATGAAGAAGAAGATCAAGACGTACCCTCCGAAGGGATTCGACTCCTTCTCCCACGAGTCGGTCCAGTTCGTCCCAGACCCGCTACACACGGTCAAGATCGACCGCGGCCAGCTGGAGGTGCCGCTCGGTAAGATCACCCAGAGGAAGACCAAGTCGTACTCGTGGTCCTACCCGGAGTACGTCTGCTACGATGAGTCCCAGGTGGCCCTCAGGTACGTGGTCAAGCTCTGCGAGCCGTCCAAGCTGGCCAAGGTGATGGGGAGGAAGCGGAAGTCGGCGGCGGAAGGCTGCTCTTCGGCAAAGAAAGCGCGAATTGACTCGGTAGCGACGGGGAGAGTGAGCAAAAAAGTATTCGGCTTCTAAATTTCAAATCAATAAAATGTACTATAATGCACTCCAAAGAGCACCTACCACGAATGTTATATACGATTATTATACGTAATCATGTGTGATTGCAAAGAATTTGTTATGATTAGTGTTGGAAGTATATATACACATGCAAAACAAATAAAAAGCATCCACGCTGATGGGAATGGCCCTCCCCATTTCCGGTGGGCTGCCAGCTCAGTACAAATAACCTTCGTTTCCGCTTTAGAAGCGAGGCCATTGCCTATGTAGTGTAGACACCCTTTAGCCACTTTATCTCCCTCGTCAAATATTGCAATAACCTCCGGCCTTGAGTCCACGGCCCAGTTTGAAGTTCAAAATCGCCAGAGCAAATAGGACCTTCGAGAGAGAGTCGGCGGGGTCGCACGGACGGACGGGCAGCACAAAGAAATAGTCAATCACACATCTGGTAGCTGCTACGCAGACTTTACGCCGTGCGAAAATCGCATCGGCGGAGAAAACAAGTCTTCCGTGTTCCACATTTGGCTTCCCGCAGCGAACAGATCCGATCGAAAAGTGACCCTTGGTCTGTTCGAGAGCGACACAATTATTCTTTAGCTATCAGAGGAGGAGCAGGGCAAAATTCAGAAACCCGGTCAATCGGCTTCTGCGCACTTCGTACAGGGAACAGGCCTCCCTTTTCAAACAGTCGAGATCAAGATTACAAAACGGCGGCGGCAACGGCGTCACAGTGCGTGAGCGAGCGGGCAGGGATGCAACTGTGACTGATTTGCGTCGGTCGCGGTCTACGTGTTGCGGACGGTCGTGCAAATACTTGTGTGCTGCATACGTGTGCTACGTGTATCGAGGGATCATCTAAGGACAGGCGCAAGCAACGAGGAAAATGGTGGATATTGGCGAGACACGGTACTTTGAAAACGGAAGAGGGGAGAATCTGTTTTGCAGGTAAGAAAATCGAAGTCCCAGTTTTATTTAACGTTTTTATCTAATTATCATATGGACCGGCGTTAAAAGTTCTAGCCAAATGACTAATTATCAATTATACAAATCGTATATTCTTTTAGGTACTGGGCTCTTCCGAACCCGAGCGTTACTCCCCGCGCCCTGGTATTTATGAGTCACGGTTTCTCGGAGCATCTGGGGCTGTACCATGCCCTCGGCAACGCCTTTCGCGACCAGGATGTCGTCCTCTTCGGCCACGATCACATCGGACACGGGAAGAGCGACGGCAAGCGCGTCTACATCGAGTCGGTGGACCAGTACGTGGACGACGTGTACCTGCACTGCGCGGAGATGAGGCGGCGCTACCCGGGCGCGCCGCTCTTCGCCGTCGGACACTCCATGGGCGGCATGATCCTGCTCAGGGCCTGCCTCAACCACCCGGACCTCTTCAAGGGCGTCGTCCTCCAAGGACCGCTCATCATTCCCGGCCCGTCGCTTGGGCCGCTAGACGCGAGGATCAACTTCTGGACGTACGTTCCGACCAGCCTCGCCCTCGGCCTCCTGGACATCGTCAATCCCGAGATGGTGCTCGGCCACAACGTGCTATCGCTCGTCACCTCCGACGACGAGATGAAGAGCATGCTGAAGAAGGACGAGCTCAGGTGGACGGGAGGCGTCAAGGTAGGGACAATCTCGACTACACTTAAAGCCACAAAGTACTATAGTGACATATTTTCCTAATTTCAGGTCCGGCTGCTCCTCGCATTCATCGACTGCCTGGAGGACAACCTGAGCCTGCTGGATGCCATGACCACCCCGTTCCTGACCCTGCACGGCGAAAAGGACTGGCTGTGCAACACGAAGGGCTCCCAGATGCTCTTCGATCGGGCGACCGAGGTGCGGGACAAGAGCATCCACATCTTCGACGGCGCCGTCCACCAGTTGTACCTAGAGAAGAAGGAGGTGCGAGACGAGGCCATCCAGAGGACCGTCGACTGGGTGGAGGCGAGGATCGCGGGGAAGGAAGAGAGAGACTGAAGGGCAAAATGGGGACTTACTTAGGTCGTTGATATTGTATTCCTTAGGAGCATTACATAAAGTACAGTACAAAGGATGTAAATTCGTTTACATATGTAGGTTAACACGTTTTCTACTACACTCTCCCATGCGCATCTTTGGATTGCTCACAACACTTTGGTATTAGATTCGTCGTCTCTCTTTGGCAAGATTTCGTTAAACGTCTTCTAGACCCGGGTTCCTCCGGTCAAACTTCTCGGCCCGTTGCTAGCGGAGGCCGCACTGCCGCCATTCTCCGCCTCTACAGCGCCTGGGTCTACGCCGGCATTGTCGACCTTGTCAGCACCGCCGTCACTTTTGAATCCTCCGTTGACGTTTCCACCGTTTCCCTTGGCCTTTGCGTTTGCGTTGTGCCTCCGTTTTGCCGCGGCTGCGGCATCCTCTCGCGGCGTGCCGTAGCAGCACTTGAAGAATATGTAGACCGCAGCGCAGACGAGCGCATTTGCCGCAAAGTACCTGAACGTGTTCCTCGCCCCTATGAAGCTCTGCAGCAGACCTCCGAACAGACTCCCACTGCCCTTGCCGACGCCGAAGAACAGGGCGCCCATGATCCCCATCACACTCGCCATGGTCGCAGGCGTCGATATCTTCGCGACGTAGGTCACAGCCGAGGTCATCATTAGGGCCATTGTGAGCCCCTCCAGGGCCTCGCAGAGGTACACATAGATGGGCGGCGAGTTCAAGAATGAGTATCCGATGAGGCGAACGAAGTAGGCGAGCATGCCGAGCACTATTACGTTAATGTGGCCGAGGACGTCCGTGATGGGTCCGGAGAAGCTGAGGAAGGGCAGGCTGGTCAGCATGCCGACGGCCACCGTCCAGCCCATGAGGAACCTGGTGGCCTGAAGGTCGTCCAGGTACCAAAAGAGGAATCCTTCGATGTAGCCCCAGAATGTGCCAGCGAACATCATCTGCACGAGGAACATGACCACCTCGGGATTCTTGACCACCTGTCCCAGGTTCTTGAGGATCCTCTCTCCGGGCGGCCTGAAGTCGAGCCTGATGAAGAGCAGCATGACGGCGGCGGAGAGCTTCAGCGCGAGGTAGATGTAGACCGAAGCGGAGAAGTTGGGCCTCGTGGCGTCCTCGGGCGTCGTCACGTCGATCAGGTAGCCGCCGAGGGGAGCGAAGACGATGGCGCCGAAGTTGCCGACGAACCTCTGGATCCCGTAGTCACCACCAAGCTCCTGTATGGTCGCCATGACTGCGCCCTCGAACATCATGAGGGAGGCGGCGGTGAGGACGCCGAGCACGGTGCGCACGAGCAGGTAGCTCCAGAAGGTGATGGACGGGTCGTGAGTTACACCGGTCTTTGTGTTCTCGCAGACCTGAGAGGGAAGAAAGTCGGCCTTCCATGAAATTTGCGTTGCAAAAAGTTGATTGGCATATGTCATAGTATGTCCGACATAGCCACGCATGCGCTGATTGCGAATCCGCAGCCGAAAACCGCGGACTGCAAATTGCAGTTAAAGTTTTATGGCGCCTTTCATTTGCGACACTTACATCTCTCCTGGGCAGGTTTACGAGGCAGCGCAGGTTGCATCCGGAGAATCTCGTGTCCACGGTCTCCTCATCCCCCAGCGACGTCCTCACGGGCAGCGAGGCCGTCTCAACGGTGGACACGACCTGCGCGACGACCTCCTTGGCGCCGCAGTTGACAGGGACGGTGACGGGACGACCGGTCTCGGGAGGGGTGATGCTCGCAACATCGAATGACGGACCGAAGTCGATGTCGGAAGGGATCGGGCTGCCGTCCTCGTCGGTCGCAATCAGAGCCTGCATGTTGTAAATGGACCTAAGGAAAAATATGTTTTAATGCCACACCTCCAAAAGTTGTCACAATATGTACACCTTGATGGGGCCCGCCTGATCGGGTTGAATATGCAATCGTTGGACCTGATCCTGTCGCAGCTCAGGTGGAAAGTCCAGTTCATGGGGAAGAAGATGTTGTTGTCGATCACGTCCGGCTCGTGATACATCCTCGCTTCTTCGCTATCCAGACTGACCACGTCGACGATCTCGGAGATGCCGAACCCGCCGCCCCGGTTCGGCCAGATCACCTTGTACTCGAAGAACCTCGGCTTCACGGCGACCTTGGTCCGCGTCGGGCACAGGTAGCCGCAGGTTCCGGGCGTGAAGCTCACGTTCAGGTAGGAGGTGGACTTCACCTCGCAGTCGTCGCGACGGAAACCGTGCAACATTAGCTTTTGAAACCTGCAAGAAAAGAGCACAAGATTTTATTAACGGTTTAACGTGCGGCTTCAGGTTAACATACCTCGCCCTATTGTCCGGCCTGCCGCATCCGATGCCCCAGTGCAGCGTGTCCGGATACATGGTCACGTCCCTGCCGGGCGGGATGAGAAGCAGGAGGAGCGCGACGAGGCCTCCCAGCGCCGTCAGGATGGACAGCAGGACTCTGAAGTTGCCCAGCTTGTCTGCGAGGAAGCCGGCCAACGGCGGGGTGAAGATGAACAGGACCGGGATTATGGCGTTGATCACCGCCGCCTCCTGTACGCTGATACCTAGGTACTGAAATCAAGATCGGGATTTTTAACCTTCGTCTGAATCTGGGGGTCAGAATCCACCATTGGTGCCCTGCTCGCCGATTGGCGCATTGTTTTGAAGCCGCACTGGGGGCAGAACACACCATGGGTGCTTCACCTGGCTAAGGGCCAATTGTTTTGAAAACCCGCTGGTGGCGGAACTCTTTATCGGCAATAGCGATCGGGTCAATTGTTTGAAACAAACCGAGCTGGGGGCAGAATGCACTATTGGCATTTCGATCAGCGAACCGCTCATTGTTTTGATACGCGCTGGGGCGGATCCCGCTATTTGCACTACACACTGTATACTCAGTGGAATTGTTTTGAAACGACGCTGGGAGCAGAACGCACTATCGGTATCGGCACTTCGCTTCGCGATCGGCCCATTACTTTGAAATGGCGCTGGGGACAGAACTTCCTATCGGGGTATCGCCTGGCAAGAGACTCACTTTTCGGAATTTGCGCTGGCGGCAATATTCTGCATTACAATTCGCTCAGTCTTACCTTCATATGAAGATTTATGTAGGGGTACAGGACTGTCATGGAGGCCGATTGGAAGAGAAAGATGAGCTTGATCCAGACGAGGTGTCCGAGCGTAAAGTCGTTGAAGACCCACCGCACCACGGAGACAACCTTGTACAAGCTGCGTGAGAAGCAGCCGTCGTTTGCCGACGGAGGTGCCATGTTGAACCACTGCGAGCGGGATTTCCTCCCTTTCCTCTTCAGCTTCTCGTTGAGGGACCTCTGGAGGGCGCTGCCGTGCACAACGCCGGCCTCGTCTATGGAGCCGGCCGCGCTCAGGCTGCCGCTGCTCGGCGCGCTCAGGCTCACGCTACTGCTGATGCCGGCATCTTTTGCAGTGGAGTCTGCTTTATTTCGCGTATTTTTAGTTCAGCGTGAAAGGTATGCTAAAAAGTATGATATTGCAAAATGCAGCGATATTATACGCTCTGCTAAGCGACCGTTGCAAAATCTAAACTACGAAATGATTGAAGGCCGCGTGATGATTGTCTAGTAAAGTGACATTTCACGCTCATAATTAGGCTGCCTGCTGA
>JAAUYK010173534.1_pt1 | contig 10694 bp, 8 predicted proteins | sample 7278021 | NCBI WGS metagenome assembly JAAUYK01 (sample SAMN14350223, study PRJNA611818) | marine sediment metagenome | isolation source: surface marine sediment (1.8m) | place: French Polynesia: Moorea | collected 2018-08
ATCCTCAGTATGTTCGATGATGATCATATATTCGCTGCAGGCTCACAATAATTGCTTGACATGAAAGTTAAGCCGGTATAAATAGTCGATCCTGCGTGATTAATCAATGCTTTTAATTCACGCACGGATGCGTGCCGAAGTGGCGGAACTGGTAGACGCGCTAGGTTCAGGGTCTAGTGGAGGTATCTCCGTGGAGGTTCGAGTCCTCTCTTCGGCACCACACGACGAGATTAGCCGTAACTCTTAGGGGTTGCGGCTTTTGTCGTTAAAGGCCTCGTTCGACGCAGACCATCGTGTTTGCTTTCGATGATAAAGGTGGCTCGGCGGTCTCCAATATCCAACTGATGGAGGAGAAAAGCGGCAATCTCGTACCGGTCCGTTGCCAGGACTAGAAGCTATCTTAAAGAAGTCTTTATCGACGGCTAACTCGGAAGGCTGCCTGTCTGGGAGAGGATCAGGCTGATCGGATCATCAAACCCGACCGGAAGGCTCTGGTGCGGCGGTTGACAATCCTGCGCCGCGGTGGGATTGGCTGGCGGGAGTTGCATAAGCAATTGTGGTCGTTGGCCGCTGGGGTGGCCACAGCTAATCGCGGAGCCATTCCATAGCGAGATCGAAGTCGAAAAACTGTGTGAACTCAAACCCTTGGGCTTCCATACAGGTTCGGAAAAGCTTGGCGACCCTGATCCGTTCTTTTGTATCCGGGATGAGAAAGGCGATCTTGCCTTTAAAACCGTGTCTGTATCGGGAGCACGCCGCGGCGATTTCCATTAGATCCAGCGTTTCAGGTCGGGTCTCGGTATCCCTGAGATCGATAAGAATATGATACCCTTGGTTGAGTTTGATCGCGACCGCCAGTTCTTTTACCAATTTGAGTGATCGTGCCGTGACCAGTTCGCCGGTGACGGTTCGCAGAATGACCTTCTGGTCTTCGTATATTTTGATGTTCGGAGACATGGCGACCTCAAACGACGAGCCCTTGTTCGGCTTCACCACGTTTTGTCTTTAGTGCCTTCACTTTGCGGCAGGACCCTAGCTATCCTTTCGAGAGAAATCGACACGTGCGTTTTCCACCCACCAATCGGGAACCCATCTTTATGCCGGAACCTTGTGGATGTCTTGACACATGTCACGGTTTACTTGACATTTTGCGCCAATCGGACACGCGACCCACAAATCACTGAAAATTCCTGCGAGACATCTTCTACAGGTGAAACACCACCATGGGGGGGCGGGTCAAGAATGGGACCAAGGCCATCCAGAAGGCTTGGGGTTAAGGGATCGGAAAGATGGGCGATATTAAGGATACGAAAAAGGATTTATAAAACACTAAATCACTGATAGGTTTATTCTGACGATCGGATCGTATCTAGAGTAGGCCAGGCTGGTGAAAATGCAGACCAGCAAGGGATCCTGCCGATGCCGCGGCACCGGTGTGCCCTCGTCGTCGTTGCCATCGATGATCAAACGGCCATCGCGGAGACAGCCCCGTGAACACAGGAAAAATTAAAAAGCCCTTTTATTGGCGTTTGGTGGTCATCGCCTTTTTGGCCGTCTTGACCCTGATTCCCTACGGGCAGGTAGGGCAGCACGCGTTTGTCGATCTTGACGACTACGACTATATTGTCGACAACCCGAATGTTAAATACGGCTTCTCGGTGGCGGGGGTTGTTTGGGCGCTCGGTTTTAAGGACCAGGATCATCATTACTGGCGGCCGCTGACTTGGTTGACCCACATGCTGGACTTTGAACTCTTCGGGGCCGATGCGGGATCACACCATTTGGTCAACCTATTGATTCACTTGATCAACGTTTTGTTGTTGTGCGGGTTTTTATACAAGACCACAGGGCACCTGGGTCGTAGCGCCGCCGCCGCCGCCCTTTTTGCCGTCCATCCGATCAACGTCGAGTCCGTTGCCTGGGTCACCGAGCGAAGCAGCCTGTTGAGCACGGGATTGGGTCTTCTGACACTCAATCTATACGCCGCATATGTCCGGCAGCCCTCGCGCCAGCATTACGCCTTGACCTTGTTGGCCTACCTTCTGTGCCTGATGGCCAAACCCATCTTGGTAACCCTGCCTTTTCTGATGCTGTTGCTGGACTTCTGGCCGTTTAGACGGATAGATCTGGTTGCCCCCAACCGGGATACGGACGCAGACCCGAAGACGCCCAGGATGCGGGCGAGGATACGCTTGCGTTTTACGACCCGCAATGCCTCCCCACCACTTGCCGGCCTGATCGCCGAGAAGGTGCCCTACTTGGTCCTGGCCGTCGGCGCGATTCTGTTATCGCTTCTGCGCCATGGCACGACCGTTTCCGTCGAACAGGTTCCTCTGACGCTCCGCATGGCCAATGCCGTCGTTTCGTACATCAAATACCTGGGCAATCTATTTTATCCGGTGGATCTCGCGGCGTTTTATCCCTTCCCTCAGAGCGTCCCGGCCTGGCAGGTCTTCACCAGCCTGATGCTGCTCACGTTGGTGACCGTTTATTTTATAATCACGATCCGTCGCCGGGCGTATTTACTGGTTGGATGGTTGTGGTTCCTGGGAACGTTTGTGCCCAAAATTGGCCTTGTCCAGGGTGGCTTATGGCCCGAGTTGGCCGACCGCTGGGCCTACTTCCCCGCCATCGGTCTTTTCATTGGTTTGGTGTGGTGGGTGGGAGACGGTCTGGCCGGTAAATCCAAGTCCCCAATTCGCGCGACAGCCATGGCAGCTTTTATCCTTCTGGGCATTCTTGTGCATCTTACCTGGAAACAGGTCGGGTACTGGACGGACAGCACCGTTCTCTTCGAGCGCATGCTGGCCAAGACAAACGCCAATTATATGGCCCATAACAATCTCGGTTTCGTATTGCTCAAAGAAGATCGCCTGGATGAGGCGGCCTGGCATTTCAAGCAGGCGATTGCGATTGCGCCGAAATTTGAGCCGGCTTTAGCAAGTCTGGGCACGGTCGCCAAAAAGAGGGGAGCGCATGAGGAGGCCGTGGCCTGGTATGAGCGCGCGATTGCCATTAATCCGCGCTATGGCGTCGCCTACCTCAACCTCGGCAATCTATATTTCGATCGAGGCGAATACCGTAAGGCCATTCGGTATTATTCAACCGGCATCGAGGCGGCCCCCCGTTCGAGTCTGCTCTACAACAGCCTCGGTGCGGCTCTGACCAAGACCGGCCGTTTGAATGAGGCCGTCGTCTGTTACAAGACCGCGCTTCAGATCGATCCTGGTCTGCAAATCGCTGCCAAGAACCTGAACGCCGTTAAGGCCGCGTCGAAACGACCAGCCCCTGATTGAACGCGTCCGGGGACTCTGAGCCGGGGGTGTGGTTCTTAGCACGTCCTGGAGGGTTTGCATGCGGCGGATTCTATTTTATGCGGAGAGAATACGATGGTGAGTTATCAGCGCCGAAAAGAAGAGATTAGACGCCATGCCGATCGAATGGCCCTCGAGCGTGATCAGTGGATCCACAAAAATATCTACTATTACGAGAACGATTACACCTACATGCGGTTTTCCGTGCCGCCTGGTTTGAAAATCCTCGAGGTCGGCTGTGGTACCGGCAATCTATTGGCCCAGCTGAATCCCCGTGTCGGGGTCGGCATCGATATCAGTACGAAAATGATTGAAATCGCTCAGAAGAAATTTCCCGACTACCATTTCGAATGCGGCGATGCCGAGAATCCTGACTTCATGGCGCAGCTCCCCGGCCCGTTCGACGTCATCATTATGTCGGATACGATCGGCGCGCTTTCCGATTGCCAGACCGCGCTGCAAAATCTTCACCCCCTCTGCACGCCCGACACGCGGCTGGTCATCTCGTATTATTCGCGGCTGTGGGAACCGATTCTGAAACTCGCCGAGGTGGCCGGCGCCAAAATGACCCAACCGGAGCAGAACTGGCTTTCCACCGACGACATCTGCAACCTGCTCCGGATCAGTCAATTTGAAATCATTAAATCGGAATGGCGTCAACTGCTGCCGAAACGGCTGGGGGGTGCCGGGACGTTTGTCAATCGTTATCTGGCGCCCTGGCCGATCATCAATCGCTTTTGCCTGCGGAGTTATGTGATTGCCCGTATTTCGCCTCATCTCTCCCGACATCCGCGACCCAAATCGGCGACCGTGCTGATCCCGTGTCGAAACGAGAGAGGCAATATCGTCAGCGCGATCGAACGCATTCCGGCGTTTTGTGAGCAGATTGAAATACTGTTTGTTGAAGGGGGCAGTTCTGACGAGACCCTCACGGAAATCAAAGCGGCCATCGCTTCCTATCCGGATAAATCGATCCGCGTATTGGAACAGGAGGGCAAGGGCAAAGGCGATGCCGTGCGCAAGGGCTTTTCCGAAGCCCGGGGCGAAGTCCTGATGATTCTGGATGCCGACCTGACCATGCCCCCTGAAGATCTTCCGAAGTATTTTGAAGTCTTGGCTTCGGGCCAAGGCGAGTTTATCAACGGATCACGTCTCGTCTATCCAATGGAAAACGATGCCATGCGTTTTCTGAATTATCTGGCCAACGCGATGTTCTCATGGCTGTTTACCTGGATCCTCAGCCAGCGCTTCACGGATACCCTGTGCGGCACCAAGGTGCTGTATCGCCGGGATTACCGGCTTATCAGCGATAACCGCTCCTATTTCGGTGATTATGACCCCTTTGGTGATTTTGATCTAATCTTCGGCGCCGTAAAGCTCAATAAGAAAGTCGTTGAAATTCCCATTCGCTATGCCGAACGCGTATACGGCAGCACGCAGATCTCCCGATTCCGTCATGGATGGCTTCTTTTAAAAATGGTGATCCGGGCCTTCAAAAAATTTAAGGCGTTCTGAGGTTAATCGATGACGCCAGGTGCTTTCTCTTTCCCCCTGGCCGCCTTATTTTGATCACGCCCTGGATTCCAATTTTGAGCACACCGTCTCCGGACTCAATTGATGACATACGCCGGATTTGCCGGGCTCAGGCCACAATTCCCAGCAACCAGATCGGGCTGTCCAGCCCGATTGTGGTGAGCGTTTCTTTCGCCATCTCGAAGGTTGCCAGCTTGCCCATGGTGTGGTGGTGATCTGCCAGGTGGCGCGGCGGATCATCTAAGACGATCTCAATGCCCAGGGCAAGTCGACCTTCGGCGTGCGCAATACGGAACCCGCAGAAATCCTTGAACATCGACTCGGCCTGGCCGAACTGGGTTTCGACTTGAACGAGGTGGTTGCCGTACCTCTTGGCAAAGTCGGCGTGCCATCGGGTTTCCAGTGTGCTCGACGTCAGGCACAGTTCACGCAAGTTTCTGTCCCGGACCACCTCCAGAGACTCCATGATGTCCAACTCAAAAGGGCATTCGGGGTTGGATTCGGCCGGAATCGTATCGTAACACCATCCCTTGTGGGTGAAGAGCCAGAATAGATCCTCTTTGATCAGTTCAGGGGAATCCCGTCGGGGAAGCATACGGATAATGGCGCCCACCTCATCCTGGAGGTGCGGGTCGATCGCCTCAATATCCTCGGCCGTGCAGTTGTAGTGAAAACGCTTGAAATTCATCGGCGCGTTACCTTCAGGTGCGGAGAGATTGGGGGAAGTCGCTACCTATCCAAAGCAGATGAACCCTGCGATGTCAAGCGCACCTGCTTTTACCAGAATCGACATTGCTGTGGTGCGCTTCGTAAAACACCAGTGCGTAAAGTGTCTAATTGTCGTGTTCCGGTTTGTATGATAGAAATAAAACGATCTTTGCCATTGATGATACGCCACTCCGCGACCAACGGAGGAGAATCAGGTATAAATGAAACCAGCGCTGCCAAGAATTTATCTTTGTATTACCATCATTGCCGTTTTGACGGCGTTGCCGTATGCCCAGGTGTGGCATCACGAATACCTCTATTTTGATGATCATAAATACATCGTTGATAACAACTACATCAACCGAGGCCTAACAAGCGAGGGGTTTTTATGGGCAATGAATTTCCGTCAGGCCGATGGTTCTTACTGGCGCCCGATTACATGGTTTTCCCATATGCTCGATTTTACTCTTTTTGGAAACAATTCCGGCGCGCATCATATGGTCAATGTGGTTCTCCATATTTTAAACGCGGTCCTCGTTTTTGTACTGATGTACGCCCTGACCGCGAAGTCAATACCGAGTTTGATCATCGCATTGCTTTTTGGTCTCCATCCCTTAAATGTGGAATCCGTAGCATGGCTCACCGAACGTAGTAATGTCCTGAGCACCTTCTGGGGGTTGATCGCGCTGCTTTTCTATCGTCAATACACCCGCCACAAAACCTACCGCGCCTATGGCCTTGTTTTTATATTCTTTCTTTTTTCACTGATGTCCAAACCTTTGTTGATAACCCTCCCGTTTTTGATGCTATTGCTTGATTACTGGCCTTTGGGAAGAATAGAGGGGATTAAAGGTAATCTCAAAGTTATTGCCGATTTGGTGATCGAAAAAATTCCCCTGATGGCGCTTGCCTTGGTTTCGATAGGCCTTGTGATGTCCCGCGTTGGCGACGAGACCATATCCGTTTCGCAAGTTCCTTTGTATCTGCGCACGGCGAATGCGACTGTTTCATATATACTTTATTTTCTCAAATTCATTTATCCTGTCGAATTGGCTGCTTTTTATCCTTTTCCCCTATCAATTCCTGCCTGGAAAACAATCGGCGCCTCGGTCGTGCTTGCCTCAACCTCACTTCTGTTGCTTCTTCACGCTAAGAGAATGCCGGCGGTATTTGTCGGCTGGTTTTGGTATGTCGGCACGCTGGTGCCCAAAATAGGCTTCATTCAAACGGGGCTGTGGCCGGCACTGGCAGACCGCTGGTTATATTTTCCCGGCCTGGGCCTATCCATTATGCTTATCTGGCCGTTGGGTCGATGGCTCATTGATAGCCCAAAGCCTGTGATGCGTTGTGCCTGTCTATTGTCTGGCGCCGGTTTATTTTTTATTTTAACCTATCTCACCTGGTTGCAGGTGGCCGTATGGTCCCATAGTCAGCTACTTTTTGAAAACATGCTCAAACACACCCAAAACAACTATTTTGCGCATAACAACCTCGGCTTTTTATGGAGCGTTCAGGGTCAAAACCGTGTGGCGGAGGATCACTTCCGCAAAGCAATCGACCTCAACCCCCAGTATGAAAAAGCCCACTTCAACATGGGGGTCATCTTGTCTGACCAGGGCAAAGAAAACGAGGCCGTCGTTTTTTTCCGCGAGGCGGTCGCGTTAAAACCCACGTCCGTATTGAACAATATTGCGCTGGGGAAAACCCTTGTCTACCAAGGGCAGAAAGAAGGTATCCAATATTTAACCGCCGCAATGCGGTTATCTAGAAATTCTAGCGAGGTTCACAACATCGTCAGGGCGATATTAAGGAATGCTGGCCAAACGGAGAATAAAAAAGCGCCCATTCCCCCCGATTGATGGCGTTGCCGACAACAATTGTGACCACGGTCGAATTGTGATAAGAGCCCCTCATCGATCTTGGTGTCGGATCGCAAGACGTCGTAGCGGAGAGGCGCATGATTGTGCGGCAAATAGTCAGCGGAGGACGAAGCGGGGTCGAAAGGGCGGCCCTGGATTTGGCCATCCAACTAGGGATTTCGCATGGTGGTTGGGTGGCACATGGCCGCATGGTCGATGACGGCCGGTTGGCCAGCCGCTACCGGTTGAGCGAAACCGCTTTGACCGATGGTCCCGTCAGTGACGAGGCCAACCTGACGATGTCGGATGGTTTGTTGCTCTTGTCGCGCGGACCCCTGACGGGTCCGGCCACCGAGGTGCTGGCCAAGGCGCAAGCCCGCCAACACCCGTATCTGCTCATCGATTTGGATCGTCACACCCGCTTCCAGTCATCCCTGCTGATCAATTCCTGGCTCAAATCGGAGCAGATCGAGGTGCTTTACATTACCGGGCCCACGGACAATGAAGACCACCGGATCTACCTCGACACCATCGAGTGCTTCCGGACGGCCTGGTGGGCGCTCATGATGGCCGAACCGGTCGCACCGCGCAATGTTTACGCCAACCGGCCCGATCGACCGCGCAGCCTGGTCGAGGCGGTGGCACGACTGGTGCGGGATCTGCCGTTGAAGGACAAAGTGACGATTGCCAATATGAGCGCCGATGAAATTCTTGGACTGAACGCCACCCTGGGGCGCTATGTTCAAAAACAGTTTGGCCTCTGGGAGGGAAACCGGGATCTGATTCGATCCTGCCGCCAGGCGGCTGAGCGCCCGCATTTGGCCGACGATGAAATCGCCACGCTGATCATCGAACGGCTGGCCCGGGAGCTTAGGAAAACACATAAATTGAGAGTGCTTTAACACCCTGTTAACGCTCCTAACCATCAGCGTTGTTCGAGGGTTCGGAAAAATCCATGAGCTGGATCGGAAAAATCGTCGGGGGAACCATTGGGCTGGCATTGGGTGGGCCGCTGGGCGCCATTGCCGGGGCCGCTTTCGGCCACTTTTTTGACAAATCCAATCAGTTGTATCTGGAAGGCGACCGGCCGTCCCTGTCACCGATCGAAGGGGCCCAAATGACGTTCTTTGTGGCCACCTTTTCCATGTTGGCCAAGTTAGCCCGCGCTGACGGCCAGGTAACCCGCGAGGAGGTCGCCGCCGTTGAGGGTTTCATGCAGAACGAACTGCGGTTGAGCCTGCAAAGCCGCCAGATGGCCAGTCGCATTTTCGAAACGGCCCTGAACGCACCGGATTCGTTTGAAGACTACGCCCGCCAATTCGATGCGGCCTTTCATGGCAATCCCCAACTGCTGGAGTTTATGCTGGACATCCTGATGCGTGTGGCCATGGCGGACGGTCATCTCAGCAGCGAGGAAGAAAAACTGATTCGCCGCGCGGCGGCGATATTTGGGTTGGGGGAACAGCGTTTCAACGACATCCGTTCGCACTTCAGTGGTGCCGACGACAGCGCCTACCGTGTATTGGGGCTCGACCCGCTGGCCTCGGACGAAGAGGTCAAGCATCGCTACCGCACGCTGGTCAAGGAATATCACCCGGACCGCATCGCCGCCAAGGGACTCCCGGAAGAATTCACGCGTTTTGCCCAGGATAAATTCCGCGAAATCCAAACGGCCTACGAGTCGATCTCCAAGGCCCGGCGCCCTTCCTAAAAATCGGTGTAAGCAGACGGCGGCAAGCCGCCGGCAAGTACAGACCCCGATCGAATGCCCGTTGGGCGGCGTCCGAGCGAATCGGCCGCACCATTCGGGGTAGTCCGGCGAACGGCAGATCGCCCGCCTAAAAATGACGTAACTCGTAAAACGCCATGCTTCAGACGGTCTCGTAAAAGGTTCGAGATGCGGCAGCAGATGCCCGAGGAATGAAGCCTACGTCCGTACGCTGCAGTGACGAGGGCTGAAGCGTAACGCCGATATCGGACGTTTTACAAGACCGTCGAAATCAGACGTTGAAAAAGGCGATCCGCACGTAGAGGATGACCGGGTAGCATGCCAGCAGGCCGGCGCCGGCGAAGCGATCGACCCGCTGACGGATGAGGACATAGGCGGAGAAGATCAGGGACAACGCGCAAACCGCCCCGAAATCGAAATAGCTGCTGGTGGTGAACGTCATCGGTTGGCCGAAAACGACGATGGTGGTGGCCAGCACCAGAAAAATGTTGAAGATGTTGCTCCCCAGGATATTGCCGACGGCGATGTCCTTGTGGTTTTTGGCCGTAGCGATGATGCTCGCCGCACAATCCGGTATGGACGTGCCCACGGCAATGACCGTCAGGCCCACGATCGATTCCGAAAGCCCCAGATAGCGAACGATGGCCAGGGCGTTGCGATAGATGACTTCGCCACCCGCGTAGAGCATGATGCAGCCCAGCGCGAATATCAGCCACTCCCGTCGACAGGAGGCCGTCGCACAACTTCCTCCCTCTTGCAGGCTCTCCCGGTTATGGCGGCTCATTTCCTGTTGGGCCAGAAAGATATAGAGCGCAAAGCCCAACAAGAGCAGAATTCCGTGAAAGAGTTTCAGACCGGCGCCGGCGGCGAGATAGACAAACAGCATGACCACAGCCGGACCCAGGCAGAGAAAGCTCAGATCCTTACGGAATTTTTTGCGCGGGACCAGCAGGGGAGCGACGATGGCGCTGCCGCCGATGCCGACGCCGATATTGATCAGATTGCTGCCGGAGACATTGCTGAGAGCGAATTCCGCATTCCCGTACAAGGCGGAGATGATGTTGAAAAACAGCTCCGGTGCGCTGGTGCCGAAAGCCACCAGGGTGATCCCCACGATAAAGGACGGAATGTTTTTTTTATGGGCGATGCCGGCGGCACCGGTAACGAGGTAGTCGCCGCCCTTGAATAGCAGAAAAAATCCGATTCCCATGAACAGGATTGTAAGTATCAAACCAAATCCCTATCGTTGGCGCCCGATGGCAATGGGTGACAACCCCCCGGGCAATGGTGGCCAAGCCGGTCGGAACGACTCAGAACAATCAGATTTAAGATTTTTTTGCAATCGATTCTGTTTCATTGAAACGGCCAGAATATCGGCAATACCAGCATGACGGTCAGCATGACCACCAGGGTCAGGGGTACCCCGAGTTTGAGATAATCGGCAAAACGATATCCGCCCGGGCCCATCACCATCACGTTGGCCGGGTGCGATATGGGGGTCATGAAGCTGGCCGAAGCGGCCATGGCCATGGCCATCATCATGGGGTAGGG
>JAAUYK010114536.1_pt1 | contig 10691 bp, 9 predicted proteins | sample 7278021 | NCBI WGS metagenome assembly JAAUYK01 (sample SAMN14350223, study PRJNA611818) | marine sediment metagenome | isolation source: surface marine sediment (1.8m) | place: French Polynesia: Moorea | collected 2018-08
GCCACGAGGCGCTCATGGCGCGGCGGACGCGGCGCCGCGCCGCGGCTGCTCGCGCTCCCGCGCCTTCTGCGCTGGATGGGCGCCTCGGTGCTGGTGGCGGCCGCCTTCACCTTCATGCTCCAGAACTGGGAGCGGGGCGACGACGTGGCCCGCACCTTCCACTTCCTCGGCTTCACGGGCGTGCTGGCCGCCGCGGGCTTCTTCTGCGGCCTGCGCATCGGTGACGAGAAGAGCGCCCGCACCTTCCTCGGACTGGCGGTGGGTGCGGTGCCCGTGCACTTCACCGTGCTCGGGGCGCTCCTCTACTCACAGTTCCCCTGGCTCTCCGGCTACACCGCGTATCCGGACTACGCCCACTTCTCGGCCCCGAATCAGGCGGCCGCCCTGCTCGCCACCGGGGTGGGCTTCCTGCTCTTGATTCCCGTCTGCTGGGCCGCCTTCCTGGCCTTCGCGCGGCCGAGGGCGCTGGCGCTGACCGGCGCCTTCCTGCTCGCGAACGCCGCGCTGCTGGTACCCACGCGCCATCCGGACCTGATCGGACTGCTCGCGCTCGCGCTGCTGGCGGCCACCGTGCTCTTCGACCGCCGCTGGCTCCAGGGCGTCCAGGCCCTGCGCACGAGCGAGGGCGCCTTCACCCGCCTGCTGATGGCGGTGCCCTTCCTGATCCTGGTGGGCCGGACGCTCAACCTGTACGACCCGTCCTCCTTCTTCCTGTCGGCGCTGATGGCCTGTCTCGCCGTGGTGCTCTTCCTGCTGCTGCCCTCGCTGACCGACGAGCGAGGGCTCGCGCGCCTCTTCCAGGGTGTGAGCCTGGTGCCCACTGCGGCCGCCTGGCTGCTGGTGGTGGACGCGCTCCAGCAGGGTCTGGGCTTCGGTGCCTCCTGGCTGCTGCCGCTCTGTTGTCTGCCCATCGCGGGCCTCTTCGCCGCCCTCTCGCTGCGGGCGGTGGGGGGCGGCGCCGGCATGCGCCGCCTCGCCGCGGTGCTGGCGAGCGGCGGGATGCTGGCGCAGCTCGTGCTCTTCCCCAGCCTGACCGCGTCGTTCTGGTGCCTGGCCATCGCGATCGCGACCTCCGCGTACGGCTTCGCCGCGGAGCAGCGCGGCGTCTTCCTCACCGGCCTCGCCGCCATGGCCTTCGGTCTGCTCTACCACGTGCGCTACGCGGCCGACCTCTACGCGCTGAGCCCCTGGGGCTCGCTCGCCGTGCTCGGCATCGTCACGGTCCTTGCCGCCGCGGTGCTCGAGCGTCACCACCGCGCGCTCGTCGCCCACGTGCTCGGCCTGCGCGAGCGGATGGCGGGCTGGAGCAGCTGAACCGCTCGGGCACGAGCTCCGTGAGCTCCTCTAGCTGCTCGACTTCGCTCGCCTCCGGCTCGCTGCGCGGAGTCTGCACGGCTCTGCCGCGCAGGCTCCTAGCCGCCGCGCAGCTCGCCCTGGATGCAGAGGGTGTGCTCTGCTCCGCGTCCGCAGACGGTGGCAGGGCCGAACTCGATCTCGGCGCCCGCGCACTGGCGCGCCACCTGCTGGAGCATCCTCTGCTGGCTGCGGAGCACGGTCTCGCGGCTCCGCGCTCCCTCGCTCTCCTTGGCATCGAACTTCGCGGCGAGGTCGATCGCCCAGCCGTCGTGGACGCTGCGCTGGCTCAGCAGCTGCGAAGGCCTCTGCCGGCTGGCCAGCTCGGGGTCGGCGAGCTGGAACCAGTAGGCCATGCCGTGCTTCGTGGGCATCTCGCGGAAGCCGACGACCCCCGTCTCTCCGCGCATCGTGGCGACGATGCATTCGTCGCCCAACGGGTCGGGGATTCGAACCTCCGTCTGCACGACCTGGGGGCTGGCGCAGGCCAACGCCAGCAGGCCCAGCACCGAGCTCCAGCGTAGCCGCCGCACGTCGCGCAAGTCCCAGCCCTACAGCGACCAGTCGCTGAAGAGCTTCTTGCGGAAGTCGCGGAGCTCGCGGGAGCCGGCGGGGTCGGCGTGGGCCTCGAGGTCGGCGAACTTGGCGGACATGGCGACGAGGCGGGCGGCGATGACGCGGCCGATCCCGTACACGGCCTTGAGCACCGCGGTGTCGCCGGCCTCGATGCGTGCATCGACGTCTTCGTGGGCGAGCGACAACAAGCGGCTCGGCACGGCGGCGCGCACGTTCGCGCTGCGCTTCTGGCCGGTGAGCAGCTCGAGCTCGCCCACGATGGCCGGTGCCGTGAGCTCGGCCAGCACGACGTCGGGTCCGCTCTTGGGCATGTAGACGTCGACCCGGCCCTCGAGCAGGAAGTAGAGCTTGCCGCCCTCGTCGCCGCGGCGGATCAGCTCCTCGCCCGCCTCGAGCGAGCGTTCCGCGCAGGACCGCCGGAAGTCGGAAAGCTGCTCGGGGCTCAGGTGCTGGAGGGCGGGGACGGCGTCGAGATCCATGGTTCCTCCCGGCTCAGATGCCGCGTAGGACGGTGGCCTTGCCCACCTCGCGCACGGCGATGACGAAGGCCGCCGTGCGATGGTCGAGCTTCTTCGCGCGCCCCAGCGCACACACCTCGTCGTAGGCCTTGCGCAGAATGGGCTCGAGGCGCGCGTTCACCTCCTCCTCGCTCCAGTAGAAGTGCTGGTTGTTCTGCACCCACTCGAAGTAGCTGCAGGTGACGCCGCCCGCGTTGGCCAGGATGTCGGGCACGACCATGACGTCGCGATCGACGAGCAGCTCGTGCGCGTCGGGCTTGGTGGGTCCGTTGGCGCCCTCGACCACGAGTCGCGCCCGGATCCGCTTCGCTACGTCGAGGTCGATCACGCCTCCCAGGGCGCAGGGCAGGAGCGCGTCGACGTCGCTGGCCAGGAAGGCCTCGAGGCTGCTGGCGTCGCTACCGGGGAAGCCGGCCACGGAGCGGTTGGCGTCGTTCGCCACGTGCTCGATCAGGGCCGGGACGTCGAAGCCCTCGGGGTTCTCGATGTAGCCGCCGTGGTCGCCCACGGCCACGAGCTTCGCCCCGTGCTCGGCCAGGATTCGCGCCGCCCAGCTGCCGACGTTGCCGAGGCCCTGCACCGCGAAGGTGGCGCCCGAGACGTCGATGCCCAGGTCCTTCATCGCCCACAGGGTGCACAGGGCGACGCCGCGTCCGGTGGCCGCGACCCGCCCCTGGGAGCCGTTGAGCTCGATGGGCTTGCCCGTCACCACGCCCGGCGAGTAGCCGTGGGCCTTCGAGTACTGGTCCATGATCCACGCCATGGTCTGGGCGCCGGTGTTCACGTCGGGCGCCGGGATGTCGACCGTCGGCCCGATCACCACCTGGATCTCCTCGGTGAACTTGCGCGTCAGGCGCTCGACCTCACCCGGGCTCAGCGTGCGCGGATCGACCTGGACGCCGCCCTTGGCGCCCCCGTACGGGATGCCGACCACCGCGGTCTTCCAGCTCATCAGGCTGGCGAGCGCGTTCACCTCGCCCTCGTCGACCTCCGGGTGGTAGCGGAGCCCGCCCTTGAAGGGACCCCGGGCCGCGTTGTGCTGGATGCGGAAGCCCTCGTAGACCGCCACCGAGCCGTCGTCGCGCTCGATCGGGACGGCGACCTGGAGCTGCCGCTCGGGGGTGGTGAGGAGGCGCTCGATGCGCTCCCCCACGTCCATCAGGCGGGTCGCCCCGGAGAGGTAGCGGAGGGTGTCTTCGTAGGACATCTGGCGCCCCATTATGGGACGCCCAGGGGTGGAGGGCTAGGAGCCTGCGCGGCAAAGCCGCGCGGGCTCCGCGCAGCGAGCCATAGGCGAGCGGAGTCGAGCAGCTAGGAGGCGACCCAGTTACCCGAAACGGAACGGTTCTTCCACCCGCGTGGCGATGGCTCGGAGGGCGGCCGGGAAAGTGGTGGCCCGGGGCTTCGGTTCTCCTAGTCTTCCTGCGACCACCCATGGGCTCCGCGAACGAAGAGGCGCGGAGCGGAGGTCGCCTTTGGATCTCTCGCGCCGACGGTTCCTGCTTGCAGCGGGCGGTGGGGCCCTCAGCCTGGGCGGGCTCGCTGGGCGGGCGTCGGGCGCGAATCTCCTCGAGCTCGGCACCAACCCGCAGCAGCTCGAGACGCCGCTCGAAGTCTTCGACCGCCTGATCACCCCGCCCCCTCTGTTCTTCGTGCGCAGCCACTTCGGGCCCCCGGCGCTGCGCCCGGACCGGGCGCTAGCGATCACGGGCCTCGTCGGCCGGGAGCTCTCGCTCACCCCCGACGACCTGCGCGCGATGCCGTCGTCGACGGTCACCGCGGTGGTGATCTGCGCGGGTGCGGGCCGCTCGCTCTACGAGCCGCGCGTTCCCGGGGTGCAGTGGGGAAACGGCGCGATGGGGCAGGCCGAGTGGCGCGGCGTGCGCCTCGCCGACCTGCTCGCCGAAGCCGGCGTCGGCGACGAGGCCAAGCAGGTGGGCCTGCGCGGCGCCGACCGGCCGCCCATGCCGACGACGCCGCCCTTCTACCGGAGCTTGCCGATCGAGCGGGCCCTCGATCCGACCACCCTGGTCGCCTACGAGATGAACGGCGCGCCCGTGCCGCTCTCGCACGGCGGCCCGCTGCGTCTGGTCGTGCCGGGCTGGGCGGCCGACAACTGGACGAAGTGGCTCGTCGAGCTCGACCTCCGCAAGGACGAGGCGCCGGGCTTCTACATGCAGACGGCCTACCGGATGCCGGATGCGCCCGTGGAGCCCGGCCGGGCCGCACCGCCCGAGGGCACGCACCCGGTGCACCAGTTCCCGGTGAAGTCGGTGATCGCGCGTCCCGCCGACGGCGCGCGCGTGGCGCGCGGCAGGAGCGAGGTCGTGGGCGTCGCGTTCTCCGGGCACGCGGGAATCGACCGGGTCGACGTGTCGGCCGACGATGGCAAGACGTGGAGCGCGGCGAAGCTGGAAGGCGAGGCGGGTCTCGGGCGCTGGCAGGTGTTCCGTGCTTCGGTGGACCTGAAGGAGAGCGGCGCCGCTGCCGTGCTGGCGCGCGCGACCGACTCGGCCGGTAACGTGCAGCCGCGCACGCCGACCTGGAACCCCGGCGGCTACTTCTGGAACGGCTGGCACCGCGTCGCGCTGGAGGTGGCGTGATGCGCGCCCGGTATTTGCTGCTCGCCCTGCTCGGCGTCGCTCTCCCCGGTACCGGCCTCGCCGAGGAGGAGGGAGCGCAGTACGTCGCGGCCTTCTGCACCGTCTGTCACGGCGCGGATCTGATCCATCAGCAGCGCCTCACCGAGAAGCAATGGCGCGCGGAGGTCGACAAGATGGTCGGCTGGGGCGCGCGCGTGGAAGGTGACGCCATGAAGGAGACGCTCGTCGCCTATCTCGCGAAGAACTACGGCCCCGACGCCGGGTCCGGTGCGGTCCGCCGCATCGAGACCCGGGTGGCGCAGTCGGCCGTCGCCCCGCTTCCCGACGACCCGTTCGGCGGCGGCGACGCGGCGCGCGGGAAGCAGCGCTTCGACCAGGACTGTGCCGCCTGCCACGGCCCGGACGCGCTCGGCCAGCTCGGGGTGAACCTGGTCGACCGCTACCTCCTCTACCGGGCGCCCGAGTTCGCCACGATCCTGCGCGAGGGCAAGCGCGAGCTGATGCCCGGCCGTACGATCGACGACGCGGGCGTCGCGGACCTGCTCGCCTACCTGCGGACGCTGCCCCGGTAGCGGGCCGCACCGGCCCACACCGTCCCGCATGGGGCGCGCGTGAGGGGAGGGCTAGACTCCCGCGCCATGGCCGTCGTCGTCGATTCCTACCCGCACCGCACCGGGGAACACTGCGCCTCGACGGCAATGCGCAACATCCTCGCCCATCGGGGCACCGAGCTCTCCGAGGGCATGGTCTTCGGTCTGGCCAGCGGGCTCGGCTTCTTCTACCTGCGCCAAGAGGGGCTCAGCCCCACGCGCATGTTCCACGGCCGAACGATGACGCTGGAGGGCGACTTCGGGGAGAACACCGGCATCGACCTGGTCGATCGCCCCGAGGCCGACGACGATCGCGCCTGGCTGCTCCTGCGCGAGCGCATCGACGCAGGCCAGCCCGTCATGCTCAGCACCGACACCTTCTATCTCGGCTACCACAACACCTCGAGCCACTTCCCCGGCCACCGCTGCGTGGTCGTGGGCTACGACGACGCCAGCGAAACGGTGCTCATCGCCGACCGCAAGTTCGACGAGTACCAGCGCTGCTCCTACGAGGAGCTGCGCCGCTCGCGCAACGCGCCCGATTACCCGATGCGCTGCGACAACCGCTGGAGCGACTTCGGCACCGATCCGAGCCGGGAGCTCCCGCTCCCCGAGGCCGTGGCCCGAGCGCTGGGCCGCAACGCGCGCGAGATGCTCGAGCCCTCGACCGACCTTCCCGCCGGCATCCCCGCCATGCGGGCCCTGGCCGAGGACCTGCCGCGCTGGGGCGAGGCGGCGGACTGGTCGTGGGCGTCGCGCTTCGGCTACCAGGTCATCATCAAGCGCGGCGCGGGCGGGAGCTTCTTCCGCAGCCTCCACGCCGAGTTCCTGCGCGAGTCGGAGGCGCTGCTACCGGCGTTGGCCGAGGCGAAGCTGGCCGAGCGCATGGACCGCATCGCCGCTGGTTGGCGCGAGCTCGCCGCACCGCTGAAGGAGCAGAGTGAGCGAACGATTAGCGAGCCGAAGCTCTTCACCGAGGCCGCCGAGATCGCGGCGCGCCTCGCGGATCTCGAAGAGGGCTTCTTCCGCGACGTCCTGACGCTGCGACTCTGAGGCTCGCGCCGGAAGCCGTGGCCGGTCGTCGCGACCGCGACGACGGAACTTCTTTTCCCCGATTGGCGAAACCCTGTCCTTCCGGCGCTCGGGGCGGGGCGCCCGCGCCGCGCCCCGGAGTTTGCCAAGCCCCTGCAGAGACTGAGGAATCCGGCGCGCCGGTGGGCAGTCCCATGACGGGTACGACACTTGCATGTGTGCGCGTCCGGAAGGGGATGCCTGCGGACATCGCGGGCCCCGTGGGAGACAAGGAGCCTCGCGATGAAGCGCACGGGACCGCTGCTGATCCCGACCCTGCTGGTGCTGGTGGCCGGAGTCGCTTCCGCGACGCCCGTCGTCTTCCAGCTCGATGACGTCACCATCGTCGGAGGCAGCTTCCCGACCTCCCAGACCTACTCGCCCCCCTTCCCGATCGTGGGCTCGGGGAACCTGGACCCGGGGGCCGGCACGGGGTTTCTCACGCTGCCCGATTACTCGATCGTCATCGACGTGAACCTCGATGGACCCGACGCCCGGCTCGACGTCAGCAACTGGAGCCAGACGATCACCTCGATCGACGGCGACGGAAACATCACCTCGACGGGGGGCGGTACCACCACGTGCATGGTGCTCGGGGGCATCGGCAGCTTCATCTGCCCGACCGTTCCGCCGAACATCGCGGGGTGGCCGCCCGCCGACAGCGCCTCGGCCCTGAGCTCCGCTGTCCTGGACGAGACCCTGCAGACCATCACGGTCATCGACAACTCCTCGGCCGCGGCCGGCACGGTCACCCAGTTCTACAGCTACACGATCGTTCCGGAGCCGGGCACGGTGCTGCTGCTCGCGGGTGGCCTCGTCGGGCTGGGGCTGGGAAGGCGCCGGGGTCGCGGCTAGGAGGCCGACACCGTCGCCGTGCTTCGGTGCTCTCGCGCTGGAGCCAGATCGCTGAGCGCGCGCCCGCTGCGCGGGCGCCGTCAGCTCTCTGCCAACGACTGGCCCTCGCGCGGCCTCAGCAGCAGCTCCATCAGCGAGAGCTCGCCGGGCACGCCGACCCGCAGCGGGAAGCCGTAGAAGCCGGTGCCGCGGTGCACGTAGAGGCGGTTCGAGCCGTGGGCGAAGAGGCCGTGGTCGGGCCAGCGGGAGCGCGAGAGCACCGTCCAGTCGAGGCCGAAGCTCACCAGGCCGACCTGCCCGCCGTGCGTGTGGCCGGAGAGCGTGAGGTCTACCTCGCCCTTGGGCACGTGGCGGAAGCCCAGCGGATCGTGCAGGAGCAGGAGCCGCAGATGGCCGTTGCGCCGCGGAAAGCGCTGGAGCAGCCCCTCGATTCGCTCCGCCCGGTCGCGGCGGTGGTAGTCGGCGCCCACGAGCTGCACGGGGCCCACCGGCGTGTCGGCCACGGCCTCGTCGTCGACGAGCAGCGTCACCGCGTTGCGCTTCATGGCGTCGCGCACCTCGTCCGGCGCCTCGTGGTCGTGGTTGCCGAAGATCGCGAAGCAGCGACCCGGCAGCCGCTGTAGCGGCTCGAGGGCTTCGGCGAGCGCTCCCGGCGTGTCGTTGCTCTCCATGGTGAGGAAGTCGCCGGTGAGCAGCACCAGGTCGGGGTCGTGGTCGAGCAGCCGCGACACGTTGCGGCGCAGACGCCTCACGCTCTGCCAGGGCCCGAGATGGGGGTCGGTGAGCTGCACGATGCGCAGCGGACGCGGGTGGAGCGGCTTCGGTGTCCGGCGCCGGTGGCGCTCCACCGGCACCCGCGTGACCTCGTCGGGTCCTTCGTCGCCGAGCCGCACCCGCACGATCTCCATCCACGGCCGGATCGAGGTGACCACCGACGCGGCGCCCACGACGTAGGGCAGGAGGTCGAGCCAGCGCAGCGCGTGGAGCACCGTGCCCAGGTCCAGCGCCCAGAAGAGGGCGCGAGGCGGGAGCAGGGCCAGGAGCCACACGCTCGCGAGGGCCCCCGTGGCGGCGAAGTACTGGCCCGGGATCGAGACGGCCAGCCGGAAGATCCGGCCGCGCATGCGGGCGCGCACCAGGTGCGCGTAGTGTGCCGCGGCCGCGAGCATCATGTAGAGGAAGCCGACGTCGAGCCAGCCGGTGTACGCAGGCAGGGCCCACGTGCTCACGCGCGCGTGGGTGACGACGGCCCCGATGAGCGAGATCGCCATGACGATCGCGGCGAAGATCGCGAAGGTGCGACCCCGCACGAGCCAGGCGTAGCTCGGCACGACCGCCCACATCGCGAACGCGATGGCAGGGAAGATCCAGGACGGCAGCGGCTCCACGGCGGAAGCCTAGGCCATCCGCAGGGAAGATCCCGGGGCCCGCAGCTGGCTTCGGCCCTGCGTGGAAGCGAGGCGAGGTGCGCCTCCGTGGCGCACGCCGCGGCGGCGGCCCCTGGCGCGTGGGCTGCGCTGGCCGCGAGTGAAGCGATTCACAGCCTCGCCGGGATACCCCGACTAGCCTGCAGCCCGCCCGTCACGGGAGGAACGTCATGAGGCAACGGATCGCGATCGGATTGCTGGCACTGTCCGTGCTGGCGCTCGTCGGCTCGAATCCGAGCCTCGACAGCCTCCGCCAGCAGAGCGACCAGCTCTTCAAGCGCGTGGGCGAGTTCGGCCAGGAGATGGACGGCGTCAATTACGCGCTCGACGAGCTGTTCGACATGGTGAGTGTCTCGCGGCGAGACGTCGATAACGTCTCGCTCGCGCTGGACGGCCTCGGAGAGAGTGGTGATGCGACCATCGACGCGCTCTGCGACTACGTCGACGTGAAGGGCGACAGCTACCGGCCCTTCGTTTGTGAGCCGCGCTGTGGCTGCCCCGGAGCCGACTTCGAGGACCTGGGGCTCGATTCTTGCTCGGAGCAGTCCGGGGACACCCTCCTCGCGACGGGGAGCGCGCCGAGCAGCTGCGTCGATGGGATGTGCAGCGGCTCCCTCGCCGGCTTCTGCAATCCCGCCAACCCCGTGTGTCCGCAAGGCTTCGCCTGCGCGAGGGTGGGCTCCAGGTTCGCCTCGACGACACGCTGCGTGCGCACGTGCTCGAGCGACGCCGAGTGCCCGGCGGTGCAGACGGCCGCGGTCTCCCTCTCCGGCGTCGGCCCGCCCGGCACGCAGTCGGTCGTCACCTGCTGGGTCTCCTCAGGGGCCTTCAGCGACTCGGCGACCATCAACATGACGGATGCCATGGCCTGCCTCGACGAGATCGAGGCCCTGACGGGCCCCTGTCGGTAGGAAGGGTGCCTGGGCGTGCCTGAAGCTCGATCGGCTCTTTCAGTAGGCGTATCCTCTGGGCGAGCGTAGGGCGAAGGGCAATGGCCAGGATCTTCATCAGCTATCGCCGCGAGGACTCGGCGCCCTACGCCGGCCGGCTCCACGACCGCCTCGTCCAGGAGTTCGGCCGCGCCAACGTCTTCATGGACATCGACACCATCGACCCGGGCGTCGACTTCGTGCAGGCGATCGAGGCGGCGGTGTCGCGCGTCGACTTCATGCTCTGCGTCATCGGGCCCAGCTGGCTCCTGACCGACGCCAACGGCCGGCTCCGCCTCGAGGACCCGCACGACTTCGTGGCCCTCGAGGTGGCGAGCGCCCTCGACCGGGAGATCCGCGTGGTGCCCGTGCTGGTGGGGGGCGCCGAGCTGCCGACCGTGGAGCAGCTCCCCGAGGCCCTCCACGGCCTCACCCGGCGCAACGCCATCCGCCTCGACAACGCCGACTTCCAGCGCGACGCCGACCGCCTGGTCGACAGCATGCGGCGCGCCCTCGGGACCGAGGACGAGAGGCCGTCGTGGAAGGGGCCGCTCGCGCTGGTGGCGTCTCTGCTGGTTATCGCGGCGCTGGCAGGCGCGTTCTGGCTGCGGGGGGGCCTCGGCACCGGCGAAGCGACGCCGGCCCAGAAGAAGGTGGCGGTTCGCGAGGTCGAGCCGCTCGAGGGGGAGGCGCGCAGGGAGGTCGAGCCGGCCCCGCTGAAGGCGCCGGCGCTCGAGCTGGTGCGGTGGTCCGTCACGCCCTCGTCGCC
>JAAUYK010196571.1_pt1 | contig 10691 bp, 13 predicted proteins | sample 7278021 | NCBI WGS metagenome assembly JAAUYK01 (sample SAMN14350223, study PRJNA611818) | marine sediment metagenome | isolation source: surface marine sediment (1.8m) | place: French Polynesia: Moorea | collected 2018-08
CCCCGGAGACCGCCTTGGACGGCGCGGCGCTGCAAGCCCGTGCCGGGCATCTGCGCCCCGGCGATATCGCGCTCTTCAAGACCGCCTGGGGAGCCCGCCGATCGATCGATACCCCCGAGTTCTGGACCGAGGCGCCCTACGTCACACGCGATGGCGCTGAGTGGCTGCGGGGACGGGCCCCGCGGGCGGTCGGCTTCGACTTCCCCCAGGACTATCCGATCCGCCTGCTGCTGAAGGGCGAGGTCCGGCCGATCGAGGAGCAAGTCACCCACGACGTCCTGCTGCGCGACGGCGTGGTCCTCATCGAGTATCTGGTCAACACCCAGGAGATCGACCGCGAGCGGGTCTGGTTCTGTTGCCTACCCTTGAAGATCGAGGACAGCGACGGCGCCCCGGTCCGCGCCATCGCGATGCTCGACGCCTGAGGTCGCCGGGGGGTCCCATTCGGCGTTAACCGATCGCGAGGGCCGCCCGGCTAGGCTGGTCCCCTGCCGAGCGTTGCGAAGGGATCTCATGACGACCAGGCAAGACCTTGATGGGCCATCCCCTTCGGCCGGACACTGGCTGACCGCCGCGCGGCTGCGCGCCTATCCGATGATCCTGCTCGCCGTCTTCGCCCTGGCGATCTTGGGTTATGTTGCTGCCTCCGACGGCCTGGAGGATCCCCTGGGCAAGCCCTTGGGGACCTACTTCAGCCCCTTCCATGCCGCCGCCCGCCTGGCCCTGCAAGGCGAGGCGGGCGGTGCCTACCGGCCGGAACAGCTGCTGGCGGTCCAGCAAGGCGCAATTCCCGGGACCGACGACGTCTTCGTCTTTCCGCAGCCGCCGGTCTTCCTGCTGATGATTCTGCCCTTCGGTCTGCTGCCCTACGTTCCGGGTCTGCTGGCCTGGCTCGCACTCGGCTACGGCAGCTATGCCGCCTCGCTGCTGAGCCGCCGGGAGGCCCGGGCCGCAACCTGGGCGGTCGTCGCTTTTCCAGGGGCCATCGTCTGCGCCCTCAACAGTCAGACCGGCCTGCTGGCGGTGGCGTTGCTGGTCGGGGCGATGGGCCTGCTCGAGCGACGGCCGCTTTGCGCGGGCCTGCTGCTCGGCCTCTGCGGCTTCCGCCCGGAGCTGTTCCTGGCCTCGAGCCTGGCCCTGGCGGCCGGCGGCCACTGGCGGACTCTCGGGATGGCCGCAGCCAGCCTGGCCGGGTTGGTCGTGGTCTCTTTTGCGGCTTTCGGGACGGCAGCCTGGCTCGCCTTCCGGGAGAGCCTGCCCTGGCTGGGTCAGGTCTTGGCCGAGGGTTGGTTACCCTGGTTCAAGTTGATCAGCGTCTACGGTGCCGGCCGGCTTGCCGGTTTGGGGCTCGAGGCAGCGGTCCTCTTGCAGGCCGCAACCACGCTGCTGGCTTTGGCGGGCCTTGTCTGGGCCTGGCGCAGGCCGGCGCCGCTGGAGCTCAAGGCCGCGATTCTGGGCTGCTCGGCACTGCTGGTCTCGCCGCTGACCCTCTACTACGACCTCGTCGTTCTCGCCATGCCTCTGCTGTTCCTCGCCTTGGAGGGACAGCGGCATGGCTGGCGGACTGGGGAGCGCGAGCTTCTGGTCGCTGTCTGGGTTATGCCGCTGCTCGTCCTTCCCCTGGGGCAGGTGGCGGGCTTGCAACTTGCGCCTTTTGTGAATGTGGTCATGTTGCTGGCGCTGCTCCGAAGGATCGCGGGCTGGTGGGCGGAGGAGCCCTCCGCCGGTAGATCGCCTCAGATGCAGAGACCGTGAGCGCGTCTTTGACGAAAACCGATGCCGGACGGATACTCCCGCGATGAAACCCCGATTCGTCGAAATCGCTTCGCTGGCCGCTTCTTGCTTGGTCCTTGCTGCTTGTGGCGAGCCCGGTGAAGTGTCCTACCGGCCAGCCTGCGAGCAGGGACTTGAAGAAGGTTTCGCCGCCTTGCGTCGGGCCGAGGCGCGGGGGCTCAAGGGCTCGGCGGACTGGACCCGGGCGGCGAGCTTGTTAAGCGCTGCGCAGGTTCAGAAAGAATTCGGGGAGTACCAGAATTGCACTGCCAAGGTGGGGCGGGCAGAGATCTACCTGAGCACGCTGGAGGCCAAGTAGTCCGCCTCGACTAAACTTTACGAGGCTGTCGAGCCTTTCCGAGACCGAGTCCGGCCAGCTTCCAGATCACCAGCATGAGTGCGATCGAAAGATAGCCGTCGACGGCGTAGTGCCAGCCGAGGTGGACCGAGCCGAGCAAGATCACGATGGCGTAGCCGGTGAGCAGCCAGCCGAGCCGGCGCGAGATCCGCCAGCCCAGCAAGGCCTGCAGGGTGGCGATCGCGATGTGCAGGCTGGGCATGGCCGAAATCCCGCCGCCGACCGCGATGCCGGAGCTTCGGTAATTCTCCCAGAGATAGTTCTGCGCCTCGAGCGACCAATTGGTAAAGCTGGCATCGGCCGCCCTGAGATAGTCCATGAGGGGTCCATAGGGATCCTGTCCAGCGACCACCGCGCCGTAAAAGCAGGGACCGGCGGAGGAGAGCAGCAGGGCGAGGCCGTTGCCGAGCAGCGTCCAGGCGAGCAGGAAGCTGAGCAAGTACTGTTGACGCAGGCGCAGGTCTCGCAGCGAGAAGATCTGCCAGCAGAGGATCAAGTACATCAGCGGCAGCCAAAGGTTATAGAGGTAGCTGAAGACCGAGGTGATCGGCGGGTACCCGAGGACCGGATGAAGCAGCTCCCAAGGATGCCAGCCGAAATGCAGCGCGCGGTCGAGCTCCATGAAGGCCTGGTCGTAGGCGAAGGGATGGATCAGCGGGATCGCGTTCTTGACCGAGGTGAAGGCGCTGCTGAACAGGGGCACCAGTAGCAGCGGGATCAGCGCCATCGCGATGCGATCGAGCCCGAACTTCTCGTCGTCGAGGATCGCCGACAGCAGGCCGCGCGGGCGGAAGGGCCTGACGTGGAAGACGTGATGCAACAGATGGCCGAGCAGGACGCAGGCGGCGGCCGCCGCCGCCGGGATCACGGCGCTCAGAACGTAGATCCCGAGCGCCAGCTCGTGGGGATAGCCATTGAGGCCGAGTAGGCTGTGGGCGAGCAGGCTGTAGCCGATCCCGAGTGCCAGCAGCACCCGGTGGTGCCGCAGACTGACCGTGAGCGCGCCGCAGAGGCGCGCGCCGAAGGCCGGGCGTTCCCGAATCGAGGTCTCACTCAAAGCGTCGTCCTGAAGTCTTTGATTTGCAATGTCTTCTAAGCGGTCTTGCCTAGCATTTTGTTAAGCCGACCGCAGGGATGCAGTTTTCGCCGATGTCGCAACCGCGGCGCGCGCCTTGCGGAGCTGAACGGCCTGGCCTTAAGCTCTGAACCACAAGGAAATCTGGCAGGTGTCACAGCACCCATCACTCAGGCGTGTATCGGTGCTTGCGCTCCTGAACAGGATCGGGCGCGAGCCCGGAACAGGGGAGGAAGACATGGAGTCCAGTCTCAAGCTATCCGGCGTTCTGGCGGCCTTCGCTGCCGCGGCCGCCATGTCCACGGCCGCCGTCGCCGACACCAGCGAAGTGACCTGGCAGACCAGAGTCGTGGTCGAGAAGACGGGCGCCCACTGCGCCGACGATCCCAAGTGTTTCAACCGATACCACCCGTCGATCCCGCCGGCCGCGCGTGCCAACCCGGGCGACTACATCGTCTTCGAGACCCGCGACGCCCTGGACAGCGACCTCGACCTGGAGTCGACGGCCGAGGACGTCACGGCGCTGGATTTGTCGCTGGTGCATCCCATGACCGGCCCGGTCTTCATCGAAGGCGCCAAGCGCGGCGACGTAGTGGTCGTGACCCTGGTCGACATCGAGCCGGACCAGTACGGCTACACCGTGATCGTGCCAGGCTTCGGGTTCCTGCGGGACCTTTACCCCGACCCCTACATCGTCAATTGGAAGACCAGCCGCCTGAAGGCAGTTTCGGACCAGATGCCGGGCGTGGCGGTTCCCTTCCAGGGCTTCATGGGTTCGGTCGGCGTGCTGCCGGGAGAGCCGGAGGTCGAAGCCTGGCTGGCCCGCGAGGGGGCCCTGGCCGAGGCCGGCGGCATCGCCCTGATGCCCTTGCCGGCCGGAGCGCAGCCGGCGGCGGTCTGCGGCGCCGAGGGCAGCCACAAAGACAGGTGCCTGCGTACCATCCCGCCGCGCGAGAACGGCGGCAACATGGACGTCAAGCAGATGCAGATCGGCACCCGCCTGCTGCTGCCCTGCTTCGTCGACGGCTGCGGCCTCTTCGTCGGCGATGTGCACTACGCCCAGGGCGACGGCGAGGTCTCGGGCACCGCGATCGAAATGGGTGCCAAGGTGACCGTCGTCACCGAGGTGCTGGAGGACCTGGCCGATGAGGTCAGCCAGCCGCACTTCGAGGGCGGTGCGGAACTCAAGGCGACCATGCCGTCGAACTTCTACGCCACGATCGGCCTACCGCTGAAGGACAAGGGCTCGGTTCCAATCTACGACACCTATCTCGATTCCCAGAAGATCGCCGACCTGGAGAACCTCTCCGAGAGCCTGACCTTGGCGGCCCGGGACGCCCTGATCCAGATGATTGACTACATGGTCGAGGAGCACAATTTGACCCGGGAGCAAGCCTACATCCTGGCCAGCGTGGCGGTCGACCTGCGGGTCGGGCAGGTGGTCGACGTGCCGAACTACGTGGTGACGGCGATCCTAAACCTCGATGTCTTCGAAGGGGAATAAAGCCATGGAACGGCGCGCCTTCCTGGGCGCCGCAGGCCGGGCCGCACTGGTCGTGGCGGCGGCAGGTCTGCTGCCGGCTCACACGCCCTACCGGCAGTGGGTCGTCTACCGCAAGCGGCATCTCATGATCCTCGGCAGCAAGGAGGATCCGGAGGGCTATGCCAAGTGCCGCAGCCTGGCCGAGCGCCTGGCGGCGGCGATACCGGAGAGTCGGGCCCGACCCAGCCGGGCGGCCAGCGCCGAGCGCATGGCCAGCCTGCTCAGCACCGGGCAGATGGACCTAGCCGTGGTCGATGCCGAGACCGCTCGCGATTTCGTGGCCGGGGCGGGCCCCTCCCAGGGCTACGGTCCGATCGACCTGCGACTGCTCCAGGCGCTAGACGTCGACCATTTGCTGGTCGCCCGGACGGCCTTTTCGGCGGCCCACGCCTACCGGGTGGCGGAAGCCCTGGGTGCGCAGGATCCGGGGCAGGGCGCCCCTCTGCCGTTGCATCCCGGGGTCGCGGCCTTCCTCTCCGGGGCACCGGCGCCTGCCGGGCCTGTGCCAGAGCCGGCTGAAGACGAACACCATCACTGACGCCGGCCGCGCCCCACGTCCGCCGCGGTGTGGCCTTCGCGTCGTCACAGTCACACCCCATCTTCGGATTGGGACAATGGGATTTCTGTGATGAGCGGGAAGCGCCGCCGGAGACGCGGAACCGGCATAGCGTCGAGAGGCCAGACACGGAGCTGTCGGTCCGGCCCTCTGCGCGAACTAGGCTTGCTCTTGGTACTCCTATCCCTTCTTGGAGCGAAGCTCGGCTGGGACTCGCTGGCTGACAGCTCATCCATCGAACTGCTCTGGCTGGCCGGCGAGTTAGGCTATCACTTGGCCGCGGCGGAAGAGGCGCTCGGCGTCCTGCTGCCGTGATCTCGCGTTGAAGTCACCATGCCTCCACCTGATATCTTGGTCCTGACGAAAGCCCCAAGAAAGGGATCGCCGCCATGGCCTTTTCGATCCGACGGCTCGACCACGTGGTTCTACGGGTTGCCGACCTTGACCGTTCGATCGCCTTCTATCGCGAGGTGCTGGGCTGCCACGAGGAGCGGCGTGTCGAGAGCATTTCGCTGGTCCAGATGCGCGCCGGCGAATCTCTCATCGACCTGATTCTCACGCCCTCGGAGCCGGACTCCGAGACAGGGAACATGGACCACTTCGCCCTGCGTATCGATCCCTTCGACGAGTCGGACTTGCGCCAACACCTGGAAAGATATGGGGTCGAGGTCGGCGAGGTGGCCTCCCGCTACGGCGCGGAGGGCAGCGGACCCTCGCTCTACATCGAGGATCCGGACGGCAACACCGTCGAGCTCAAGGGGCCGCCCGACGCCTGATCCGGCGCGTGCTGCCCGGCCAGAGCAGCCCGGAGCCTGCCGGCGGACTGCGTTTCAATCTGCAACGGGCCACCGGCGGCGAGCAGAAGCACCGCGCCGTGCTCCTGGCTGAAGCGCCGGGCCTCGCGTAGGACCGAGCTTTCCGCCGAGCCGAACCGGGTCGCATCGAGGAACTCGGCCAGCAGGTAGCCACGACCGGAAACGAAGCTCCGGACCTGGAACCGTCGTTTCATCAGGCCTTTGGCCCGCGACCCTCCCTTAGGCCTGAAGATCGGGAAATAGGCGACGTAGACAGTCATGTGCGCTCCTGTTCGGCAATAACTAAGCAGGCACTGTGGCGGTTCTGTGATAAGTCCTTGGAACAACAGTGGCGGGGGCGGGACTTGGAGGGGCAGCGGCCGGAAGGTGAGAGCGGGACCACTGCGCCGGGGCAGCCTGCCCCTTCCGTTGGCGGCCTCTGGTCGGACCTGGCCCCGATCACCCGCGGTATCCTCTTGATGGTCGCCTCGACGGTCGGCTTCTCGGCGATGCATGTTTTGGTGCGTTTCGTCTCGGCCGACCTGCACCCCTTCCAGGTCGCCTTTTTCAGAAACGCCTTCGGCGTCGTGGTCTTCCTGCCCTTGATGCTGAAGTCCGGCTTTGCCGTCTTCCACACGCGGCGCCTGGGCCTGCACGGCCTGCGGGCGATGCTCAACGTGACCGCCATGCTGTCTTTCTTCATGGCGCTCAGCCTGACACCGATCGCTCAGGTGACGGCCCTGGCCTTCACGGCGCCGATCTTCGCGGCGGTCCTGAGCGTGGTGCTGCTGCGCGAGCGGGTCCAACTTCGGCGCTGGACCGCGATCCTGCTCGGCTTCCTCGGCACCTTGGTCATACTGCGCCCGGGACTCCAGAGCATCGACTTGGGATCGGTCCTGACCCTGGTCGCGGCCGTACTCTGGGCCGCCACGATGATCGTCATACGGGTCCTGGGCCGGAGTGAATCGAGCCTGACCATCACCGCCTACATGAATGTCCTGCTGGCGCTGCTCTCCCTTGTCCCTGCGCTCCTGTTCTGGCGGACGCCGTCGCTGGCTGCGCTTGCCTGGCTGCTGGTCATCGGGATCCTGGGCACCCTGGCGCAACTCGCCCTGGCCCAGTCCCTGAAGGAAGCCGAGCCAGGCGCGGTGATGCCCTTCGATTTCCTCAAGCTGATCTGGGTGACGATCCTGGGTTACCTGCTCTTCGCCGAGCTGCCGGATGCCTTCATCTGGCTCGGCGGCGCGATCATCGTTTTCAGCACCAGCTACATCGCCTATCGCGAGAGCCAGTTGCGGAAGCGTGGGTCGACGCCGGATCCGCCGCAGGTGTAGGTCACCGTGGAAATCCCTCTTGTAGTGACATGGTTTTTGACTGATTATGCCACTACTAACGATATCGATTTGCTGATCATGGCTTTCGTCAGACGCAGAACAACGCGCGGTGGCACTCTGGTGACCACCCTTATGGAAAGCTTTCGGGACGTAGAGGGCCGGCCGCGGCAGCGGACCCTGGCCAACCTTCGTGGCGCGGAGAGCGCCGATCAGGCGCTGGCCCGCCTGACGGCGGTCGGCTCCAGGCTCGAAGAGCTGTGCCGGGCCGTCGAAGCCGAAGCCGCGGACGTTGCCCGCGCCCTCGCGCGGTCGGCCGACCGGCGGCAAGCCGCCTTGCCGTGGGAGGCCCGGATCGAGCGGGCGGCGCTGGAGAGCCGGGGCCGCTGGCTGACGGCACGCGGCGAGCGGCTCCGCGGCGCTCTGGGCGCCATGGAAGCCGAGCGCGGCACGCTGGAGGCCCATCGCAGCTGGGACGACGCGACACTGCGACGCGCGGTCGAGAGGGAAGGGAAGGCGCTCGACGCCGCCGCCGAGGCAGCGGTCGCAGAACGGCTGGCCGCCAAATCGCTGGAACGACGCAGGGCCAAGAGCGATAGCAAGCTGCGCCAATTCGGTGCCGGCGCCTTGCTCGACGAGCACAGCCTGATCGACACGGCGAAAGCTCTGGGCGTCCTGCCCGACGGCGATTGGCCGCGGGAGTGAGCGGACGACACGCGCCTTGCTTTCTGGAAACCTGTGGCTCTGGCCGAGGGGAGCTGCGTCTCCGCTTCTCGGCAGGCATCGATCGCGCTATTCTGCCCGATAGGCTGACCGGATGGGCTTTCCTCTAGGAAACCCTAGGACAAAGACACTCAAGTATCGTTGAAACGAGGCAAAGAGGACCGATTCGTCATGAGAAACCTCGTCAGGTGGCTGGGAGCCGCCCTTCTCGTCGTCTCTTTCGGTATGTCGGGGGCCAGAGCCGAGCCCATCAAACCCGCCGACCCGCAGCCGGCGGCAGAGGACCTGAAACCAGGCCTTGCGGTCGTCTACTACGGCAACTTCTTCCGTCACATTCGCGAGCTCGTCGAATGGGAGGAATACAAGGATGGCACGCCAGGCGAGCCGCTCCTGGAACTCAAGAGCCGGGTCGGCCTGGGCAAGGTGCTCACCAGCAACTCGGATGACGGGGTTGGCGCCAAGATCACGGGTTACATCTTGCTGGACACACCCGGCAGGTATTCCTTTGCGTTCGAGTCCAACGACGGCGTGCGGCTTGAGATCGACGGTCAGATGATCGTTGAGGATCCGGACGTGCACGCAGACCGCTTCTCCGACATCGGCAGCGTCGAGGTCACGACACCGGGCTGGTATCCGATCACCATTCGTTACTTTGAACGCAAGAACACTTCGACCCTGATGTTCCATTGGTCGCCGCCCGGCACCGAAGGCACCATGCCGCTGGTGCCCGGGGAGGTCCTGGCGCATCGCCCGGGGTAGCCGTCACCCGTCACCTAGTCTTGATCTCTCGGCCGGCCGCTAGCGGCTTCCGTGCGGCGGCGACCGCTCCATGGTTTCGGAGCTGAAGGGGGTGGCGGATGGGGTGGGATTCGAACCCACGAGGAGCGCTTAACCCCTGCCGGTTTTCAAGACCGGTGCCTTCAACCGCTCGGCCACCCATCCGCGCTTTGATATCAGAGAGTTAACAATTCAGCCGGGGAGGCGAAAGAGCGAATTGCCAGCCAATTGCCACCCGGAAAAAGTTCCACTGCGCCTCACGGCTCTCTGATATTCGCAAAAAGTTCATCCATTGCGCGTGCTGCCACGTCCTGCATGCTCGGAAGGACGTGGGAGTAGGTGTCGAGCGTGATTGCGACCGAGGCATGCCCGAGGCGGTCCGACACGATCTTCGGGTGGACATTCTGTTTCAGCAGCATCGTCGCGTGGGTGTGTCGTAGACCATGGAAGGTCACCTTAAGCCCGGCGCGCTGGACCACACGCGAGAACTCCTTGGAGAAGTTCCGCGGCCGAATGGGCCGGCCGTCGAAGCGCCCGAACACCAAGGCCTCGGTCGACCATTTGCTGCCGAGCTTAAGATAGGTCTCCATTTGCCGGAGCTTGTGATGTCTCAGGGTATCGACCGCCGGCACCGGAGGCCATCCGGCACCACCGCGTCGATCTGTCCTGCGCTCTGGATGAGCTCCAGAGAGATCGACGCTTCCGCCAAGCTGACCTGCTTCCCTGAAACTGGACCGCCTGAGATGAGAATATTCTCGTAATGTCGGAGGCTGGCAGAGCGAGGAAAGCCGATGAAGAAGTCGAGATTTTCGGAGCAGCAGATTGCCTTCATTCGGAAGCAGGTTGACGATGGCACGATCGTCGAGGAGGTCTGCCGGAAGGCGGGTATTTTGCAGCAGACGTACTACAGGGGGCGGAAGAAGTACGCAGGCCTGATGCCGTCGGAAGTCCGTCGCCTGAAGCAGCTTGAGGAAGAGGACACCCCCTACGTGAAGCATCAACAGGCAAGCGGCCAGGATGGAAGTGCTTGGCCCTAGGGCATGAACAAATCCACTCAACAGCAGTCTCATTTCCCCGAACTAACAGATTGAACCATGAGCGGACATCGCAAATCGGATCCGATCGGACTCCTGCGACAGCCTTAGCCAGTTTCGTGCAATTGCAGACAATGTGATACTTCCTTCAAGAGACGCCCGGGGGCGAAGCAGATCGTAGCTGGGCAAACGAAGCAATGGAAAGTGAGGAATCCCGCAAAGGATGCTAACACCCCGTGTTGCGACGGCGTAGCATGACTGTAAAAGGGGCTGGACGACATTGAGGGGGGCAGCAGTGAGAGCCGGATACCTCGCCATAGCACGCGAGGAGTTGCCTTTTCTGGTTGGCGTCGGGACTCTCGCGGCTTTCCAGTTTGGCGGCGACTCGTGGCTGGTCGGTTTGAACGATCCTCTGACCGCCGCCGTCCTCTTCACGTGGCTGTTCGTCGCCATGCTTTGGGCCGCATTCGGGGTAGTGCGGCATGCCGACGCCCTGGCCGAGCTTCTGGGTGAGCCGTACGGCACCCTGATCCTGACGCTGGCAGTCATCGGCATCGAGGTGGCGTTGATCTCCGCAGTCATGCTGACCGGTGAAGCTGCCCCTACGCTGGCACGGGACACGATGCTCGCGGTCTTGATGATCGTGCTCAACGGTTTGATCGGAGTTGCCTTGCTGCTTGGCGGCCTGGCACACCACGAGCAAGACTACAACCTGCAGGGCGCGCGG
>JAAUYK010005074.1_pt1 | contig 10689 bp, 9 predicted proteins | sample 7278021 | NCBI WGS metagenome assembly JAAUYK01 (sample SAMN14350223, study PRJNA611818) | marine sediment metagenome | isolation source: surface marine sediment (1.8m) | place: French Polynesia: Moorea | collected 2018-08
CCTGAAACCTGCAAAAATCTTGCAGCATAACTAGATTCAAAAGGCATATTTTTCTAGACTGTACTTCTAAGGTACACATATTAGTGTGTTGATGGTGTAGGGCAAATTCCATGTAGGGCAATTTCTGTGTAGGGCATTTTCCAGTGTTGTGTAGGACATTTTCCAGTTAGGGCAAATTCCATGTAGGGCAAAGTGCAGTAGTGGCCAAAATTGCTTGTAGGGCAAAGTACAGTAGGACATTCTCCATCGTCCCGTTGTAACCTTGCCGTCCCTGAGGGAGATCTATGCATAAAAACTTATTGCATTCCGTCGGATCGTTCATTTGTGGCTCACGCATTAATTTGGAAGACAGAATTATAACCATTTTGGTTAGCTTTTTAACTCCAATCTGGCAACATAACACAGTTCCCGCGTCGAATGCGACGCGCTGAGCGTAGTGGTGGACGAAACTAACCAAACATAGACATCGATCTAGAACATGAACTTTCCATGAATTTTCGTTCCACTGCACTTTCTACTAACCGTCATGTTAGAATATACACATTAACCTTAATTAGTTAGCACTCTTTTTGTTCAGCATTAATGCTCAAAAGTGTATCGAAGAACCTTAGGGTGAAGTTTCCCACCACTACTTGATCGGCGGGACTAGCGACTAGCGAGCAACAGCAGCCGCCCGCCCGCGGGAGGAAGTAGCAGAGCAGAGCAACCAAAACTTACAATTAGTGCCGTGAAAAATCGAAATTTGGTGAGTCGGCTCACGATCCGTCGGCTCTTTTGAAATAGTGGGAGCGGAGACGGCTCTCGGCTCTTTTGATCTTTAAAGCCGAAATTGTGTTATTTAGGGAAAATATGGTACCTCCACGTCCTGTAACGGTCCCTAGTGTTTAGAAACCTCATTAAAAGCATTTAGTATAGTAGTAGTACTGCAAAATTATGCTATAATTTAGCTCTTATAAATATAAAAGTACATTTCCTTAGTTGCATGTATCATAAATTCATAGTTTTTAGCAACCTTCAGAGGTCCCAAGTTGCAATTAGTCAAACAAATCATTTGAGCCATCAGGAAAAGTGTCAATTATGACCTGCAAAGAAAGATACTTTATAATTATTTGGGTTCAATTTACAAAGAGCTGGGGTCGGCTTCCGGCTCTCGGCTCTTGGAGTGAGAGCCGACTCACCAAATATTGAATGAAAGAGCCGGCGCCGACTCTCGGCTCTGATCCGGCCCGGCACTACTTACAATTACAACACCGAGTCCCGAACCGAACCGAAGTGAAGTGGTCCAAACGAAACGACCGAGCCTCGCCCTCGGCGTCTTCTTTTTAGCCGGCGATATCATATCGCATTTCTTTCAACTTTCAATACCTAGTACTCGACCATCGGGAGCCCGTTGGTGAGGACGGTTCTACTCTTTATTGCTCCTACTCGGGAAAGCCTACGCCCTAGCCCTACAGGCTACAGCCTACAGGTACAGGCTACAGAAGGTGAAACCGACCGGGCCGGTCGCCGGAGGCAGCAGGCCAAAATTGCGAAAACCTTCGGAATCGGACGGACCCGGCCTCCTCCAGCCTCCAGCAGTCCAGCTCTATCCTCCAAATCCAATTCTCGAGTCGACTGTCGGGGGTGTCGGCCGTGCCTTGCAAATTGATCTTGAAGCCCTCTAAAGTCGAATTCTACGTTGAGCATGGCTCGTGGCGAATCTGCCTCTTCGGCCTCCGGGGACGGCGGCGTCCTCCTCGTGTGCGGACTCTGCTCCCAGCTGGTGGACGAGTCCATCGCCATGGAGGACCCCGGCGTCCGCGCTTTCCTCATCCACCTGTTGGGCGTTGCCAACGACGACCTTCCGGCCAAGACGTGTACAGAGTGCTTCCAGGAGTCCACCAAGACGAGGACGTTCGCAGACAGGTGTCTCAGAACCATGGCCAAACTGAAGAAGGTCAAGGACAGCAACGTGCTCGGGAGGTCCGCCAAGGACAGGAAGGTGATCAAGGCGCTGGCGGCGGAGGTTGCCGAAGCCGCCGCACTTCCCTCCATGGCCGACGAGAAGAAGCCTCCCGGTCCAAAAAAGGAGGAGCACGAAGACTACGAGGCCGCCGAAGACGAGGCGGAAATCCCGGTCGGCAATAGGCGGGCGTCCAACGGGACGAGAAAGGCCTCTGTCCGGGACCGCAGGTCAGCCTCCAACGCCGACGCCAAGCCGAAGGCCGTCGTCGACAGCCCGGCAGCGGGCAAGAGGGCGACGAGAAACGCGACCAACGACGACATCGTCGTTATTGACGAAGATGACGACTCCGGCCCATCAAGGAAGTCCCGCACGTCAAGAAAGTCTCGGGACGCGCCAGTTGAAAACGGCTCCACCTCGCCCCCTCCCTCAGCTTCAAGGTCGAGACGTGGAGCGGCGGCCGCGGATTCCACCTCCAAGGCCTTGTCGGGGGCAGAGATTAAGAAGAGGTTTTCGAAGAGGAACCAGCCCAAAGTTGTAATCAGCGCAAGGGAAAAGGCGATCGCGGAAGAAGCCTATAACAGCGAGGACAGAACCGTAATTTGCAGGTAGGTGTCCAAGCCTTTTCCACTGCATACACTTCGTATACGTGTAGGTAATCCCATCTGGATTCCTTTTTAGTAAAAAAAGGCTTTCTGCATTGGAAAAGCCAACATTCCGGGTTCAGGCGAAAATTGGACCTTCATCAGCAAAGCCGACAACCGGCCCGGCCTCCCGAAAGCGCCGGGCGAGCACAGCCGCTACTGCTACTCCCGACGACGGTGATGACGACCCGCTCTCGTCCTACGCGACCCCGAGCAAAAGGGTTAAGAGGCAGCAGGTGAAACAGGAAGAGGAGGAAAAGCCAGAGGAGAACGGCGCCTCGCGCCGAGCCTCACTCGGTCGATCCGCCCGAAAGGCCAAAAAGACCCCGGTGGAAGCGGAGACGGAGACTATCACGATAGACGACGACGATCCTCTTGAAGTTACTTCACCGCCTCCTGGAAGGAAAAGGTCGGTCTCATTTTGGAGCCAAGAGGTGTATACCTACATGTGCATGATTGTCTCTGATTGCAGGAATTCTCGTTCCACTCCGCCGTCTCAAAAGCCCAAGGCGAGGGGGCCGAAGAGCGCCAGGCAGAAAAAGGCCGAGGCCGCAGCCAACTCTGAGGATGATGCCGTCGAGGAGCCCTCATCCGGCGCTGCCTCGCCAAAGAGGCCCGAGCCCAAGGGCAGGAAGTCGTCTCTGTCGTCGGGAAGGAAGAACGACTACTACTACGTCGACGGGAATGGAACCACGATGGACAGCGACCGGTCCGCGGCCGCTACCACCGAACCGAAGGCCGCGGCGACGAACGGGGTCGATGATCTGGACGAGGTCGGCGACGACGAGGTCGAGGTTTTCCCCTCGATCGGTCCCTACCAGTGCGAGATCTGCCAGGCCATTACCAACACGAAGCAAGACTTCGTAGAGCACATCAAGAAAAACCATCGGAACATCGTCGACGAGGAGGTGTTGCGCAGTCTGGAGCACGACCTCAAGATCAGCAAGAAGAAGGCCGCGGCCGCGGCGGGCAGGTAGGCAGGCAGGGAGGGAGACACCAACGTTCCAGCCAGCTGTGGTTAAGGGGGCGGGGCGGAACGGAGCGGTAAAAAGTTTTCTATCGATCACCGCTGTGGTGGAGAGAGGCGTTGGACTCGGAGAGGTGGGAACGGTGAAGATACTATGACAACGGGCAGAAGTGACTGAGCGAGCGGAGGATTCCTCACCAAATTTCTACGTGTGTCCAGCTTGTCTGTCGGCGCTTTGCCAAGCTCCCCATCCCCTCCGTTCCACATGTCTCCTCTCTACTGCCGGTTTTGTGTTTGATAGTGCACATGTGAAATGCGTCGGCTCATTGTGCAACACTAGTAATTTATCCAGAGCACCTCACCTAAGTAGCAAAAGATGATGTCGTTTGCCTTCCGTTTCCTTTGCCCCCGAAAAGTGAATAAAAACATTGAGTACGTGAGTGCGTTCCAGTGAAGCTATCCTTGATCCGCTCCGCCCCCATCACCATCAACGCGCTTTTCTAACTGTGTTTGTCATTTAGCGCTCTTCCAAAGGGACGTGGTAAGGCCTCGAAGAAACAGATGCAACGAGCCAAACTAGAGATGGAGGCAAAGCTGAAGGCCATCCGACATCGGTATTTGCCCGGCAAGAAGGGACGACCTCCCACAGGTCGACCACGGGGACGTCCTCCGAAAATCGGAGCTGCCCTCTCTCTTAGGCAGCCGCATCCCTCTCGTTCGTCACATCGTCATCCCCTGGCGAGAAAGACTGTTGCGGCGCTCTCGACGTACGTTCCCGACCAGGACGCCGCACCGACTTACGCGCCTCTCTCGCTTCCACCCCGGAGAGACGAGGCCGTGCAGGATCGGGAGGAATTCGTGGACGCCGCTTTCCCGATCCCCGAGCGCCGCCCTAGTCAGTCGAGCGCTGCTGGATCGACAACGGCCCTGGATGGGAAGTCAGAGTTCGAAACGCAGGAGCTCGTCAGCTACCAGTCTACGGACAACAGCGATGCGCCGATTACTGGACACGATTCCATCCTCGCCGCTGTGGCCGAGCCCTTCTCCGACCCGATGGCCCCAATCCCCATCGACGACAATGCTCAGTCCGACTTCTACTTGCCTAATCCTGTGGAGCCTGGCCCAGGCTCTTCGGCTGTCGTTGCGCCTCCCGTCGAGCCGAACTATGCAGTGGGGACCCCTGCCGTCGTGACGACGGTCGACGAGGCGACCGGCAACACCTTCACGGACATGTCGAACGCAACGCCGTCAAACTTTGAGATGTTCTCTCCTGTGGTAGAGCAATTTTTCCCTCTGGAGCAGCCGTCTGCGCAGCAGGCCGAGCTCGACATCTCTGGGATCGAGATCCCTGTGGAGAATCAAGACTGCCTGAACTTATTCTAGGCCATCACGGCCAATTTTCAAAAGCCAAGTACGAGTACAAACCACGTGATCTTTTTTTACTTACGTTATAATTTTATGTATTTCTATGCCAGGCAAATCCTCTGCCTTACAGTATGGAGAGCAGGATATCAAACGCATTAGGGAAATCTAAGAATATATATACGAGTACACACTAAGTAAATTTTACGTAAGGCTGTCTCACTCTAGAATCCGCACCTCCAGCTTTAGCCGGTCTCTCACCCCTTGCATACGTACGCGTACGAATGAGTTTGGTTTCTCTTTCTCAATATCGTTGTGTAGTTGATCCCCTTTTCCCGCTTACTCCGTTCGGCACGACACGTTTTTGTTGTCGGAATGTTCCTTTTAACTATAATTCCATTGTCCTCGTCAAACGCATGAAAACACCCTTTGTGGCCTGCGAAATCGTCCCCTCTGCTCTGGAGGCGAAGATATACTGGTACACGTACACTGAACGTGTATCCTCAATGAGAACTACGCTTTTCGTTTCTCGATCCATACGTGGGTTGGGGTTGCATTCGTAGCCGGCCGCTCAACGCTAACATGCGTAGCCAAATCCGCGCAAAAAAGCTTTTAAGAACAATATGTATACACGCAGGCCCTCACTTAATAAATTTCCATTTCCCAACAGTCCTGTTTTTCCCCCTTTTGTAGGAATTTGCCGCCGCGTACGCGCACCTTTTTGTTATCGTTAGCCCTCCCTCCTTCCTTTATTGCTTTTGATCGCTGTCTCTGATGCTCTCCTAGCTTTTTCATCCTTTCCTCTCGCGGCAGCTCCCGCGCTCGCTCGCTCGCTCGGTCGGCAATAGCGGCGGCGGCAGCCGTGAGTTTCCCTCGACCGGAAAATAATCTGTCCGAAGCAGATCCAACAGCCTGCGACGTATACAGCTGGATTCTATTCGCGTCCGCTATAGTAGAGCCTACTTTCACTATGGCACCGGAATCGAAATCAATCACTCGTGTAATTAAGGTCAAATGTGCAGTGATAACGAGTCCGCTCAATGTGGTTAATTGCGTCGCGCCGCGCCCCACATCCCATTAACAGTTATTGTATGCAATGCGGCTAGTTCCGGCGTCTGGCATGAATGGAAGAGGCAGGATACGTGGATATGGCTCTTGAATACAGCTTGTGCCCGCCCGCGCCCGCCCGCGCATGTACTATGATTATGGCCTCCATCGGTCGGTCGGTCGGCCGACCTAGCTCACTGCCAGCTAGACAAGCTGCTTCCCATCCTCATCGTCTCTTCCTTCTTCTCCCTCCTTATCCTCCTCAGACTATTGGCACCAGATGCGGACGGCGACGGGCAGAGGACGTCCGCGGCCGTCCGTCCGTTCGCTTACGCAGGCGCCGTCGCGCCGGCAGCGATCGTGCGGCAAGATCTGTTCTGCCGGCAGCAGCTAAGCAGCGTCCCCATCGGCGGCGGCTGGATCGAGTATGACCGGTTCGCCCTCTCACTCGCTCGCTGGCTCCTTGATCGTCGTCATCCATACTCATATCTCCCTCAGCTCACGGACTGCGCTTGACACCAAAGAGCTTTTTCCATCTTCGGTTCGACCGAGGCTGAGCTCTCATCGTGCGTAACTACTACGGAGGGATACCACGGCCGCATCCATGGAAATTCTGAGCTCCTCCTCCGCCCTATGCATTCGTCTCTACTTCATAGTCACCCTGAAAGGGATCTTTAGAATAGGTGAGCGCGTGCCGCTCTTTTCTCGCCTGCTCCCATAGAATATCTTCCTTCCTCCTTTCCTTCCTTTCCCTCTAGCTCTCTCTCTATCTTCCCTCCTTCTCTCCCTCTTTCCCGCGCACTGCCTGCCTGCACAATGAATTCATGATGTGTCACCAACAGAATCATCTGATAGATCGACGGTGCCAACTACGTAGCTAGACGCCGACGAGCTGAAAAGGAAGCGGGTGAACGGCTCCATTCTGAGTGGATAGATCCGGTTATACGAGTCGTAATAATACGTGAAGGAGCTAATATGCGTGCGGGAAATGGGTTACGTCAGTGCCAGAGACGACGACGACGCGATCGCGATCGGCGGCGGCAGAGAAAAAGTACGCACGCGGCTAATTGAAACTCGCCGTGGTATACTGTATACGCAAATTCTCGTGTGTATCCGCAACGAACTTGAACTGCTCGGTGCAGGGTATAGTCAGTAACCCTGCTACACCATAATGACTAAAGTAGGGGCATCTGGCTAGCTGGGCATCCATCGACCATGAAAAGTTTTCGGCAGTCAGTCCAGTCAGTCTTTGCCTCTCCTCCTCCTCCTTAGTGCGTGCGCCGAAACCATCGGGCAGTTCCGAACAGCTGTTGTCGCTCGATCGCCATAGTTGTACTATTACGTCTCAAGGGAAGAGCGGCGTCGTGGTCGCGAAATATACGCCCAAACCATCTTGTCATTTACTATATATTGGGTCAAATTTTGAAGAGCCTGAAATGGCAATCGATCGCGATATCGCAATTCACTTCGCCCTGGCGCGGCGGGGGAAACGAGCGAGCAAGCAATTCATCTCGACTAACAACGCCAATAATCCGGGTGGCGGCGAGCGACAGCTTGCGCAGCCTCCATTGGCCGCGGAGGCCTTTCTCTCCTTTGGCGCCAAGCGCTCATTCAAATTTCATTGGCCGATGGGAGCGCTGCTTGCGGCCGACGCCCGACGCCCGCTAACGCGCGCGCGGTCGGCGGCGGCTCAATTTATGGAGCAATAGATTCATTTAGGAGGCTCATAATAACTCCAATATTAGTATTGTCGGCCATTCCGACCAGCCGCTACCATCCATGCTCGCTCTCTCGCTCGCTCGCTCTCAGTCGGTCGGTCGGACGGAACGGAGGAGTGCCCGGCTGCCAGCCGGTGCATGGCCCTCGCCGAGCACCGACCGTCCGACCGACTGCCTTCCTCGCTCTCCCTTCCCCTCTGGAAGTCGCTTGGTAAGGCAATAACAGGGCAATATATATCTTGTGCAGTGTGTGGAGTAGCGGCGGCGGCGAGGGGGACGGGCGCAACGAGGATCGAGGCGAAGGCTGTTTTCAACGACCAAGTTATGGCAACCACTACGAGCGCTACGTTCCTATTATTACTGCTCCTCTAAAATGGGAGGAGAGCGAGGGAGAGAAAACTGCCGGCTTGAAAAAAAGTTATTGTCATGATTTTATAGAACACGAACCAAACATGGCTTATACCTTTTTTGCGTCGAGCTTTAGAGCTTTGTTCTGATTAACTGTTTGACTTACTCATAAATAATGTCTATTTGATAATTACCTTGAACTTTAACAAACAGATCCACGTGCTTAGTGCTTGGCTTCCAAGGGTCAATAACACCACCAGTTTTTGTCAAAGGTGCTTTGAGCGTTTTGATTGCTTGACAGCGTCTGGCAACACTAAAATAATAATTACTTATTCTAAATACTTGTGCATGCCATGGTGCAGGGGACTGTGTTCAATATTAGGAGCTTCAGGGCGGCGCGTTTTCTACCGGCATATTTCTCTCCCCGCCCTGATGCTGAATCGAAGGAGACTTAAGTTACATTAACTAGCAATTAGTCACTACGGGCTCAGACATATCGATGGTCGGATAAGCTGTAATTGCTGGCACACTTAAACAGCGTCAATATCTGTCACAATACCGCTCGATCCTCGCTCAAACGCTCTCTCTTCCCTCCGAGTCCGGCACAGCAAGCCTAACCTTGCTTTGCGCGGCCAAACGCCGTTAGCGACGCTCGTAAGCCCCGCCCCTCCTTTTCAACAGTTTGCGGCCCGCTGGCTGCGCTATCGAGCGTCGTGCCACCACCAATGGCGGAAGAGGACCAATATATAAATGACTGTGTGCCGTATTAGGGACTCGTGCCAGGAGGCGACGACGACGACGCGATCGACGCACTCCATCATATCGGCCGGCGGCGCCTACCATAAGTGAGCAAGCAGTGTTGAGATGACTGTGATAGCGACAAGATAGCGACGAGGGAAAAAAACAATTGTGCTTCATTTGTCTGGTACAATGTTCCCCATCTATCAGTCGCTGTATCGAAGCCACCATCCCGGCCTCCTTATGGAAGACACTCTGGCTAAGATGCCCGTTGGTGCGGGCTCGGACTCTGTCTCCGCCGCGTCCTCCTCGTCGTCGGCGTCGGAGGGCACCGGTGCGGCCACAGCGGCCTCGTTAAAGTCCGAGAGGTGCGTCTCGGATTCGCCGGAAGACTCCCGGCCGGTGGTGAATCCAGGTCCGGCGGCTTCGGAGAGGAAGCCGTTTCTGAAGTTCAGCGTGAGCGCGATTCTCGCCAAGAAAGAGGAAAACGACGACGACCCGGAGTTCGCCTTCCGGCCGCAGTCTGCGCTCTTTGCTAAGGGGCTGAATGTCAAGGAGGAGACGGTCAAAGAGGAAGAGGAGTTGGGTAGCGCAGATACGAAGTCAGATCGGCCCGAGAGCACGGAGAAGCCCTTCGAGTCCTCGCCTTTCTCCTCTCTGGTCAACAACAACAGTAAGTTGCTAAGAAAATAAAATAGCTAGGTGCATGAACATACTCGTATTTTGAATAGAGTCTAGTCACGCGGAAGTGACGTCCACAACGCCCTCGACGCAGTCGTTCTCTAGTGCAATTCCGACCTATTCGGGCTCCGGCGGCTTTTCTCTCCGCAACTCCACGACCAAGACTCCATTCGACAATGACGGCGGTGTCCCCAAGTCGACCCCGTCCCCGTCGACGAGCATCTTGGCGAAGCCGGTAGCGAACCGGCCTCCTCCTCCGCCGCCCCAGCAGCAGATGATGTCAGCGGCGGCGGCAGCGGCTGCGGCGGCCGCCGCCGCAGCGCCCTTGTTCAGCAGTCACTTGCAGTCGCTCCTCTACAGGCATTCATATTTGGCAGCAGGTACTGCTTCGCGTCGCGTCGCGTCGTGTCTAGATTCATGCAAAGTCTCTATATTTGGCCCATCTCGTTCAGGTCCTCCTCCGACCCCGGGATCCCCGTTGGTCCCCGTCAGCGGCGCGTCCGGGTCGGGTCCTCCCCTGCCGTCTTCCGCCGCCACTGCGCCTCCGCCGCCTGCGCTATCGTCGCACGGACCCATCACCCTGCCGGGATCGGGCACCACCGTCTTTCCTCTTCCGGGCTCCTTTCCTTGGGCGGCAGGAACGAGAGGTAACTATTGCTCACTAAGTCGTCAAAACGATGTGATAGGTTTGTGCTTTCTTTAAGGCAAGCCGCGCCGGGGGATGCTGCGCCGCGCCGTCTTCTCCGACTACCAACGCAAGGGCCTCGAGAAACGCTTCCAGATCCAAAAGTACATATCAAAGCCGGACAGAAAGAAGTTGGCGGAGAAACTGGGGCTGAAGGACTCGCAGGTAGGGACTTACGTTTGTAGGATAAATTAGCCTTGCATCAAAGGAATTGGCCAAGAGCAGCAGGCACGTCGCGTCGGTCGGTCGGCCAGCCGGCCTTTCGATAGTTTGCCAAAAGGAGGGAAAAGTTTCCATTCTCAGCTAGGGGCGAACTAGTAGCCCGCCGGCCGGCCGGTGCCCCTAGCTACCATCATTTGCAGGAATCTGGCGAGCTTAATCTGGGGAGAAAGGGGAGGGAGATTTAATTAAGGGGAAAAATAAGCGATAGCTAGGGGTCTGGCGGACGGCCGGCGGCGAGGCCAAAAGTCTTAATTAATCTGCGTGCAAGGAAGGAAGGAAGGAAGGAAGGAAGGAAGGAAGGAAGGAAGGAAGGGAATAGAGTGAAACAGAAGTGC
>JAAUYK010047727.1_pt1 | contig 10688 bp, 10 predicted proteins | sample 7278021 | NCBI WGS metagenome assembly JAAUYK01 (sample SAMN14350223, study PRJNA611818) | marine sediment metagenome | isolation source: surface marine sediment (1.8m) | place: French Polynesia: Moorea | collected 2018-08
AGTGCGAGAGCTCAAACAGCAGCAGGAGCATCGCGGATTCGCGGTGACATGCGCAAATCGGTAGCAGCATAGGATGGATGGGCGTATCTTAAACTCCCCAGGTTGTTGTACATGTTTGTACTTGGATGCCACGTCATTTCCGCTCTTAAACACGTGGCCGGTATACGTATTTTATCGCTTGCATCAAGACCGAGAGCGAGACGTTAAATCGGTTTAAATACGTACTGCAATATCGTACGAAACCGCAGGCTACATTTTCGATTATAGTAGGTACGGGCGGACCGTGTTTCACGTACGTGGCCGAAAAAAGTGATGACAGAAAATGAGCGCAAAGTACTACTACGTGCCGTTAAGTCCTAGTTGATCTCGATCCCGCTCATTGCGAATTACATACACTAGATCAAAGAGGATTCTGACAAAAATGTAATTGTGAAAATGGCAATGAGAGGCATTGAGAGCGGTGATTCAGTCGCTCGGGCGTCAGATGGCCAAAAAGTAGAAAATAGACGAAATTACTAGCTACGTTTGTGCTATCCCGGGGCCCTCAGCGAAGTAGCGTTTAACGCGTTAGGCTATTGGTTGTCCATGCATTTAGTATAAGATATATTTTTTTACGATTAAATCGATTGCGACTACTGCCACCCTACCTAACTTGAGGCATGTCCGTTCGGTGAAGATACCACACCTAATTTTCGAAGGACGTCATACGTATATATGACTCTGGTGCCTAGCTCTTTCTCGACCCGATGCATTTATACTGTACGTAGTGACTGATGCGTCGTCGCATCGCTGTCATTGGACTCGCAGGATCAGCTAGTGGGCCAACAAGCCAAACTAGCGAGCTGCAAAAGCTAGCCAGCCGGCCGCGGCCGGTCGGTTGGTCGAATCTCGAAATAGCATGCTCATATTTGGATGTCGACAGCTAGGAGAGAAAGGGCTGGCCAATCTGCCTGCCTGCTGGGGAGGAGGGATCTCTGATGGCTTGCTCGGGCGGCGCTGAATAAAGGGGATCTCCCTGTCTGTCTGTCAGCGAGCGGGAGAAAAAAGAAAAGGAGAAACTAGGCAGCGATCGAGTGAGTGTCAGTTGAGAAAGGCCTGTCTGTCGACTACAAATCACAGGTTCAGTCTGAAAAGCAAATACTATATCGAATGAAAAGAAACACGGTCTCGTCTATCAAGCGGTCCCGTAAAAGCGAAGCATTTCATCCTTGCGGCTATACAGAAGGAGGCGACGCGCGTAATTGGCCGTACGTAAAGATCTGCTTTTATCACTGCCGCCGAAAGTGGCATTCGCACATACGTATGACGTTGTTCGTATCGCTGGAATTTGAGGGAAAGAAAGTCATGCATGTACGAGTAGTCGAGTACATATCTACACCTAGACGAGGTTCGTACTACACACGCATTGCTAGCTACCGCGAAGCTATCAAGAACCAGTATGTCCTGATACCCGCCGCCGTTTAAGCATACTCAAATTTGTAGCGAACTGCTGCACAAACGTTATTACATATTTCGATGTCCCCTTGGCTATCTGTGAACGGCGTTGCCCTAAAGACGTTCGCCTCTGGTTGTTAGGTTCTCCCGTTAGTCCGATCTGGAAGGAGTGAACGGAAGGGGCGAGCAAGCCTCTTGGCTTCAGCGGACCTTACGCACCGAACTGAGCTAACAAGGTGGTAAAAAGGAGAGCTAGCTGGGTATGCGACGTACAGGCGATAGCTACCAGTTAGCAAAATACTCGTACGACAGTTCTGGGCCTACCTACCTACCTGCCTGCCCGCTCCACTGTACGTCACCTTGTCCGGAACGAATCCATGATCGCTGCCAACACCGCTCAACTTTAACAGTCTGGCTAGCTGGCCCCTCTCAGATGAGGATCCGGCCGGCGTTCGTCGCGGCCATCAGTGTCGCTATTAGTTAACGGGAACCAGCTTTGTGGGACATTCCGCTCCACATAAAACCGGCTGGCGGGAGAGACGACGCGACGCACGTACGCGAAGCGCCAGACGGAAGGAAGGGAGGCGGAGAAAAAGTTTCACCTAACTGCCTCACTCAAGATGTGTGTAACGGCGGTTACAGGCAATCGCTGTTACAATTATCTTCGTTTACCCGGCTGGCTCGCTAGGTACTACATGCCCTGCAAAGTAGCTAGCTGGCCGTTCGCGCGTTCGAACGAGATGAGAAAAATGTTTCGGGCGGGTGATGGAGGAGCTGGGGAGGGGGCAGACGAACGAACGAACGGCAGCATCGTCGTCGCGAACGTCGGCCGCATTCACTGCAGCAGCGGAGAGAAACTTTCACCTGTCAAAAGTCAGATCGAGCCACGGCGCGGCGGGGGATGGGATGGCATGGCGGCGGGATGGGAGCAGAGAGGATGGGGGAAGGAAACCAGGGGAAGATAAGCCATAGGCATGCAGCTAGTCAAGAAGTGCTAGGAGCTTCCCAAGAATTCGCTACTGCCGCGCCGCGGTTGCCAATATAGGTTACTTAAGCCCTGACTTGACACTGGCTGTAGTATATTCGGAAGGTATGACTGTTAACTAGGATCATATCGGTAACCGACTTGTCAATCCTGGGCGCCAGTTTGTGCAACAAACAAGAATGCGAGATGGAACGGCCGCCGGCGGTTGGGCCGGAACGTGGAGGCCGAAAGGGAGAGAGAGACCGACTGGCGATGTCTTCCAGCTCCACCCCACCGGCCGGTATGTAAATGACCTATTAATTCAATTCTCGGGCTCATGTGTATGTATACTACACAGGAATAGAACATGGATAACTACTCTAAACTGCGTGCTACGTATTGTACTTAATCCTTTTGCCTCGAAGTTTGACTATCGCTTAATTAATTATTTGAACAACGTGCTCGAGATGAGTGCGCGCGCGCATGCCGTTTTCTCCGGCCGGCCAGCCAGCCAGTCACCCATTTCTCGCCACCGCCGCCAAACACATGAGACGCGAGCATAAGTTTGCTGATTCCCGTCCTCTGCCTAGCCGGCTATCTGCCCTGAGTCTTCCGAACTGGCTAGGTAGGAATCTGGCTGGCCGTCTGTCCGGCGCGCGCTGGTCACACATGCTCAGTGGAGTTATAAGCGCGCGTTCGCCTTCTCAGAGCCAGACTCCCTTAGAGGTACTATCTACCACCTCTCCTTACCTGGTGGTTTCCAACCAGCCAGGCCACGAATTCAACAGTTAGGCAGCCCGTGTGCGCCTAGCTGCCCTCCGCCTCCATGCTAGCAGCAGCAGCGGCAGGCTGCCAGCCCGCCCGTCAGCCCAATGGTTGGTTGGTCCCTCCCTTCTCAGTCCTCACTCCCTCAGTATGAATCTGTTTGTCGGAGAGTAACCAGCTCCTCCAGGTAGACCGTAGACCGACCGTGTACGGACGGACGGACGGACGGGAGGGGAGGGCGTGATAGACAGACAGTGGTGGCGGCAGCAGCCAGCTACGTAGTCGGTCGGATCTTGAGTGCCAGGGAGAAGAAGGAAGGCGAAAGGAGGTGTGGAGGATCTTGGTCTGTGCGTGGTTATCCTGCTTGCTGCCTGAGAATTTAAGTGCGATCGAAACGAACATTTAAAACAATTTAGTGGGGTGATTCCATCGCTTTTGTTAAGCGAACGTGGGTTGAAGAGGACTTCCCAAACACTGGCGCCATGGCGTTTCTCTGCCCAGTGAGAATCAAGCGGAGCAAGAAAAAGAAGCGTAAGTGCCAATATACTCCGTATTAACACGCACTATCTATGCATACGTACTAATACTGTTTAGCTTTGGTTCATCGAGGCAGCACATAATCGCAGTCACTGATAGTCTAACCTACGGTGGCTGGCATTTCCTGAAGTGCATCTCCGTTTCCCAACTCCCACAACCCACATACCCATCGTATTAGATGTGGGGTTCACACAGATTTAGCTAAGCTGACAGTCAGTGCAAGCAAGCTTCTACCAATACCACGACGAAGGAAGACCTCTGAAGTCAGACAGCCGTCGACGATGTGACGTAGTGGGTACTTTGTAGTTTGTCCGCCAGTTCGGCCTCCGCCGCCGTGTTAAGCTCCCAAATGAAAGCTGGGATTATACGATTTCTTTCTCTCGTGGCTCGGCGAGTCGAGCAACTGACCGCATCTGAATAGCTGGCCAGGATTATGCCCACAGGTTTAGCTTACTAACCATCCAAGTTTGGTAACTTTCCTGCAATTTAGTATATACTCATAAGTTCGCTATAATTCAGACTTGTGTCATAGATCATAAGTATCCGTACGAGCAGAAGACAGGCATCACAAAATTTATGCGCACATACGTGTACAACCGTGATCAATCTTTATCCTGGAATCTGCTTTAATTTTTGACGTGTGATACACCGTATACTTTCCTTTCTCGTACATACTTCCGGCCACTTTCTCAGATTATCGGCTCTGACCGTAGGCTGCTGCTTGTCAGATCGCCTTAGCCGCGTCCAGCCCCAGCTCGGACTGGCCATGCGAGAGAATGTCAGAAATCCGCGCACTTTGGTGGCGATCGAACCAGCCGAGACCGACTGGCCGGTGTGATTGCTGATTGAAAAGGAATGTTAATTGGGCCCGCCGCCGTACTCTGCCGCCTTCCTTCGGCTTCGAAAATCGGCAGACAGGCCGGCTTTCTAGCCCTAGAGTTTGACTTTTTCCCTGCCGGCCTTGCGAATGGGCCTAAAAACGTTCGCGTGTCTAGCCCGCGCTCCTCCGCCTACTCTTCATGCGTGCTTCAGCCATTCCACGGTATCTTTTTGCTCCCGCCGCTCTGAAGCCGGAGATATTTAATTGTCCTGACGGATTCAGCCGGGCGGATTAAATGGCAGGAGTAGCAAGCAGCCAGTCTCTCGAACATCATGGTCATCTAACTCAGAGTTGAATTACGAGCTGCATGATATTTCCAATTGGATCGAGGCCATCGGGCTACGACTGCGGCAATTGAATGGTTCGACTGTCTTTCGAGGCCAATTAAGAACCGGTCGTCCGAGCCCTTTTGGTCACACTTATTCCCACCGACTTTCTGGCAATGAACTGAAATCTTCGAAATGTCCAAGTTGCCAAGATCTTTACCATGCACGTCGAATAGACCGGATGGGATTTCTCGATCGGCCGCCCGACCGTCCGAGAGATTCTTCTTCGCGCTCGTTGGCAACTCACTCCCTGCATTCTCTTCTCCCTTCGTTCTACTAGCTAGGCCTCGTTCGCATTCTTTACAACCGGGCCATGAACGCCATTCGGTACGTGGAAATTCAGATAGCTCGATCTCTGGCCGCGCATCAACTGGACCGGATCCGGTTGTAGTAGCGGTTTCGGATCGCCAAATGAAGTTAAATACAAAAACTATCAAGCCGCCACTTCTGGTTTCGCCAGCTATATTCTCGTCCTCCTTCCCACCGAGAAGAGAATCGCCGACAGGCAGCTACCCGGCCGCTAACGGCACTAATTGGCAAACGGTCGGAGCGTGCGCGCGGAGAGAGCCACTTGTACGCATATAGCAGGCGCTTGAAAACTGTTTACTAGCTAATTAACGGATTGTAACCTGCTGTTGCGTATATTCAACTTTTGGAAAAGGGTGGCTCGTCGACCGTACGAGGGGCGCATTTTTCAATGTGGTAAAACTTCCTAGGGAAAGTGGCCGACGGAGGAAGCCGCAGGAAAGTGCCGCCCCTTTTCTTCTGTTGTCCCATTCTATCCTAGCTGGCTGCTCCTTCTGTCTTCTTTGCCTTTCATTTCCCCTCCCTCCCTCCTTTTCTTTTACTTTCTTCCCCCCTATTTCGAAATTTCTTGCCATCCATTTTACATTGGCAGCTTCTCTTCTCCTCTTTCCTTCCTGCAAGTCACCACCCGCTGGCTCCGCTGGCTGCATGGCTAGCCGGCCTGTCTGATCGACAGAACGCGCGCGTACCTTTTTGAGTTCGTGTGTGTGTTTTGAGCTATTTCCAAGGTTTGTTCATGCTTTGTAGGGCTCTCTACTTAGATCTCTTCTAATGAGACTATAGCAGTTGAAGTGTGTCCATGCTGGCTCATGCACCCTCAATCAGTGGCCGGCAGCTCGCTATTGTTCACACGCATCAATTCCAGCTACCGCCATTATCCATTTGCTTCCAAGTAATTTCGTCCGGCTGGTGCGTCGATCGTCTCGCGTCGTGAGAAGAGCGAGCTCGCTGTGTGGGATCGTTCAACCTTGTGGGCAAAACGTACGCATGCACAGTCAGTCAGGTTGCGCCTATTCGTCTAGCCGGTCGCCAGTTTGGCAATAAGGCACTTCGTGCCGACGCCGCCGATAAATGAATTATTCAGCGCAACTTTTCGCCTCTTAGCAGCTTCGTGACGCAAAAGGCTGCTGCGGCCGGCGGCGATCGAGCTGCTCTCTCTCACCTCCCGTTCGTTCGTTCGTTCGATTGATGGTAGGTAGTGAGCAAGGAACTAACACGGCACGCATCCGCTGAATAATTAACTTTTGAAGAGCGGCGGCTACATGGACTGTAAATATTATTCAGATTTCTTGACGACAAGGAGACATGCCGAGAAGAATCCACGTTTCATAATTTAGACATACTAGCGGTATATGAACCCTGCTCATCTATCATCGTCTTTCAGCGCTCAACGACGACTCCCTGTCCGGTCCGGCCCCGTCCATGGGCCGCATCACGGGCAGCGCAAGCATCGAGACTCTCGTCCGGGTGGGAATCGAAAAGGAGAACGGCCTCAGCCCCGAGTCCAAGATGGTCGTCCTGCACGACTTCACGCCATGCGTAGACGACGAGCTGCAAGTCAAGAGGGGACAGGTACGTAACTAACTCAATTAATTGACCACCAAGCCCGTCCTTCCGGCATTCTTTTCATAACCGCTTCCGCCACATAGTACGTAAAAATCCCACGTGGCCCTAGCTCTCTTTATCCAACCAAGGGCGCTCGTTCATTCTTCGTTCCGCAAGACTCCTCTGTCTCCCTCCCTCGTCATCCTCTTATTCCCCGGTCGGTCGTGGTCGGCCAGCCTCACTTCCATATCAAGCAATGGCCCGCTGTTATCGCTGCCCGCCGCTTCTTCGGTCGGCTCTGTACGTCCGCGTATGCAAATGGCCGTCCGTCAGTCCGAGGGAGCTGGCCAACCGCGCTTAATATGGTCACACCAAAATGCGTCATGCAGACAGAGAGACCAGAGAGGAATCTGTGGCCCACATAGCCCACCTACCTATCTCACTCCCCCGTCCCGTCCGTCCGTCGGTCTACACGCGGCGGCGGCGGCGAAAGAGAGAATGGAGTTTTTCTGTTCCGTCCGTCCGTCGGCCGGCCGGCAGGCTTCCCTCACTCCTGCTCATAATCACATGTCATCAACACCACATGGCGTTAGAGCAAGGTACCCGATGGACGGACGGACAGACGTGGTAGTCCGTCTCCCAACGGGCGCCGACAGGCGAACAGAGAGAGGGATCCTCCTCCTCCTCCTCCTCCTTCTCGGCCGTCATATGCATATTAAGAACATGACGGGCTTTGTAGCTGGAGCAAAAGAAGAAGTGAAACTCAGATTTTTTTCGGATATGTACTAGTAGCCCATTGATAAGGAATATTGTCGTTTACTTTTTCAAGGGCTACTCAGAAATGGGCTTGTCTAATGCGTATCTGAAATTGATTTGTCCGTCATGCTTCGTAGGCTCGCGAGGAATTTATGCAAGGAGAAACTCATGTATCTTTCTTTGGCCGTGCAGTTTAATCGCCCGAGCTGAGCTCCCCATCGGCCGCCTCTCGATCTTTCCCGTTACACGGCATCCTTAGCCGACTACGTATGGGTACCGTTTCAATTTTCTAATCTGAAGTAAAGATCCGCCTATATGAGGCATTACTGCATATGCCTAAAACTATAAGCTGCCTGCCTTTTTACGTGACCTGGCTTCACTGAAGAAACCGGTTTGGGGATATGTACGTAGCCTCTTTAGCATTCAACCTTTGGCCCCATAACCGAACGGCCGGGAGACAAGCCGGCCAGCTAGGCCCGGGCCCGGCTGACGTACGCGATGGAAGAACCAAGAGGGCGATGTTTCGCGTACGTCGCTGTCGCAGGCTAGGTGAAAGGCGGACTATAAATGGATTGTCGCAATTAAGCAGCCTAGCTTATAATGAGGATAAGGTTACTAGATCGAGTCTGCATTATTCTAGTCACTAACGGCGGAGAGAAATTACAAGCACGTGTATCGCGTGCGTCTTCCTGAGGGTGAATTTATACGTACATGCGTTCATGTAGGTACATGCTAATTAATTAAATAACCACCTCGTTCGTTTTCTTGCAGATTGTGCACGTTCTTTACCAGGAGAACGACTGGGTCTACGTGATATCCGAGGCGAATTCGGAGGGCTTCATACCTCACTCTTACTGCGCCCAGTTCGGCTCGCAAATGGCGCAACTCGCGCTCAACGTAAAGAAGAAGATGCCGAGAGGCGGAGGCGGAGGCGGAGGCGGAGGGGAGAACAATGACTTTGCGGGAGGGGGAGGGGGAGGAGGAGGAGGCCCCGGTGGGGGTTCAGGAAGGGCGCCGTCAATGAACGGACTGCCCACGACAGGTTAGGAATTGGAATTAGCGCTAACGAGTAGTTCATGTACGGAACTCATGGATTAATTGTCTTTTCAGCGATGTCCGCTGCACAGCTTCAACAACCACCGGCGACCTCGGCGATAACGTCTGGCAAGCTCCTGCCTCCGTCGGCCTCGTCGGGATCGAGCGCCTCGCAAAACAACCTCACCACGTCGGCGGGGCCGGCGTCGTCCAGTGCCAGTGCTGCAGGAGGAAGATGTAACACGAAATTACCTTAATTCTGTGTACGCACATTCCAAGATTCCAGCATATATACATGCAACTCTTTTCCAGTACCCGGCGTCGACCAGTCCGACTCTGAGAGCAGCCTCCGACCCATGATCCCGCCGCCCGGAGGCAGCAGCGGAGCCGCGCAAGGAGGCTTCGTCCGAGGCGGCGGCGGCGGCGGCGCCACCGACCAGTCCCGCTCCAACTCGCTGATGAGCGACGCGACCTCGTCCTCCGGCCAGCAGGGCGACGTGCACCCGTTCTACAAGGAGCCCTCCGGCCGCTACATCGTGCTCTACTCGTACGCTGCGCAGGACGAGAACGACCTGAGCGTGGAGCGCGGACAATGCGTCACGGTGCTCAACTCGGAGGATCCGGACTGGTACTGGGTGGCCAGATACGACCAATGCGAGGGATTCGTGCCAGCCGGATTCATTTATCCATTGGACGCGATACAGAGACAACGTAAGGGAACATTGTGCAATCATGCGTCTCGATACCGTTATTCATGAGACTTTCTTTACAGAGACTATTTCCGCCCCTAAGCCGGTGCCAAATACGAAGCCCCACATGCCCACTGGTGGAAAGTTCCTCCAACAGCAGCAGCAACCGTCGTTCCTCCCGGGACAGCAGCAAAAGCAGCAGCAACACCGCCAACAGCAGCAGCCACCACTCCACTCGCAGTATCCTCCTCCTTCGACACCTTCTAAGGGCTCGCTCTCGTCTCCGCAGCACCACCAGCCCCCACTGTCCTCCTCCTCCAGCAACAACGGCCTGCCACAGCATCATGCGCAGCACTTTGATCCCTTGGGAAGTACCGGCGGCTCGTCGGGTCCGCCCTCGTACGGGACCGGCATTGGCATCGCCGGACAACAGCAGCAGCAACGCCCCCGACCAATGCAAGTCGATAGTCAGAGCACCAATGGACTGCCAGTAGTGCCTCAACAGCAGTCGCAGCTCCATCAGCCCGGTCTTCCAAACGTCGCCAGCCTCGGTGATCAGCCAGCAGCAGGAAACGGTGTCGACCAGAATAGGTACAACGGGACGGAACTGGTCATGCTCTACGATTATAAGGTACTCGTACTATACCCTGGAACGCGCGTGGCCGAAGTAGCGGAAAGTAATCACACTATATTTATACCCTAGGCTCAAGCTCCCGACGACCTGACCGTCCGCCGCGGCGATTGGGTGTACGCCGACCTCAGCAACCAGACCGTTGACGGCTGGCTGTGGTCCTACGCGCCCAAGACCAGAAAGTACGGCTTCATCCCGAAGGCCTATGCGCGGCCGCCGGCTATGACGAGCCTGTAAGACATGTGGATTGCGACTAGCTAGATCAAGCTGTTGTTATAATAGCGACTGTGATATGCGGCGATGAATGAATACGGATCGACTTCTGGCTATCAAAAGAGAGATCGACCGACGTATGACACATGGTTGCCATAAATTAAATCCGCTTCAATGCTATTCTTTGCCTCTATCTATGAATTGTAAATACATTCTACTTACACGACGAAAATCGATGAATATCCGAGCTTTGATTTTCTTCCTTCTGTCTGAAATTTGCGGGGGCGAGCCAAGCTGGGGCTATAAAAGCGAACTTCTTCCCGAGCTCGTGGTCAGTTCTTTGGCGCACACACGACGACACAAACATCATGGACAGCAACTTGCGCGTGGTCCATTTCTTCCTCGTCATGCTCGTCGTGATGGTCGCTTTCGCGCACTGCGGCGGCGCCCAGGTCACATTCACCAGAGACTGGCTGGCGGGAAGCGGAAAGAGAGCCGAACCGGTAGGTAAAATTTTAGCACCCCTAAAGGAAAATAAGACGAGCTCTTGATAAAATTGCGCAGGTGACCTTCTCCCGCGACTGGCTGGCCGGTAGCGGCAAACGAT
>JAAUYK010039003.1_pt1 | contig 10685 bp, 8 predicted proteins | sample 7278021 | NCBI WGS metagenome assembly JAAUYK01 (sample SAMN14350223, study PRJNA611818) | marine sediment metagenome | isolation source: surface marine sediment (1.8m) | place: French Polynesia: Moorea | collected 2018-08
AAGGAAGGCACCAGGGAGCGGGCGAGCGAGAAAATGACTCCTGATTAATATTGATCCGGATTCCGTGAAAACGCGCCGCGATCGAGGCACTCAAAGTAGGCAAATACGTGTACAAAATTCTGCCTGCTTTCACTTTCCAGGTCAATGTCTGTTTTGGCCAGCAGTACATATCGCGTGCCGTCCTGCCTTCACTTTCCCGCCGCCTTTGCCATTCCACGTTACGTTACTTTCGAATGTGACTGTCTGTCTGTCTGTATGTCTGTCTGTAGTAACATGCCTGGTGCGTTCGTACTACGGCCGTTCGTTCGTTCAAATACCCATCTGACCTCCCCAGGGACCGTTTTAAGAGTCGGGATGGCAGAGAGAGGTACGTGCGTATTCCACATTGAACTGCGCGCAGTACGTCCATGGCTGTTTAGTGCGTTACGTATACGGAAAATGACACCAGCAAGTATGCAATCTACGTACGCGTAGCTACGTCAAATGAGCTTATTCTCTGCCGCAACGGAATGAGATTACCTCACGTACGTAAGGTTCGATCTCCTAGCGCGATCCCCTCTTCTTCCTGTTCTTTGTCCGACCGGCCAGCTATGAACTCCCCAGAGATCGAGTCGGTCGGATCGAGCCGATCAGCCACAGCCGCCGCCTCTCAATGGACCCTATTGGTCAATTACTTATTTATCATGCATTCCATTCTGAAGCGTTCCCACGAATGAAGCGCCTCCAGATCATGCATGTTTCTTCGTACGTGGCTGTAAATTTCAAGAATTTTTGCGCCAGGCTTCCTTCGATCTCTATAGCTTCCTTTATCCTAGAGCAAGTTATTACTCTCGTGCAGGTGTCAGGCAGCCAGGTACATTGCTCATGATCGAGCTAGTTGATGCTCAGAGCGATCAGAGTGCAAAAGGTATGAATAATCTATGAATGTCACTACAAAGCCTTTGTGCCTTATACATGGACCAATTGCTGAGAGTGTGAAAGTGCATTTTAAGCCACTGATCAGGGCACCCTAACACTCCCCCTCACGTACCTATCGCCAGAGGCCAGGAAGAAGTGGCTGCTGCTGCTGCAGCAGTATGTGAATATCTGATGAGGCTAAAAAGATGCTCTCGCCCTAGCTCTCTTTCCTACTCAACCTAGCTCCATCCATACTCAAGGTTACAGCGTCAGTCAGCCATATAGTACGTAGGATAACAGGTTGGACACACGATACGCTTTCTTACTGTAGGGGGGGAGAAAAGAGGAAATTAAACCAGAAGGTCTGGAGTAGCTAGGTAGAAACTTCTTCCTGCATGGCTACCTGCGCTTCCTTTTCTTCCTGGCTACCTGCGCGTCCGTGCATTCGATCAAGCTGAAAATCGCACCCAAAGTATCCACACTCCCTACGATCAAGGAAGGGACGGGAGGTAGCGAAGAAAGAGATCAAATCAGTTGGCTTCCACTTTCACCCGACCAGACATTGAGGCTAACGTAATCTGGACAGCTACGTGTTACCGTTCCATTTCGCCGTCATGCAGTGTCTAACTGCGTCTGGTCGAAGTAAGTCGGGCATGAGTGCAAAGGCAACATCAGCTAGCCGGGCCGGGCAGTGATTGAAAACCAACAACTGGTAGGTGGAGGGGATCGAAATTCGAGGGAAATCTGGAGAGAGAGGGGTCGGCGGTAAGCAGCCAGGAGCTACGTAGAGAAGCTAGAGCTTAAATAGAAGCGAATTGTTAGTGCGGCCAGGTCAGACGTTAACCTCATGATGCACATTGGGGAACGAGGAGTAAGACACAATAAACTGATGAAGTAGCTTTCCAATTTTGCGTGCTTAACTGCTTACACTCCGGTGACCCGAGCTCATAACTCCAAATAGAAACTGGTGCTAAGGAAATCGGCAGGTTGGCTTTCTTCCCATGCAATTATGAGCGCGTTTGGCGTCTTCAGAATGGATTCACTTTTGCACAACTCGATTCTGCAACACGCGAAATTGTATCTTCGCGCACTTTCACCGCCCGCACCACGGATGGTCGCCGTAGTACGTAGTACGTCTATAATCTTGTTTGCCGCACCGCCCCTGACACGGAACTGACTGACGGCGTGAGAACGAGGAGAAAAGCCGCGCGCCGGCGAACGAGAAAGATCGGGCGGGCGAGCGAGCGAGCGAGCGAGCAAACCATGCAGAGGAGGACGCGCTTACGTGCTGCAGGCGGCGTCGTTGAAGCTGCATGGATAGAGGGAGCGAGGGAGAGAGCAACAGCGTCGGAGAAAAAGAGGAGAAAGGAAGGAGGAAGGGAAGGAAGCTTTTCAGGTTTCGCTCCAAGCGTTTGAAGACGCAATAAAATGGGGGGGAAGGCTTAAGATTAAAGGAGTTCCAATTTGATTTGAAGTCCCAAAAAGTGTAGATAGCTAACATAAAATATGCTTCACAGCTCGTGCATTGCACTTTGGGTATTCATGCCGCTGCATATTCGAAGACACGAACGAAAATAACGTCCTTGACAGACATATGCAGACCGATGCAGGACAATACTATTCGAATTGCTCGAGGGTTCAAAAGGATTATATTTTAGTTGTGCGACTTACACGAAATACTCGGTATTAGATGTTACACACGCGCTTTCTGCGAAGAGAGCTAGAGCTGAAATATACCGCAGACGAACGGACGGACGGACGCGACCGTCGGCGGACCAAAAACATGGACTCATGAAAGCAGAAGCAGGCCGGACATGCAGCAGTAAACCATGTTTTGTCTGGCGTGCGCGTGCGCGCCGACGTCTGTCACGTCAGAAAGCGTGACTGAGGATTATGTTCTGTCGGTGGTAAAACTGGCGCGACCAGAAACACAGCCCCAAAAATTGTCATTAAGCTGAAGATGAGAAGCGTCTGTCTGATCACCCTATCTGTGCCTACAAAGTGCTCGCTAACACTGCGAACGCCAGCGCGCCCATTCCCACTATCCACTACCGCGCCCCCTCCAACCGAGCGGCCCGCCTGCGTCCGCGTCCGGTCGCCTCACTTTGGAATTTGTTTTAAAATCTCCGGTGGATTAGCAGGCTATTACCTGACAGGCCGGGATAGCAGAGAGAGTGGAGTGAGCGAGCTGGGGACAGGGAGGGGCTTTCGTTTTCCAGATACAGATACAGGAGGAAGTGAGTGAGTGCGAGCGAGCGACCGACCGACACACTTTCCGGCAGTACGAGCGACCACCTTCCTTTGCTATCGGCTTAATTGGACTCACGTCAAAGGAGGCAGATTTTACAACTGCAGCGAGGAGTCTACGTACTAGTTTGGTGCGTCGCTTTCGCGGTAGGGAGATAGAAGATATGACGTGCGCAAGTACCACTTGCTTTTATTGGCATTCCGCAATTCATCCATCGCACGGGGGCGGGGCCCTATTGAAGGAACAGTAAATAAACTAACCAACCATAGGAGACGAGTTGTTAAGAATTTGGCGAATTATTATACAATTCGGATTGTTAGTTATTCCCCCTTGCAAGAGCGCCATGAAAGAGAGGAGGGGACTCCACGCGACATACGCACGGTCGGGTCGAGCATGGAAATCCCCAAAGATCCGTGCCCCCAGTTGCACGACGGAGCGACTGCTCGCTTCTTTCCAGCCGGCCGGCCTAGCTCCTCTTTCCGCTCCGTGAAGGAAGAGCTAGCTGCTGGAGGACTATGGGAGGATGGGGAAATAAAATGAAATGGCTTGAAAGCCGAGATTGGTCTCAATGGTGAGGGAGGGAGGACGGAACCGCGGGTCCGCTTGACTGACTGAATGAAGGATGATCGCAGAACTCCGGCTACAATTAAGTGCAGAATTACTCGGTAAATTTTGCACGACTTTCCTACCGAGAATCCTTTCTTCTGCGGTGTGAGCACCGATGCATTTGTTTGGAGTGAAGAGACTGATGCATTTCAGGTAGAGTTAGGAAGGATCGGTCGGCATTAATGCATCAGATCAATCGATCGGTAGATCGATCGCGCGTTAACCTTTTATCACAAACAAGTACAAAATGTACGTTGGCGTTGAGTGATCGAGATTTGAGATACGCCGTCGTTGAAATATAAATATGTACAGTATACTCACAGTGTCCCGTAGACGGTGCGATCTCCGCGACGACTCCACCGCCGATTTGGAGCGGTCATCCTCTCACGGACAGGAGCCTGAAAATAGAACGAGAGGTTGCGTGAAAACTTGTGTATAACTTTCCGATGGAATCTTTTGCTGCTGTCTCCCGGCCGAGAAAGCCGGCAGTGCATTGGCGGACTCCGACCATCTGCTCTCTCTGCCCCTGCCGACCGACCGGCTCGGTGGCACACTCCGAGCGAGGCCTTTTTACGCAATCTGGCCTCCCGGAAGGCCAGCCACGCAGCACCAACCAGCGTTCGTTTATCTAATTGGGAATTCGAAAGAAAAACTTCCAATGGCAGCTTTGCTTTCATAATTGCATGAATTTTCTATGGGCGTTTCTGTCATGTCGGCAACATGCTATTCTACCGTGGAGTGCACACTCCTCGAACCAGCTTATAAATAGTAATGCGCTTTCTTTCACAAATCGTTCCATGAGATCCCTGCTGCAAAAGCTTGCTGGTTTGCTCCGACGCGCGATCGCTCGGTCGGTCGGTCGGCCGGCAGGCAGGGAAAAGAAGGAAGGAATCTCGTGACGGCGGGAAGGTGCTACAACAGAGCTAGGCTGACCTACTCCGAACTACGTAGGCGAAGAAGGCGCGGTTAGGGCAGACGAATTAATACTATCATCGTCAATGCAGAATTTCGACTACGTATTGGCGGGTATACGTAATGCAGACTGCATTAGCTGGTCACATAGGCTGCTTTCAGTTGCGAGTTCATACCGCATGTGGTCGTGCATTCAAGCTAGATGTAACACATCCTAGACATACTACGTAGTAGTAATATTCGTTATCATTAATAGTCGATCACAATTAGCTAAAATTATCTTTCTTTTGCCTCATTTGGTAACCGAAGTCAGTTGCGTGTTTGTCTGCTTTCACGCAGACCGCTCGGTCGGTGGTCCAGAGTGACGTCGCCGGTCAGCTTTTCTCCCTCTTTTCCGTTTCTGTGATCCTTGCCAGATTTTTGCTCCAGTTTTCATTCCCTATGGGCCTCGCCTCTCCGGCCTCCCTCCGCATATACAGCCGGCGAACCAGCAGCTCTCTGTTGTCCACCATGCAGCGGCACGGGCACGGCACCTCCTCGCTCGGACTGACCATCCACCCCACACAATGCGCAGCACCACTCTCAAAGGAACGAAGGAAGGAAGGAAGGAAGGAGGGGAAAGAGGAGCCAATTTAATTAAGGGGCAGGCAGCAGTCATTCTGTGCGCGCGCTTGCGGCTTGCCTGTTCTGCCTGGTCTTGCAGCTAGAAAGAGCGTCCTTCCTTCTCTCGCCAAATGGGGACTTCGAGAGGACCGCAAAAAGGAAGCAAGGCCGAACTTCAGTGCCCGCAACAAGATGAAGGAATACGGAGAGAGTTCATTAAGTGAAAGACGAAAATACTTTTCCCCCTCCTCCTCCTTCTCCTTTCGAGTGGGCGAAAGGACGGACCCGGACGGAGCCAACAAGTTCCGAACTCGCGAATTCATTTCGGCTGATTGACTGCGCTGTCAAAAAGTTGGCCAGCAAGGCTAACAGCCGGCAACGAACGGACAGAGCTTGGGGAAAGAAAATTCTTATTGGAGGGAGGCTGACGGAATGTCCAGTCGGAGATGTTATTAGGAGAGCATAATCGGCGTTCTCAGCACTGTCGTAGTTGGATAGCTGGACAAAGAAGTTGGAGCTGAGATTTTGGCTTGCCCTAGCTCCATACATTTAAAAGTGGGCCCGGCTCGCTCCATTGTGGAGGGAGGAGGTCCACATTTTTGGGACAAAGGCGGCTGAGGACGGAAATGCCACCCGACCGCCGCTCCGTCCGCCCGTCCTTCGGGACTGAGAAGAAAAGGACGGACGAAATGATAAAGGGAAGGAAGGCTTCTCAAATCCGCTCTCCTCGTTCTCCGGCCGCTCTCGCTCTCTTTGTGCCGGTCATAAATCCAAAGAGGACCGACCGACGGACGGGCTCGCTAAATTATTTTCCCTCCGTGCCAGGTGCCGGAGTGGTGCCTAGGCAAAACTTGTCGGGATCCTGCTTCCATCCCTTTTAATGAGCAACGCACTCGTTTTTTCCGGCAGGAAAGCGGCAAGCAAACAAGCCAATCACTCCATCCATCTTACGGAGCGTCGAACGGACTCTGCCGGATGCAAGGCAGCTAGATGAGTGATGACTTCGGCGAAGAATGCTCGCGAAACTCCACTAGCATAGAAAGGGGAGAGAAAGCTCGTATAGACGGAGTTACTGGAAGGATAGCTGAAGCCAGTCGTCGCAAATTAATCCGACCCTCGACGAAAGCAGGTCATCATCGGCAATGCGGCGAAGGAGGAGGAGGGGGGAGAAGGAATTGGGAAACGAATCAACAGCTAAGGATGAGGAACTCAGACAGTGTGGATACTGATTTTCTCAGCAGAAACAGGATGCGTAGAGAAAGATCCCTTCCTCGAATGCCTTTCTTCCTCATCCGCCTCTTGCGGTCCTTTTAATGACGGCTGAGGGGGATCGGTCTGTCGGCACTACGGAGGAAGGACACTGCCAGTCAGACCCCAGCTCTTCTCCTCTCAGCTGCAGCATGCAGACCCGACCCACTCAACATCCTCTTTCTCCCCCTCCTTCTTTCCTCCCTTTGCATAGTACTGCCAAGCAGACGTATTAGTGCCCCGGCCGACCGACTCACTCGGCGAACGTCTTCGGAGCCAGGCTCGGCTGCATCCGACCTAACAGTTTGTGTACATAACTGATTGGAGAGACGAGAGGGAAAGAGGAGGAGGGGCCAGCCGCTCTGATGGAATACGCAAGAAGAAAGTTGTTTGAGATTTAAGCCGCTTAGCCGCGGATAAATTTAATAGACAGTAGGATGGGCTCTCGTGGGCCTGCTAAAAGCTCTCCCTGAGTATGCGGCGGCATGTACGTACGTAGCACGTTGGGTGGCTGTTGGGTGCGACACTCTCGCACTGCTGCATCAATGCAAATCCCTGCTCCATGATCCGGCCAAAGACATATACAGCTAGCAGCCAAGATACGAACATGGATGAGGAGTAGGACAGGAAAAAAAGAGCATGTCCTGCACACGTAGTGACATTGCGAGATGAGATTGCAGCCGGAGACAGCCAACATGTCACGTGTCACATGAGAGCGTCAGATTTAGAGGCACCACTACGTATATTTTATTCTCGGCTTTCTCTACCAACCCGCCTTTTGAAATTTAGGCTGCGGTCTTCTTCAGTGCCTTTTCACCTTTCCTTTTCACGTTCTCCCCCTGCGCCCACTTTGTTAGATCGAGTACTACACCGACCGAGGAATGAAAAGATGTGGGAGTCAGCAGCAGCCGCCGCCACCCAGACATACCGAGCTCGGAAGAGGACAAAAGAGGGACGAGTAGAATGAACGCGCAAGATCGCTTTGTCCGCTCACGTGCCCCTACTCTTCACGCCATTTTATCTCAGACGCGATCCGTCCGTATTTCGACCTGTAGGAGTGCTCTCTCTCTCTCTCTCACTCCCGCATGAATCACGTCTGATCTTTTTTGTGTCGTCTCCTCTCCTCCCTTCACTTCGAATCTCCTCTGTCAAAATCCACTAGCTGGACTGGAATCGAGGTTTTCGGAAAGAGAGGTAGGCAGGTTCGTCGACCTAGCTGCCGCTATACGAGGATGACTTCCGGCTTGGAAATGGACTAGCTTGGATAGAGGGTTGCGTCGGAGAGAGAGAGACGGGTACCGCCAATGGATCCCCACCCGCGCCGGCCCGAGTGCAGACAACAAAAACGGCAGCTAGGCGAGCGGAGGAGGAGGAGAAGAATAGTAAAGCGAACTGGGCTACTAGCTAGGCGAGGAAAAGTTGGAGGCGGTGGCGGCGGCCGGCCGTTGGAATGGAAGTGACTAACTTAACTAGGTTAGAGACTACACGTAGATGAGGCCGCGCTCTAGGAGGCATGTGTGCAAACAATCTGCTTCAGTGTAACAAACTGCATGAAACGTCGGAGGTTGTTGCAATTGTGGAATGCGCGCCGCATAAGTCACATCCGATCAGATTGCCTCTCCAGTGGTCTCTTTGATTTCTCTGGAGGATGACGGCGTACGGCATCCCTTTGATCACATTCGTTCAATCTTTCGTGCCTTCCCTTCTGGAAAGTCACAGAATTATTCGTATCCAGCTTTGCGGTCTAGCTCTCTCTAGGTTTGCGCGTAGTATGTCGGCCGAGAGGGTAGACAAAAGTTTTGTCCGCACGCGCACGTACGGCATAATTAATTCAAGAAGCCCCTGGCGCAGCGATCGAAAAAAAGAGTTCGGCTCGTGGCTGCCGGATGGATTCAGCTATGCCGTCGACTTTTCGCATCGAGTAACAGAGCCGAGCTCGCTGGCTTGGATGTCGCGAAGCCGCTCGGAGGATTCTCTCAGCTAAACCAGGGTCTGCACCTGCGTAATGAAATTCCAACTAAAAGTGCGATTTCGCAAGAAAGTGGCCCGTTCGCCACTCAAGAAAAGGAGGTGTTTAAGCAACGTACACGTACGCGTACGCACGCACCAACGTCCACGCCAGACGCGTCTTTCTGGTTGCTTTTCTGGCTGAGCCGGATAAGCTCTTCCCCGTCTGTCCGTCCTTCCGATGGACCACGCTTCCTCTCTCTCTCTCTCTCTTTTCCTCGCTCGCTGTTTTTATTATGTACCCGTATCAAATGGCTTTCTTTTATAGCGTGCCGCCGCCGCCGAAGCCATCGCCAGCAGCAGACTCCTAGCTAGCTGGCTGGAAAGGATCCGCGTCGGAAAAGACATACGGAGAGACGGACGGACGGACTGAGCTAGGGAGTCGGTTGGTCGCGTATACATAAGTGAGCAGCAGCGCGGGCGTTTGCGGAGCGTTTTTCGCCTAGATGCGGCCACTAAAATCGCAACCAGCATGGAAGCCAGAAAAGCGCCGGCCGGCTCCAATTCATAGCGTACCGTATCTGCTTTTGCCACAGGTGTTCGAGGCTACACGCCGCATGCAGCTGAGTAATTGGCCGAAATTTGTCTGTGTCCGCCAGTCTCCTCCTCCAAGTGTCCGTACTCGTAATATACAGCTCTGAAGTAAGTTTCTACCACTTTGGCAGGTGGAGAGGAGAGGAGGGAAGAGAGGGAAGGAAATACTTCGGACAGCTAGCCTGGCTGGCAGACGGCGAGCAGCTAGGCAAAATCCCCAAAGCGGAGTCGTCCATCAAGGCGGCCCCGAAACCATTTTCGGAGGAGAGAACACCGACGTTCATACGCGGTTGGTACGGAGGGAAGAACGCACGTTCCGTCCATTTACCAGGGGATAGAACCATACATACTGGCTGTAACAAAGCTAAATCTTCTCGATAGTTCGGATTTTGGGATAGCTGGATGGTCCGACACTGGCTGGAGGGTGACATAAGGGACGTAGCCACTCGCGCAGATTAATATGTTTTGACGGAGGGCGAGGAGGGAGAAAGCGAAAGCAGCGGCGTCAAAGACAAACAGCGAAGCAAAGGAGGGAAGAACGAACATGAGGAGGGGTCCTCCTTCTTCCTCCTCCCTTTCGCTCTCTCGCTTGGTCGGCCGATGGCAAGTGTAAGGGTCTGAAATCGATTTAGCTGAATTATGGCTAGCTGGACGGACGGACGGACGGACGCCAGCCAGCCGACTCAACCAAATGGCCAGCTGCCCAACCCAAGGAGGAGGAGGCCAACTAGCGGATGCGGACCGAGCCGCCCGACAGAATGGGATATCGGCTCACTCACCATCAGGGTGAGCATGGATATCCTACAGAACAAAAGTGGCTGTACGAGTATGGGCTACCTCCTAGTCCGCTTAAAAACCAAGCACAAAAATATAATCGTTGCCTAAATGGTGCTTGACACGTTCAGCGCCTGTCTCGGCCGGGCCATCGCCTTTCTATTCCGTCTTTGCCACTACAGACGCGACGCCTCCGCTTCGCCTCCGAACTCGTAAGGTAAGCAACAGAGCAGGGAGGGCACCAGATTTTGTGAAACTATGTTATTTCAGCGTAATATCCAGCCCTTGTAGGATCGCAACAGCTGTAAACTTCCGTTCTGATCCAGTTGAGCGCTCTGGAAGCGGATCGGACGGGTAGGTGAGCTAGGGAGGCGAAAAAGCGGAAGCAAGCCATCCGGGAAGGCAGACAAGCATAGTTGACTCAAGTATGGAATATGAAGATCCGGGGTGTCGTCTTAAAGGAGGACCCTCTCAATTTAAGGAAAAGGTCAATTCAGCTTGGGCGGCGGTCAAATTCCCATCCTCTCTCTCCTTCTGCCCTGGAGAAAGCAATTACTTCTCAAGCCCACTAAGGGGTCTAAACATTTTGGTTTTAATTTACGCACGTACTTTAACAAAAGTAATTTCAGCTAGAGGGGAAACATTATGTGGAGCAACTAAAATTCAGCAAGCTATTCCGGGAACGGAGGCAAAGGCAAAAGAAAGAGAATTGGGAAGCTAGCTAGCTCGCTTCCTGGAGAGAAACCGATCAGCCCATCCGGCGAGAGAGAGGAACAAAAAAGTTTCTTCCGGCTGCTGCTTCTGACTGAGAACAATGCCTGTCCGGCTTTGGCTGGCTGGCTGGCCTCCTAGTACG
>JAAUYK010007901.1_pt1 | contig 10679 bp, 13 predicted proteins | sample 7278021 | NCBI WGS metagenome assembly JAAUYK01 (sample SAMN14350223, study PRJNA611818) | marine sediment metagenome | isolation source: surface marine sediment (1.8m) | place: French Polynesia: Moorea | collected 2018-08
CATATTATTGCCAGCAATTATTTACAACATTTCTACAGTTTCCAGCCTACAAAGTTATTATTGGCAGCCTGAGGGCCTCCTGACTCAATGTTAGAGAGGCCAGCGGAGGTGAGGCTCTGGGCCATTGGGGAGGGAATTAATGTGCTTTCGGTATTGGGTTTCCCCGACTCCCCACCCACCCGGGACTACCGCCACCCTCCAACCCTCCCAACCCAATCCCTCCAGCCCGTGCATTCCCTCCCCATTGGCCCTGGAATCTCACCTCCGCAGACCTCTCTAACATTGAGTCAGGAGACCCTCAGGCTGCCAATAATAACTTTTCCAGCTGAAACTGTGGAGGGCTGTCAATAAGAAGCTGGCAATAATAACTTTTCCAGCTGAAACTGTGGAGGGCTGTCAATAAGAGCTGGCAATAAGAGAAGCCATTTGGATCACGACAGATTTATAGCTGCGTGCAGAAGCAGAGTCCGGCGGCCTGAATAATTCAATTCAATTCCTTCCTTACCGAATCGGTTCAAAGCCCTCTCTCGACCGCCTCTCTCGCCGCACACCTACTTCTATCGACTGAGAATGTTTTTTTCTTAGCACGCACCAGAACTCGATCGCCGGGGGCAGTTCTGTGTTTCGCGGCGGCGGTCGGATGATAAACTGGTCGCGCGAATTTTAATTCGCAAGCAAAATTCGCCCGTCATTCGGCATTTGCATCCGAGCTGCAAGTATCCGAGTCGGCGTTTATCAAATTCATTTAGGGAGCAAATTGCCCGAAGCGTGAAGCAAAACTCTGCACAGGTTATTTTGGAATCCGCGCGTGGGCGTCGAGACAAAATGGGGGCCGGCATGCGCTAAGAACGAAAATTGGTCTGGTCGGCCGACCGACCGACCGACGAACGCGTACGGGTCAACTTTGGTTAATACGTGCATGGAGTTCGTGTATAAGACTTGGAAAGAACGGTTCTTCGTTTCTGTTTTTCGGCGAAAGGACTGCGGCGGCGGCGACATACTCTAGCTACACCAGAAAATCGAAGAGGCTTTAATAATTGAGCAGCTTACTCAGTCAGGCGGCTACAGCTACCCGGCGACGGCAAGGGGGACGTTAAAGGCGTAGTTTCGACGAAGGGCCCTTATTCTTCGATCGACGGGTTGCCAGATGAAATACGTATAGAAATCTAATCGAGCATGCTTTAACGTATAACCACTAAAATCCAATACAGGAAAGGTCTGCCAGATCAATGTAAATTTCGCGTTCTATTTCTTTGGAACAGTTAGCATAGCTAACGATTCGTTTCTTTAGATGTCATCATTGGCCAATACGTACTAGGTACTAGCAATGCCGCGAGACCGCAAGAAAATATCGGAATTGTTGACGCTCCATAAACGTTAACGCTTTCTGCAATTTTTTAACGGTGTGTAGGTGTACATGTACATGTGGTGCTTAAATCGTATACAAAATGTGAAAAAGTCACCTCTCCGTTAAACGAACGCTACTTCTTTAAGTATTCTTTTGCGCCCGGCCGTCCTAGAGACAACTTTGCTTGCTATCGATTGCTTGCCAGTCATGTGACGGCTCTGGTTTCATTTATAGCCCCACCATGCACTGTCCTGTCCTGTCTACCCCTTGTGCTGTTCCCATCCGTTCTTCCTCATCTCGACCCAGTAGGGCGTCTCCGTCAGGTTGAGCCAGTTCCACACTGGCAGCGGCCGCACGAACCGTCGCTCGACCTGCGCCAGCAGCGCCTCCTCCTCCGCCGTCAGCCGGTTGGTCGCCGCGGACAGGCTCGCCTCCAAGATCTCGCGGGAGGTGATGGAGCAGAGCGTGGTTGAGATGCGAGGGTGGTTGTAGCACCACTTGGCGGACAGGGACGCTATATCATGCACTTGCTTGTAAAGGTTTGTCTTAATTATACACGATGTTCTCCAACCTAGGTTGACCCCCTTCTCGTGACAGAATTCGACGGCGGCATGCGCGGCCTCCTTGAGCAGCGGTGGCGCCGGGTGCCACGGGGGCGTGTTGTTGCGCGCGATGAGGCCGCTGCCGGCCGGCGACGCGTTCACCACGCCCACGCCGCGGCCGTCAAAGAAGTCCAGGTAATCGAACAGATCTAACTTGCAAACACCGCTTAAGCAACCTCTACTAGAACTTCTGACTGCGTTAATACCCTTGTCCATCACGTAGCACCGGTTGTTGGACATGAAGACGTCGATGCTGCCCTTCGGCGCCAGCTCAATCAGCTTCTTAGCCACCTTGAGGCCGTACGAGGAGATCCCCAAATACCTGATCTTCCCCTCCTCCTTTAGCTTCATGAGGGCGGGGATGGTGTGCTCGAGCAGCTGGTCCAAAGAGTAGACGAAGGAGAAGTCGTGTATGTAGAGCAGGTCGATGTGTCCCACGCCGAGACGCTGCAGGCTCTCCTCCACAGACTGGACGGCACGGGCCGCGTTGTAGTTGTAGTTCTCCGGCAGGGGATCGCGCAGGTATCCATAGTTGCAGGCCTTCGTGGAGAGGAAGTAGGCCTTGCGGGGGACGGACTTCAGCGCCCGGCCGAGGAGCTCCTCGGAGCGGTTGGAGCCGTACCAGGGCGCGGTGTCGATGTAGTTCACGCCGGACTTCAGCGCTTTATGCACGATCGCCTCCACCTCTTCGTACGGCTTCTCGCCATAATGGGTGCCTACGTATGGCCGGTATTCATGCATGTCTCAAGCTAGATCCCTGAGTATCTAAACAGCTCACCGAACGCGGCGCCGCCCAGGCCGAGACTCGACAGAACCATGTCGGTCTTCCCGAGCCTGGCGTACTTCATCTGGCGCACTGAGGACTCGTCGTGGAATCCGGCCACGTAGGTGGGAGGGAGCTCATTGCCGGACATTTCGACAGCAGATTTAGTTTTAACAAGGAAAAGTACTAACGCCTATATGCTCGGCAAAGGCAAGTACGAACTAAACTCTGTTGGGGTATTGTGCAGGGCAGTGTAGTTTTTATCTCGTTTGAGGGCATTGGCCTTATGCGGTTAATTGGGAACTCAAGTATCTCTGCTCGCCCCTGTATCCACATGCAGCAACGCTGCTGCGTCTATGCTTGTCGCGACCGTGAAAACGCTATCGCCAAAATTCCGTGGTATTTACAACATCTGCTTATCTTCTGAGTGGGGAGTAATTATTTACACCTGGACTGGCTCCATGCACAGATTGCCTCCTCGCAAATTAGCGAACCCTTAACGACAGGTGCTGCCTACATATGCAAAGGTCTAGAATGGGTTCACTGCGATACATCGAATAAAATGCACCGGAGTTGGATCGTTGCCGTCTTGACCGCTACTAACTTAAACCGTGTAGGTATAATCTTGTGTTTCGTTTCCTGCCTCGGTTCCACTCGCTCGAATGTATGAAGAAGCGCCCTTGGCTTAGATACCCTCCGTTAAGAATTACGACAAAAGTTCTCCTTCCTTCCGTCTTTCCGAAGCAAGCCCGGCGCACTCATGCCACGCACGTTCCGACCACAAAGAAACAACGTCGCAGCAGCAGCGATATTTGAAATTCTGAAGGCAAGCAAGGAGCAAAGATATAGCGCGCAGTCTGATTTATATGTCCCGGCTGACCGATTCTTTGTTGGCGTATTTTTGGCGAGTTTTTGTCTGCATCATGTGACTTGAGCCACTATTTGACACACATACCACGCAACCATGACTCTGCCCCAGCAGAGTATTCAAAAGGGGAATCGTCTTGCGGACGGACGCGTCACCGCCTAATCCAATTTTAGTCGAGATTAAAGCCGAATCCCCATCCCTATAGCCTCCATCCTCTCTTCCTTTCTCCTTCAACCCTCTTCCCTCGCGCATACTCCCTCCATTTTCTTACGCCCCAACAGACACTCGTACAACGTTTTCTGTGATGCGGTCTCGTGCCGGTCGCGCCTTGTACGAAATGGAGGCGATTTTCTCGCCTTCTCACGATTCGATCGAGTATCAATGGTTTGGAACGGTTGCGTCGACATTTGCAAGATTATAGAGCTCATTTTCCTGCTTTCTTACCTTTCTACTATCGTAGCTTATTCCCCAATCGTTTATTTCCAGACAGCACCTGTCCACGCTGGCCTCTCCGCTCGCTGCACCCTCGCCATATTACGAGCGGCGGCGATGATGTGTGCAGAAAACTCTCTCTGTGTTCTGCGCACGATCGCTGCCTGCACGCTTTCTCGTTTGCAACTTTTCTTGCCTCAATCCTATCTCCTTCTCCTCTTCGCTCGTCCTCTTTCGACACTTGCTCGCGCACTTTCCGAACGGACAGACGGTCCGTCGGTCGGTCGGACGGACGGACGGACGAAAGGCCGAGCGAGCGTGGAGAAACAGCAGCAGCGGCGGCGGCTAGCTGTTGCTTCGCCTTCTTCTTCTTCCTCGCATTCTTGCGCCTTCCACGAAGAAGCACCATGCAACAGAAGCAGCGAGCGACGAGAAGAGAGAGATTAAATGTGTCAGCAGCGATGTACGTGTGGTCCACTCGTCAATCGATTAAGGCTATTCTCTTGATTTCAGCTTTTCTTCTTCCCACGGCCGCAGTCGCCGCCGGCGTCGCCCGGAGACGTCGGCCTCTGCCGCCGTCAACGCCGCCGTACACATCCGTCCGTCCGAACCTTCGTCAATATTTAATTGCACCGTTTTCTTCTCCGGTCTCGCTCGTCTCCTCTTAGATGTTCCCTTTCGCCAAGTGCATATAACATATAACAGCTGCTGTTATAGTAGTATGCCGGCACATGCGATCTACGGAGGCCGTTGCCGCCGCCGCATCTCCCCGCCGATGATCGTTCCTCCCTCCTCCTCCTCCGCCACTTCCACAATTACTACTTTCACTCCTCGATCACACTACTAGTTCCTCTCCCTCCTCTTCGCAGCTAGCAGCAGCCCCCATCCCATCACCTATCCGTTCCGTTTCTATACTGGCTACGGCGTTATAATGCTGCCGCCGCGTCTCTCTCTCTGTCTGTCTGACTGCGAGCCGCACATGTGAATAGCAGGAAGGAGGGCGGTCGGCAGGTACTTCTTCTCCTTCTTCATCGCCGCCGCTGACGCCGCCTTCGTCGCATTCGTCCTCCGATCCGCCTACTAGCTGTTGGCCAGCCGATCGGCCTACTGTTGCATACTCAATGACGCTCGCTCGCTCGGTCCACGACGTATGTTTCTTGAACGCCCGGCGACTTACAAGCAGTTGGCCGCCGACGACGCTACATAGCCGCATACTTCGAGGCCGGCCGCGGCTTTTCCCGGACCGATTCAGCAGCGCGGTGGCGGCCGTCTTTAAAAAGGGCGCGCGCGCGCGTTCTGGGTCCGGCTAGCGAGCGGGCGGACGGACGAGCGCGCGGTTTGCCCAGTTTTGCGGTCCGTCTATTCGACCGTCCGCGTCCGCGACCGTCCGACATACTACAATGGAACAGCAACATGCAGCGAGCTGTATGGCTGGCGGCCGCTCGCTCGCTCGCTCGCCGGCATGAGGAGGCTATATACGCGTGGCTGGGAGAGCTCCCGGCCTCTTTTGGCCTCGGCTCAAGTTTGCTGCCTAGCTCCGTCCGACCGCGTTCGCTCGCTCGCTCGAGCGGCCGGGGCTTGCTTTTAGCTAGGTGTCGCAGTCATGGCCGTGGGCTATTGTGATATGACTGATACAGATCGACTTCGAAATTGTTACGTATGTTCATTCTCTAGCTTATTTACCTAAATAGTTGTACAGAAAGTGGAGGAAGACAATTACTGACGGCATACGCGTGTGAGCTTCTTAGGGCCACTATAGCCGCCACCGCCGGCCGGGGGCCCAGGAGCTACGAGCTAGCCGGAGTTATCAGGATCCCCACGGGACCCAATATGGGGGTTCCGGCGGTTCGCTGAATCTTACTACGTCTACGTAAAGTATTTCTTATATTTCTTAAGCCTGATGAGCAACGCTGACTGGCGGCTAGCGGGCGAAACAGCATGCACAGCTATATGCTAGCTGGGCCATGTGGAACTGACGCCTAGTTCGCTCCGCCCGCTGCCGGACTGAACTTTCTTTCCAGTATGTTCGTATTGTCCTTTCCCTGCGACGACAAAAAATATTTAGCTGCAACTACGTTCAGTACAGTCAGAGGAAATTCCTGCTCTTATTTGAAACTTCAAATATAGTAGTCGGAAAATATATAAAGTATAGGACCATTAGTACATACGTGTACGCGTGGACTACGATCGGTCATTCTATCGCATATGACGTGTACACTTATATTAATGCGATATCCTCAAGTTCGTACATACATGAATTATTGTATTTACTCGAATAGAACGGCGCGATACAATGTATGTACTTGAGTTCCAATACCTGGCCCGCCGGCTGTGCGTAGGCCTCGGGCTTTTCGACTGCTTTCTATCAAACATTCCATTCGAGCGAGCGAGCGAGACACCGCCGCATGCAGCTGAATTAGGTCTGCGGACAGACAATTATCTGTCAAAATGCGGTTCAAGACATCGAACCTGAAGGAGCCCAAGCACGCGGACCTGGTGTCCTGCGTCAGCTGGCTGTCGCCTGACGACGTCGTCAGCATCGGCGACGACAGGAAGATCAACAGGTGGAACCTTGTGAGCGGGGAGACGGCGCTGATCGCCGAACTGCCGGAGGACTTCCACCCAACGGACATGCACACGTTCCCCAGGGGTCACGGCGCCGGAGGAGGCGGCGGGTCGAGCGGGACCAGCGGGCTTGGAAAGAAGGGTGGAAAAGGTATAATTTAATCGCATGCCGTATATTGAGTCGTGCTAAAGTTAATTTTTAAGGCGTGGTGTCTTCGTCGTCGGCGTCGACCGAACAGTATCTAGTCTCCTCGGCTGAGGGCAAGCTCCAACTTGTGGGCAAGAACGGCCGCATGGAGAAGACCGTGGATGCGCACCGCGGCGCCTGCCTGACCGCGCGCTGGAGCCACGACGGCGCAGGGATCGTCACAGGCGGCGAGGACGGCGCGGTCAAGATCTGGTCCCGGTCCGGCATGCTCCGCTCCACCCTGGTGCAGAACACGGTGCCGGTGTACGCGCTCGCGTGGTCCCCAGACTCGCAGCAGGTCCTCTACGCCACGGACAAGGTTCTCACGGTGAAGCCGCTCGCGCCCAACTCGAAGCCGCTCCAGTGGAGGGCGCACGACGGAGTCATCCTATGTCTGGACTGGTCGCCGTCCAACTACAGAATCGTCACCGGAGCCGAGGATTGCAGGCACGTATAGCCTTTTAATCATAATTGCTATATTCTAAATGCGATTTAATTGTGTTAAGGTACCGAGTGTGGGACCAATACGGCCGCCAGCTGTACAGCTCGGCCCAACACGACTATCCGATCACGGCTGTATCGTGGTCGGCCGACGGCCAGATGTTCGCCGTGGGGTCGTTCAACACCCTCCGCCTTTGCGACAAGATCGGCTGGTCGCACTCGCTCGACAAGCCGGCGACGGGGAGCGTGTACAAGATCGCTTGGTCGGCGGACGGGACGCAGGTGGCGGGCGCGTGCGGCAACGGGCACGTGATCTTCGCCCATGTCATCGAGAAGCGCATCGAGTGGAAGGAGTACGAGGCGACTGTCACGGGGAGGAAGAGCATCGCGCTGAGGAACGTCACAAACGACGCGTGGGAGAAGCTCGAGTTCAGAGACCGCATCATCCAGGCCAGCCTCGGGCACGGATACCTCGTCGTGGTGACCACCTCGCAGTGCTACATCTACACCACCAAGAACTGGAACACGCCCACCATATTCGACCTTAAGGATGGATCTGTGTCCCTAATTCTCCAGGTATAAGGCCTCTTTCCCATCACTATCACTTTTTGTATAACTATAGTTCGCTTCAGGCCCAGAAACACTTTCTCCTGGTCGAGTCGAACGCCGTCTACCTGTACAGCTACGAGGGTCGGCTGATCTGCAGCCCCAAATGGCACGGCATGAGACCAGAGACGCTGAACGCAATGACTGTCAGTCTGAGCAATGACACCATCGCCGTCAGAGACCAAAACGACGAGAAGTCCGTTCACCTGTTCGACGCCAGCAGTGGGAAGCCGCTTAACGATGGAAAACCCTTCACTCACAGGTACACCAGAACTGTGGTTGTCCGAATTTGTCATGAGTGTCTTGGTCGAAATTACAGGCAAGAGATTGCGGAAATTGCGCTCGACCAAATCGGCCTGCCCAATACTCGCAAGTTGGCCGTGGTGGACAAGAACCGGGACTTGTTCATCGCCAACGTCCGGCGGTTCGGATCGGGGTCTGGAAGGGAGGGGAGCAGCAGTAGCAAGGGAAGCGGCAGTGGCAGCAGCGGCGGCCAGCAGCACCTGTCGGGCAAGATCGGCGCCATGGTGCAGTCTCTGAAGTGGAACACGGACTGCAACATGTTGGCGGCTTTGCAGGACTCGAGGTAATTTAACGAAACCTCTTTCGACTTTAATAAGCAACAATGTTGCCTCAGGTTCACGACGTTCCTGTACCCGGCGGTGATCTTTGTGGACCGCGGCCTCCTCCCTCGCACCGTGATCGAGCGCGACGCTTCCGAGTTCGGCAAGTCGGCGACCATCGCCGCCTTCCACGGCAACACCATCTCCATCCGAAGGGCGGACGGCTCCCTCGTGACCACGGCCGTTTCGCCCTACCCGTCCGTTCTCTTCGAGTACGCGTTGTCCAACCGGTGGACGGAGGCGACCAAGTTGTGCAGGTAAATTTGGTGTATTGCATTGTTATCCTTAGGAACGTTAAAGATTCCTTCTTGAATCCCGATCAGGTTCGTGAAAGATGACACCCTGTGGTCGTGCCTGGCCGGCATGGCGACGAACGCGCGCCACCTGGAGACGGCCGAGGTGGCCTACTCTGCCATCAACGAGGCGGATAAGGTGCACTACATCCAGTACATCAAGGACCTGCCGTCGAAGGAGGCGAGGAACGCCGAGATGGCCGTGCTCACCGGAAACTACCAGGATGCGGAGAACATTCTATTGCAGGCGGGACTAACATTCAGGTATATCGTATACACACGTTAATGGATTTTCCTTAATCAGATGATCAATTCTAGGGCGATCTTGCTCAACATCTACCTGCATCAATGGGAACGCGCTCTAGACCTCGCAGTGAAGCACAAGACGCACGTGGACACGGTGCTGGCCTACCGCTTGAAGCACCTCAACCGTCTGGAGAAGGAGGAGACGATCGCCAAGTACACGCAGTACATGAAGGAGGTCGAGATCGACTGGGAGCAGATAGGGGCGAAGATAGAGGACGAGTTCCAGAAGGAGAGGGAGGCGGGCAAGAGGAGCTAGCTAAACTATTATAATACTCCAGCGAAAATTACTCACAAAATATATACGTAAGAGCAAATGAGCTTCATAGAAAGGCGCGAGTTTACGTACTCAGCTCAAGTGTGCATTTACTTTAAGGCATAATGTATACATTTATAGAGTATGGTAGTGGTAGTATAGTACAATACACTGTGCTCCTGCCAATTTTTTGCTACAGGCTATTGAGGTTTTACTTTTACCCGATACGTACATGCAAGCACCTCACAACGTCGACGCGATTCATCTTGGAAGGTTTATATAGTAAACTCAAAAGGTAGGTAAAACAAATCTTGGATATCACTAATCTCTGGCGTAGATAATCCTCTCCGGAACCTGAAATGATAGGCATTTACCTTCCCCATGCATTTATTCCCATATATCTTGCATCCGCATACCTTGGTGAAATCGTCCATGCTGAACTGCCCCTCCTTGACCGCCATGTAGGCGACAACGTCGTCCGCGCGCTCCTCTGCCAGCCTCGGAGGCTCAAAGTCGCGGCGAAAAATGATCTCGTCGAGCTCCTCCTCTGTCGGGCCATTGATGAAGCCTCGGACCTCAACCTGAGATGTTGGATCAATTCTTGAACGTTATAGCTGGAAATGCTTAAGGACTAATCACCTGGTCGAGCATCTTGAGCATGTTGGTGAGGGCGTCGAACTCGAGGTAGCCCCTCCTCGAATTGTCAAAGATCTTGAACGCCCAAGTCAGCTTCTCCTGGAGGGTCTTGCAAGTCAGGACGTCGAACGCAACGATAAAGTCCTGAATGATTAGGACGTATTGGTAACATGACGCTTTATTGCTGAAAGACTTCGATTACCTTGAAATCCATCTTATCCTTCTGAGACTCAGGCAGTTGGTCGAAGACGGCGTTGATAAAGTCCTCCGGGTTCTGCGCGCCCGGGAACGCCTTCTTGAACAGCGTCTCGAACTCGGCCCTGTTCATGTCTCCTTTGGGGCTCGCCTGGCGGAACTTCTTCAGGTAGGCGAGCAGGTCCTTCTCCTTAAAGCGAGTGTACTTCCTGCACCAGGCCAGGTCGTTGGGCATCAGATACTTTCCGGTCTTGCTCCTCTCCTCGTCCTTCTGCTTCGTGATGTCCTTGAGCGCGTGGTCGATGCTGCTGATGTCCCTCCCCTCGGCCTTCATTAACTCCAACGTCTTGTCCCAGTCGGGAGGGACCCACTCCTTGCGCGCGCGGAACAGCGTCGGCAGCGCCTTCATCGTGTGCACCTTGTCCCATAGTCCGTACTCGCTGGGATCCAGAGCCTCCAGCTCCTTCTTCTCCTCCTTTTCCTACGTGGTGTACAATACAGTAATAGCGTTCCAAAACCGCCTCCTACTCATATCGCGTGTGCGGGGGAGGCTAAAATTGG
>JAAUYK010159477.1_pt1 | contig 10679 bp, 8 predicted proteins | sample 7278021 | NCBI WGS metagenome assembly JAAUYK01 (sample SAMN14350223, study PRJNA611818) | marine sediment metagenome | isolation source: surface marine sediment (1.8m) | place: French Polynesia: Moorea | collected 2018-08
ACCGCCGGCCATCACAAGGGGTGACTCAGGACCACGCTTCCGGGCCTGGAGGGGCAGCCCCGCGGCGTCGAGCAAACCTAGCACATGCGGATAGTCGTTTTCATAGGCGACAGAGAACGCCAGAATGTCGAAATCGCGTGCCGGCCGGCGATTTTCCCGTGAGCGCAGATTTTTGACTTGCGCTGTTAGGGGGTCGTCCGCCAGGAAGCGCTCGCAAATCACATCGGATTCGCGGTTGAACAGACGGTAGATGGTCTGGAAGCCCAGGTTGGACATGGCCAGAGCATAGCGGTTGGGATAGAACAGGCCGATTTTGATTTGATCCGCCCACGGTTTGCGGATCATGCCGCGCTCGGCGGGGCGATCTTCGGGGGTCTGGGGGGACACATTCATGGGCGGCCGTGCTTCCCGCACAAGATTCGCTGTCGGGCTGAACCCACTAAAGGGTTGCCCCGCTCCGCAACGGGGGGGGACCGCTGTGGAGCGGGGTACCCGTGCGCAGAGACTTGCAGAGAATATAAGCGTTTAGCTGAAAGTCAATGCGCCGTTTGGCCCCGGGTCCATGTTCGGGCCGATCGGCGGCGATCCAGCGTTCAACAATGCTAGCGGTCGCCGATCAGTCGGCCTTGCGCCGTAAAAAGGTCGGCACGTCGAGATCGGTTTCATCGACGACCCTGTGCGTAAAATGATCGAAGCCCGCCTGGCCGCCGGCCGCCGCCCTGCGCTCCCGCATGAAGGTCGGTTTTTCGTAATCCACGACTTTCTTCAGGTCGTCGGCCGTTACCGGGCGCAATTTGCCGCCGTAGGTCTCGTCCACGGGCTTTTCGGGTTCTTCGGCGGCGGCGCCCTGGCCGATGCCGGTGGCGATGACGGTCACGCGCATTTCGTCACCCAGGCTGTCGTCCACGACGGTACCCCAGATGATGTCGGCTTCCTCGCCCACTTCGTTGTAGATGCGGTCGGAGGCTTCGGTCATCTCCTCCATGGTCAGTTCGCTCGTGCTGGTGATGTTCATCAAAACACCCCGGGCCCCGGCAATCGAAATGTCTTCGAGCAGAGGATGCGATATGGCGCGCTCGGCCGCTTCGAGGGCCCGGTTCTCGCCGCTGGCCGCACCGATGCCCATGATGGCCATACCGGCTTTGGACATGGTGGCTTTGACGTCGGCGAAATCGAGATTGACGAGTCCCGGCATCATGATCAGGTCGGTGATGCCCTTGACCGAATGCAGCAGGACTTCGTCGGCTTTGCGGAACATGTCCAGCATGGTGGCATTTTTGGACGCCAGGCCGCGCAGCCGATCGTTGTTGATGGTGATGGCCGTGTCGGCCATCTGTTTGAGGTGGTCGAGGCCGTTGTCGGCCTGCCGTGCGCGCTTTTTGCCCTCGAAGGAGAACGGTTTGGACACCACGGCCACGGTCAGGATACCGAGTTCCTTGCAAATCTCGGCGATTACCGGGGCGGCGCCGGTGCCGGTCCCGCCACCCAGGCCGGCCGTGATAAAGACCATGTGACTGCCCTCGAGCGCACCGCGCAGGGCATCCGCGGTTTCGATGGCCGCCTCGCGGCCCACGTCCGGATTGGCGCCGGCGCCCAGGCCTTCGGTCAATTGCTCCCCCAATTGAATCTTGAGCGGTGCTTTGGAAACCTCCAGCGACTGGGCGTCGGTGTTGGCCACGATGAATTTGACCCCTTGGAGGTTGGACGAGATCATGTTGTTGATGGCGTTGCCTCCGGCGCCACCCACACCAATCACTTTGATTTTGGCCGAATTTTCATTGTCGACGTAAGTAAACATAAATCCCCCCTGTTAAACGTTGTTGGGGCGCCGCGCTAAGCGCGCTCCCGGTTAAAAATTGAACTGCAGCCATCGTTTTGATCGCGATCAAACGAGGTTTAGCCTGACGGCCCCTCGCTCAGACCACATCTTTGAACCACCGTTTCATCTGCGTGACGATGCGGTTGAAAATATTGGCATCGCGAATGCGGAATTTTTTGGCGGTCTGGTTGCGGGCGCCGTACAACACCAGCCCGACACCCGTGGCTTACATCGGGTTGTTGACCACATCCACCAAGCCGCTGATTCCCTGGGGTTTGCCCAGGCGCGTCTGGAGATTGAACACCGATTCGGCAATCTCCGTGGTGCCTTCCAGGAGCGAGGTGCCGCCGGTGAGCACCAGCCCCGAGGGGGTGCTGGTTTCCATGCCGGCGCGATAGATTTCGCGTTTGATCAGGGTGAAGATTTCCTCCATGCGCGGTTCCAGAATTTCACCCAGAATCTGGCGCGGCAATTTACGGGCCTCCCGCCCACCCATGCCCGGCACCTCGATCATGTCCTCGGCACTGACGCTGTGGGACAGACAGGTGCCGAAACGGGTCTTGATCTTTTCGGCTTCGGCATGCGGGGCCCGCAGACCGATGGCGATATCGTTGGTCAGGTTGTTGCCGCCCAAGGCCAGCACGAAGGTGTGCTTGATGTTTTTGTCGGCAAACAAGGCCAGATCGGTGGTGCCGCCGCCCAGGTCGATAAGCGCCGTGCCGAGTTCCTTTTCTTCGTCGCTCAAGACGGCCTCGCCGGAAGCCAGGGACTCCAGGACGATGTCACAGACGTCCAGGCCGGAGCGGTTGCAGCACTTGACGATGTTGTGGGCCGAGGTCACTGCGCCGGTTACGATGTGAATTTTGGCTTCCAGGCGAACGCCGGCCATGCTCACCGGGTTTTGGATACCGGTCTGGTCGTCGACGATGTACTCCTGCGGCAGCACGTGAATGACTTCGCGATCCATGGGAATCGCCACCGCGCGGGCGGCATCGATCACGCGCACGACATCATTGTCGGTAATCTCGCTGCCCTTGATGGCCACGATGCCCCGGCTGTTGAAACCGGTGATGTGGCCCCCGGCGATGCCGGCATACACCGAAGAGATCTCGCAGCCGGCCATCAGCTCGGCTTCTTCCACGGCTTTTTTGATGGAGTCCACCGTCGATTCGATATTGACGACCACGCCCTTGCGCAGCCCGATGGAGGGATGGGTGCCGATCCCGATGATGTTGATGTCGCCGCCGCCGACCTCACCGACCACGCAACAGATCTTGGTGGTCCCGATATCGAGGCCGACGACGATGTTACCGCGTCCCTGCATCTTAAACCTCCTTTGTTGGCGCCGCGGTGGCCCCCGGCGCTTCGGGGCTGATCACGATCCGATCAGGATCCCGCAGGTTGAAAACCCGTGCATCGGGCATCAGGCGCCGCCGCTTCAAGTAGGATTGGATGGCGGCCAGTTTGCGGGATTTATGGGACCAGTTCGCGAATCCCAGAATAACCGTGCGGAAGGCCGGATGGTTCCCGGGGGGGGCCACGAAGAGGGTCAGCCCCAGATCCGGATCCACCCGTATCTCGCGGATCTTGAAACGACCGTCGAGGTCGGTCCAGCCCCCTGAACGGCTCAAAAGGGTCAGCGCGGCATCCAGGGCCGCACTGGGAGCGTTGCCCTCGAGGCCCAGATCGACATAATCGATGCCGCTGATCAGCGGTGCGTCCGCGCATTCGTCGTGCTGACGTTCCTTGAAGACCACCCCCGCCGAACTGATCAGGAATTGCCGCTCGATATTCAGCACGGCGGCGCAATCGTGCTCGCGAATGCGGATGACGATCTCGGTGGGGATTTCCCGCATCACCCGCGCCTCGGCAATCCAGGGATGCGCCGCCAGGCGCCGGCGCGCAGCTCCCAGATTGACGGCCAGGATATTGCCGTCCATGGCGATGCCGGCGCGTTGGCGGACGACCCCCGCGGTCAGCCGCTGCGCACCTTCCACCCTTATCGTTTCGATGGGCAGCAGAGGGGTCTGGGTGATCCAGTCATGGACCAGGATCAGCGCCAGGTTGAATGCCGTGAAGAGCGCAAGTCCACCGAGGGCCAGGGCGGTCTTGCGGATACGTGCGATCCGGTTCTGGCGGCGCTGGCGTACACCGGCCTTGTATACATTGCGGCGCACCTTGCGCTTGCGGCCGATCATGATCACACCCTCCCACCGGATAGGGGCGGTTTGGCGGACATTTCGGTCAGCAGCCGCTCGCCCAGTTTAAGGATGTCTCCGGCCCCCATGGTCAAAACAATGTCGTCCGGCCCCAGATCCTGGCGGATGACGGCCAGGGCCTCGTCGAAATCGGCCGTGCAGGTCACATTTTTATGACCGTGGGCCTGGATGCCCTCGCACAACGCGGTGTGGGTCACCCCTTCGATCGGACTTTCGCTGGCCGCATAAATCGGGACCAGGACGAGCTTGTCGGTCTGGTAGAAGGCCCGGGTGAACTCATCGAACAGTGCTCGGGTGCGGGTGTAACGATGGGGCTGAAAGATACCCACCACGCGCCGGTCCGGCCAGGCCGCTTTGATCGACGCCAGGGTGGTCTTGATCTCGGTGGGGTGATGGGCGTAGTCGTCGATCACGGTGAGCTCGCCGATAGTGCCCTTGATTTCCAACCGGCGGCGCACGCCCTGGAGTTCTTCCAGGGCGGTTTTGATGGTGCCGAATTCGATGCCGACCTCCAGGCCTACGGCGATGCTGGCCAGCGAGTTGTAGACATTGTGGGTGCCCGGCAGGTTCAGGCAGATATCCCCTAAAAACGTTTCGCGATAGAAGGCCTTGTAACAGCTCTGAAAACCCTGGCAGGTGATGTCCCGGGCCTGGAAATCAGCCTGGTTGCTGATCCCGTAGGTGAGGAAGCGCTTCTGCACCCGGGGGATCAGGTTCTGGACGGGCTCGTTGTCGAGACACAGCACGGCCTGGCCGTAGAAAGGGATCTGATCGATGAAGCGCGCAAAGGCATCGATGATGGTGTCCAAATCGTCGTAGTAGTCCAGGTGCTCGCGGTCGATATTGGTGACCACCGCAATCGTCGGGGACATCTTGAGGAACGAACCGTCGCTTTCGTCGGCTTCGGCGACGATGAAATTGCCCCGGCCCAGAACGGCATTGGTATCCAGGCTGATTAGCTTGCCGCCCACCACGATGGTTGGATCCAGGCCCCCGGCCGTCAATACGGCGCCCACGATGGAGGTCGTCGTGGTTTTCCCGTGGGCCCCGGCAACGGCCACACTGTATTTGAGCCGCATGAGCTCGGCCAGCATTTCCGCCCGCGGGATGACCGGGATGGACAGCTGGCGGGCGGCCAGCACTTCCGGGTTGTCCACCGCGACCGCCGAGGACACCACCACCACATCGGCGCCCTCGACGAGATCCGCGGTGTGCCCCTGGGAAATCCGGCCGCCCAAACGCTGCAGCCGTCGGGTGATGTCGGTGTCGCGCAGGTCCGAGCCGGATACACGGTAACCAAGGTTCAGCAGCAGTTCGGCGATGCCGCTCATGCCGATCCCGCCGATGCCGACGAAGTGAATATGGTAGGCTTTCTGATACATGTTTCTCGCTTTAGGCTGTGGTTGTCAGGACCGGATCACCCGATCCAGCATATCGGTGACGATCGCGGCGGCCGCCTCCGGCCGCCCCAGAGACCGCGCGCGGGCGGCCATACGTTGCAGTTCGTCCGGGTTGCTGCGGTAGTGGCAAATCTTCTCCCAGAGGATCACACCGTTCAGTTCCGCTTCAAGGAGGATGTCCCCGGCGCCCTTTTCGACCAACAGGCGGGCGTTGAACTCCTGGTGGTTGTCGGCCGCGTGCGGGAAAGGCACGAAGATCACCGGTTTGCCGATGCAGGTCAGCTCGGCCACGGTGGAGGCCCCGGCGCGGCAGATGACCAGATCGGCGTTCAGGTACTGGCGGTGCATATCGTCGAAAAAGGCGCGCACATCGGCTTTCAGGTTGGCGGCCTGATAAGCCTGGCGCATACGTTCCAAATCGTCTTCCCCGGTCTGGTGAATGAACCGAATGCTGTTCTGATCGCAGGCACAGGCCAGCATTTCGGCGATGGCCGCGTTGATGCCGTGGGCTCCCTGACTGCCACCCACGATCATGACCGTAAACGGCTCGCTGGTCCGCACCGGTGGCGGTGCCGCCGCCAGGCGGCGAATTTCCGCCCGTACCGGGTTGCCGGTCAAGAGGACCTTTTTCGCCGGGAAGCTTGCGAGGCGGCCCTCGAAGGCGATGTAAATTCGGCAGGCCAGCCGCCCCAGGAGACGATTGGTGATGCCCGGCAGGCAATTCTGCTCCTGCAGACAGACCGGAATCCTCAGCAGGTAGGCCGCCAAACAGACCGGCCCGGCGGCGTAGCCGCCCACACCGATGACGACCTGGGGTTTGAAACGCCACAGGATGGCCGCCGCCCTGATGACACTGCCGGGCAGCACGCTTAGCGCCATGAGCTTGCGCAGCAGACCCATGCCCTTGAAGCCCTTGACGGCGACGATGGCGTGACGATAGCCGGCGGCGGCGATGATCCTGCGCTCCAAGGGCCGGCCGGTGCCGATGAACAGGATGGCGGTCCCCGGAAAACGACGTTCCAGTTCACGGCAGATGGCCACGCCTGGAAAGAGGTGTCCACCGGTGCCGCCGCCGGTCAGCACGGCCCGCAGCGGGGCGGCCGCTGTTTCTATCGTCGTCGGGTCCATGTCACCGTCCCGATGTTCATGATGATGCCGATGGCGGCCATATTGAGCACCAGCGATGTGCCGCCGTAACTCAAGAAAGGCAGGGTCAGACCCTTGGTGGGCAGCAGACCCAGGGTGACGCCCATGTTGATGCAGACTTGCAGGGCCAGGGCGGTGGTCAGGCCGAAGCACAACAGGGCGCCGAACAGGTCCTCGGTCCGGCGGGCGATGGCGATGCCGCGCCCGATGATCAGGCCGTAGAGACCAACGGTCAGGGTTACGCCCAACAAACCGAATTCCTCACCGATAACGGAGAAGATGAAATCGGTATGCGGCTCGGGCAGATAAAACAATTTCTGGAGACTCTTGCCGATCCCGCTGCCCCACAGGCCGCCGGAGCCGAAGGCCATCAGGGAGTGAATGGTCTGGTAGCCTTCGGCGGTGGGGTAATCCCAGGGATTTAAAAAACTCATCAGGCGTCGGATGCGGTATTCCGCCGACACCAGGAGATAGGCCCCGGCCGGCAGCAGGACCAGGGCCGAGAGCAGCAGATGGCGCAGGGGCACACCGCCGGCGAACATCATGATGCCGGTCAGCAGCGTCAGGATGACCACCGAACCGAAGTCGGGCTGTAGCATCATGGGAACCAGCAGCATGGCCAGAACCATGATGTGGGGCACGAAGCCGATGGCGAACTCGCGCAACCGTTCCTGTTTTTTACTCATCGAATAGGCCAGGTAGATAATCAGGGCCACGCGTGCGAGTTCGGAGGGCTGGAAGGTAAAGCCCGCCACCCGCAGCCAGCGGGTGGCCCCACCAGCCGTATGGCCCCAACTGCTGATCAGCACGGCCACGAGCAGAACGAAGGCCAGCACCACGGCCGGATAGGCCAGCGAACGCCACAGACGATAGGGAAAGTGGCGGGCCATCACGAGGCCCACCAGACCGACCAGGGCAAAAATGGCCTGTTTTTTAAGAAAGAAATAGCTGCTGCCAAATTTCTTGAGGGCCAGGGCCGAACTGGCCGAATAGACCATCACCATCCCGATGCCCACCAGAAACAGCACCGGAAAGAGCAGCCGCAGATCGTAGGGCGTCTCCGGGGCGGCGCTCGAAGGCGGCTGTTTTTTTCGCTTCAGCTCAGCTGCTGGACGTGACGGCAAAAGTCTTCTCCCCGCTGATGATAACTGTCGTACATATCGAAACTGGCACAGGCCGGTGAAAGCAGGACCGCATCGCCGCGGCGGGCCCGGGCGGCGGCCAGTCGAACGGCCTCGGCCATGTCGCCGGCCCGGACGGTGGGCACGAGATGGCCCAGTGTTTGGGTAATCGCTTCCGCGGCTTCCCCGATGACGACCAAAGCGCGTACGAATTGGCGGACCGGCCGGACGAGGTCCTGATACCCCCCGCCCTTGTCGCGGCCGCCCATGATCAGAACCACCGGGGTGGCGAAACCCTCCAGGGCACGGCAGACGGCGTCCACGTTGGTGGCTTTGGAATCGTCGTAATAGCGCACACCCCGGTGCGTGTGGACCAGCGCCAACCGGTGGGCCAGCCCCCTGAAAGTGTCGATGGCGGTCTGCAATCCTTGGGGCGTGGCCCCGGCGGCCAGGGCGGCCAATCCGGCCGCGGCCGCATTTTCCCGGTTGTGGTCCCCGATCAGCTGCCAGCCGGAAAGGTTGATGGTATGCCCGCCTAAGCCCGCCAACTGGAAAGTGATGTGATCCACCGCGATGAGCGCATTCCCGCTGCCGCCGTCGTTTGGTCCGGCATTGACCATGAGCCGCTTTCCGGGAACACGCTCGGCGGCGGCCCGGCAAAAGCCGTCCGCCGCGTTCAAGACGGCGGTGTCACTTGCGGTCTGGTTGGCGAATAGCCGCATCTTGGATTCGGCATAGGCCTCGAAACTGCTATAGCGATCCAGATGATCGGCACTGATGTTGAGCAGCACGCCGATCCGGGGTCTGAAATGAACGATGGTGTCGAGCTGAAAGCTGCTCACTTCGATCACCAGCCAGTCGCGCCGCTGCCCCTGGGCGACATAGTCGATCAGGGGGGTGCCGATGTTACCGCCCACGAAAACCTCGAGACCCGAGGCCTGCAGCATCTGCCCCAGCAGTTCGGTGGTCGTGGTTTTGCCGTTGGTCCCGGTGACGGCGACGATGGGCGCTTCGATATAGCGGAACGCCAATTCGACTTCGCCGATCACAGGGATGCCGCGGCGGCGGGCTGTTTCCACCGGCGCAATGGTATGGGGCACCCCCGGACTGAGGACCACCAGTTCGGCCTGGTCAAAGGTTGCCGAACGATGGGCACCGAATTCGAGCGTGACGCCCAGGGCCTCGAGCTCACGGGCTTCCGTCGCGAACTGGCCGCGGGCGGCCATGTCCGTCACGGTGACCCGGGCACCTTGCTGCCGACAGAAGCGCGCCGCGGCCAGACCGCTCTTGCCCAGTCCCACCACGGTGATGCGGCGGCCCTCGATATTTTGATCATCCACGTTCATTTACGGTTCATGCTTTCGTCCGTCAGCGCAGTTTCAGGGTGCTCATGGCAATCAGGGCCAGCGCAAGGGCCACGATCCAGAAGCGCACGATCACCTTGGGTTCGGCCCAGCCTTTGAGTTCGAAATGATGGTGCAGGGGGGCCATGCGGAAAATCCGTTTACCGTGGGTCAGTTTGAAGTAGCCCACCTGAAAAATGACCGACAGGGTTTCGATGACGAAAAGCCCGCCCACGACCACCAGCAGGATTTCCTGTTTGGTGATGATCGCGATCGTGCCGATGGCGCTGCCCAGAGAGAGGCTGCCCACATCCCCCATGAAAATCTGGGCCGGATAGGCATTGAACCACAGAAATCCCAGACCGGCCCCTACCAGGGCGCCGCAGAAGACGGCGATTTCCCCCACGCCGGCCACGTAATTGATCTGCAGGTAAGTGGCAAACTTGACGTGACCGGTGACATAGGCAAACACCATGTAGGTCGCGGCCGCGATGGCCAGCGGGCCGATGGCCAGGCCGTCCAGACCGTCGGTGAGATTGACGGCGTTGGAGGCCCCCACGATCACCAGCATCGTGAAGAGGATATAGCCCCAGCCCAGGTCGGGCTGGACATTTTTTAGAAAGGGCACCGACACACGGGTCGAAAATCCGGGGTAGAAATAGAGCAGCAGACCGCAGGCCAAGGCCACGACGCACTGCAGCGCGAATTTTTCCTTGGCCCCCAGCCCTTTGCTGCGTTTCTTGATCTGCATGCGGTAATCGTCCACGAAACCAATCAGACCGGTGGCCACCAGGACCATGAGCGCGATCCACACATAGAAATTGGTGAGGTTGGCCCACAGCAGGGTGGCCGCCACCACGGCGCCGATGATCAGCACGCCGCCCATGGTGGGCGTGCCCGATTTTTTGAAGTGGGTTTCGGGGCCGTCATCACGGACAAACTGCCCCACCTGCAGGCGACGCAGCCGTTTGATGACCAGGGGGCCCAAGAGGAAGCAGATCAGAAACGCCGTCAGACTGGCATAGATCGTACGGAAGGTGATGTAGCGAAATACGTTGAATGCCGATATGCTGGTGTGCAGCGGGTATAGCAAGTGAAAAATCATTGGCTTTCGTCCCCTGACCCCTGATGGGCCCCGGCGCTCAGGGCTTCGATGACGCGTTCCATGCGCATGCCGCGCGACCCCTTGACCAGGATCCAGTCCCCGGGTTCGAGCTGAGCGCTCAGGTGATCCACAATCGCGGGCACCGATCCCGTCATGATCCGACCGTCCGGCATGCCGGCCGCCCGGGCCCCGGCGGCCAGCGTTTCCGCATGGGGGCCATGGGCGCACAGCAGGGCCAGGCCGGCGGCGGCCGCTCGCTGGCCGATCTCGCGGTGCAGGTCGGCGGCCTGGGGGCCAAGCTCCAGCATATCGCCCATGACCAGGATGCCGCGGGCCTCGCCCTTGAGGTCGGCCAGCGTCGCAATCGCCGCCGCGGCCGAGGCCGGGTTGGCATTGTAGCAGTCATTGGTGATCGTGAGACCGCCTGGTAAGTGCTGGAGCTGCATGCGGCCGTCCACCGGTCGGACCGCCGCCAGCCCGTCGCGGATATCGGGCCATTCAATGCCCAGCACCGCTGCGGCGGCGG
>JAAUYK010201140.1_pt1 | contig 10678 bp, 9 predicted proteins | sample 7278021 | NCBI WGS metagenome assembly JAAUYK01 (sample SAMN14350223, study PRJNA611818) | marine sediment metagenome | isolation source: surface marine sediment (1.8m) | place: French Polynesia: Moorea | collected 2018-08
ATATACGAAATATGAAGATGAGCCACCGCAGAATTGCCCTTATTGCTTATTCCCAAAATCGGCTTTCAAACAAGTGTGTCCACCAGAGAAATCTTCGGAACAAACAGATGGTAAGCCTGATTGATCGCCGGTTCAAATCGGCACAACAGCTTGTGCTTATCCATCGGTGTTCAGTTTTAAGCATATCTTTACAGCCACCTGAGTCTGCCAATCATTGACTCGGGCAGCGTTTTTTCTTAGATTATCCGACATGGGCTACGTATTTAGTTTTCAAGACGCATTGGCTTATGACAAATGGTTTCAAAAGCCACAAAATAAATATACTGCTGAACTGGAATGCCAGTTAATGCAGGATATGCTCAGACCTGTTCCGGGAGAGTCTGTATTGGACATTGGCTGCGGAACAGGGCAAAGTATTTGCTCGTTATTAAATATGGGACTGCAGGTCACAGGACTTGATCCCTCACCGTATATGCTGGATATTGCCTTCCAAAACTCCGGTAATCGGGTGGAATACTATCGCGGATTTGCCGAGGATCTTCCTTTTGAAGATAATTCCTTTAATCATGCCTGTTTTATGACCACGCTTGAATTTGTTGATGATCCTCAAAAGGCCATTGAAGAAGCTTGCCGGGTTTCCAAAGACCGCATATTTATCGGTGTGCTGAACCGTTATGCTTTCAAAGGGATTCAACGACGGGTCAAAGGCATCTTCAGCCAGATTATTTACAATCACGCGCGATTTTTCAGTGTTTGGGAGCTCAAAAATTTGGTGCGCTCCGTCCTGGGCGAAGTCCCGATTACATGGCGAACCATTTGCCAGCTGCCGTCTTCTACCGGTAAAATTGCTCAAAGTGTTGAAGCCGCTAGTGTCTTGCAACGCTTCCCTTTCGGCGCCTTTGCTGGGACGGTCGTCACGCTGGTTCCGCGCTTTCGCACCCGTCCGCTGAGTATGCGCTATCAGGCCAAACATACCGGCGGGGCACCTGCCCTCTAAATGCTCGCCATGGAGAGCAAGTCATGCAGGCCTATCTATTCGAGAATCTGGAATCCAATAAAGTTAAATGCCATCTTTGCAATCACCGTTGTGTTATGAAGGCGGGGCGCCGGGGCAAATGCGGTGTCCGGGAAAATAGCAGCGGTGTATTAAACACGCTGGTTTATGGCCGGGTGATTGCCAGTCATATCGACCCCATCGAAAAAAAGCCGCTTTTTCACGTTTTACCGGGCTCTTTGTCGTATTCCATCGCAACAGTGGGATGTAATTTCAAGTGCCGGTTCTGTCAGAATGCCGATATCGCCCAAATGCCGCTTGATCGCCCGGGAACCATTATGGGCGATTTGGTTGCGCCGGAAGCGGTGGTGGCAGCAGCCGTTAACGGCCATTGTCACAGCATTGCTTACACCTACACCGAGCCGACCGTATTCTTTGAGTTTGCCTACGATACGGCTAAGCTGGCCCATGCCCAAAATCTGTTAAACATATTTGTGACCAACGGTTATATGAGTGCCGAGGCCTTGGATATGATCAGTCCGTATCTGCATGCGGCCAATGTTGATTTAAAGGCGTTTACGGAAGACTACTACCGGAAGCTTTGCGGCGCCAAGCTCAAACACGTCAAAAACACTCTTAAGCATATGAAAGCCAAAGGCGTTTTTGTGGAGGTAACCACTTTGATCGTTCCCGGGCTCAATGACAATGTACAAGAACTTGAAAATTTAGCTCGCTTTTTAGCCGACTCACTGGGTCCTGACACCCCCTGGCACATCAGCCGTTTTCATCCTACTTATAAACTGACGGATCGAGGGCCGACGCCCGTATCAACCCTACAAAAAGCTAGAAATATCGGCATTAAAGCCGGATTACGCTACGTGTATACCGGCAATGTTCCCGGTGATGAAGGTGAATGTACCTTTTGTCATGAATGTGGAAAAACAATTATCGACCGCTGGGGATTTCAGATAAAGAATTTGGCGGTGTCTAAAGGTTGTTGTCAACACTGTGGAGCCAAAGTTGCCGGCATATGGCAGCATCAGGTGCCTTGAACACACCGAGATTCAAGCGGGCTAACGGGTATCGCGACTGGTTTCTAGATTGAGGAAATAAAGCAGGGGTTTGTTTTCGGTAGCAAGGAGATGAATGCCCTTATCGACTGGCCTCGAAGCATTTGCGCTCCACGTACCCGGACGTGTTTTTATCAAACACGGCCTCGTTTTCGTGGATATATTTCGGCGGACCTTCCCAGGCGCCACAAGCCAATACCGCTATTTCGCCCAAGGTAAATTTACGCCCACAGGCGGCGCAGCCTTCGGCGTTTAATGTATTAACCTTTTCAAGATCCAAAATGATTTTTTGCTTATCACCCATTGGTTTTTCCTGATTTTAAGTTAATGAAGGTAGACAAACCCTACGAGGCGCTCTCGAAACAACCGCATTTCTTACTTTTATATTAATTCCGATCAAAAGATTTACAATATTCGCACAATAAAAGACGTAAAATAATTTTTAAACATCGGTTTACATATACCCGATTAATTGAATTTCAAAAAAGGTTCCTATCAATTTTCGGATAGATATTTCATCACACCCGGATGAGGCGTTAAGCCGAGGTCGTTTTTGCCGGCAGCGTCCATTGTAAATGATGCCAGGGCCGGATGCGCACTCTTTAGGTTTTTTTGATAACGATCAATGGCGCTGATAATTTTGTAGGCAGTTTCTTCGTCAAGATTGTCTGATGCAATTAACGCCACACTGGTTCCAAAGGTCGTAATACCTTCGGGATTTGACGGATAGGTGTTTGCTGCGATCGTTATTTTTAAAAATTCAGGTCGATCAGCTACCAATTTTTGAATGTCAGTATCATCCATATTTACTAAATCCGCCTCGCACAACTTGAATAATTGCTGCAACGTCGCATCAGGGTGAACCCCGATATGAATCATTGCCTGGGTTGTGCCGTGACAGAACGCCATTGTATCCTGTGACTGCGAGGCGGAAAGTTCGGCCGCGAGGCTAAAATTACCTTTGGTCCAGTTTTTAGCCGTTATAATCGTATCGGTGGCCAGGTGCTGCAGTGAGCGCGGCGCACCAAAATTAATCCGTTTGCCCTTCAATTCCTCCATTGACGATATGTTGGCATCACGGCGAACAACGAGGGTAAAGGGGACTTCATACAATGGAATCAAAGCTCGCAAATTATCATAACTGATATCCAAAAACTCGAAGTAACCGGTTTTGTTAATGGCATCATATAACATGCGTGAATCAATTAAAGCGCCATCTAAAGAACCACCTCGGAGGTTTGTAAGGTTATGCACGTCGTCGGGTGCCGGGACAGTTTTGCAGGTAATATCCTCTGCGCTTTTATTCACCATTCGGCAAATCAAACGGCCGGTAAAGTTCGAAAAGGTGCCGATTTCACCGGTACCCACGAGAATTTCTAACGCGTGGGCCTTAAGCGGTAATAATCCGATCATTAAAAAAATACAAAGAACGGAAGCCTGCATGAAGAACCGTCTGTAACCATTATTTATGCGGTGTAATGTGGTCATCATGTTTTCCTCCGCGCGATTCGAACCGAATCGAAACGGGTTTATATTTGAAGGTTTCGTAGCCGCAGCACGGAACATTTAGCGTTCTCAGCGACTCGTTGGGAACAACTGCGGCTAAAGGCCTCGTTAATGTCGTGGCGATGGTTGTGGTAGACCACGATGAGGTCCGCTCCCCATTTTTCGGCAACTTTGATGATTTCCTCCCAGTTTTTCCCAATCCTAACAGTGCAGGATACCGTTTCGCTGCAATGCGTTTTGATGAAATCATCCAAAGATGCTTTAAACTGATCGGCAGCCTCTTTGCGGACTTGTTCTGGTATGAAAGAAGCCACCAATGGTGTTCCAAAGCCGGGCATGACGCTGATAAGCCGCATTTCGGCGCCGCTCATTTTGGCAAAGGCCGCTGCTTTTTGATAGACAGCGGCGGCCATTTCAGGATAGTCGATGTCGACCGGTACAAGAATTTTTTTAAACATGACCTGCTCCCACAAAAGAGGTGAATATCCATATACGAAAAGGTTTGCGCGACCACATTGCGATGAGCAAATCTCCGAAATCGAAGGTTATTCAGAAAGATTTGCAGAACTTGCGTTAAACCGTCAGGCTGCCGCTTCCATTTTGGTTCTACGGCCACGCTGTACGAACCAGATCAGGCCTGCCAGCACCAGGGCTGGTATGAACATCAGCTGTTTTGGCAACCGCTTATTAGGTACCTGGACGTTCAATATCTCCTGGTCAAAATCGATGCCGGCTTTTTCCGCCGCACTGGCAAAAACCACGTTGTCGATGATGATTTTGCCCTCGTCGCTGCGAGTTTCAAGTCCGATACCGGCCAATCGCTCGTTGCCGGTGCTTTCATTGCCAACTTTCAACATGACCGTCTTGGTATAGGGATTACCATTTAAGTCCTCCCCTTGTACTTCGACAATAAGTTGAGAGCCGGCTTCCATGCCTTCAACCATCTGCTCGATTTTATTGGGCGCTTCCTGTTTGAGGGGCGGAAAAACCATATCCCACCAGAAACCAGGGCGCAGCAACGTAAATGCCACCAGTAACAACACCACCGTTTCCCAGATGCGATTTTTGGTCAACCAGAATCCCTGGGTGGCGGCACCAAAAATCATCATGGCGACAACCGCCGATGCAATAACAATAAGCAAATGCAACCAGTTGGCGACTCCGATTATCAGCAGTTCGTTGTTGAAGATAAAAATAAACGGCAATATCGCGGTACGGATATCATAGGCAAAACCTTGGATACCGGTGCGGATTGGATCCCCGCCGGATATGCCGGCGGCAGCAAAGGCGGCCAATCCCACAGGAGGAGTATCATCAGCCAGGATTCCGAAGTAAAAGACAAACAGATGCACAGCGATAAGCGGTACGATCAGACCGGCCTTGGCCCCCAGGCTGACAATGACTGGTGCCATCAAGGTTGAGACCACGATATAGTTGGCAGTGGTCGGTAGCCCCATACCTAAGATAAGGCTGATGATCGCAGTAAACAGCAGAATCAACATCAGATTGCCGCCGGAGATAAACTCCACAAACTCGGTCATGACCAGTCCGATGCCGGTCAGTGTTACAGTGCCAACCACGATACCGGCAGCCGAGGTGGCTACGCCGATGCCGATCATGTTGCGGGCTCCGGCGACGTAACCGTCAATCAGATCCTTAAAACCGCGTTTGAAGGTGAATTCATCGCCTTTGGCTTTCCGAAATAGACCTTTCAAGGGGCGCTGGGTTACCAAGATGAACATCAGCAGCACTGTGGCCCAGAAAGCCGAAAGCGACGGTGACAACCTTTCCACCACTAAACACCACATCAGTACCACAATGGGCAGCAAGAAAAAGTAACCGGCCTGGGCGGTCGGTCCCAATGCTGGCAATTCTTTGATTTCATGGCTGCTATCCAACTCGGGCACCTTGCAGGCAAATGCGAGCAGCACAAGATAGGCTGCTAACAGCAGGATCGAAACAATATAAATAGTTGCTTCTCCGGCCACGGTTTTGATCCAACCAATTCCGTAATACGTGATGCCGCCCATGATGATCATGAATAGAAACGTCATCACAAATGCGAGCAATTTTTGGGTCATGGTTTTGGTCACCGGTTTTTCCATGCCTCGCAGGCCCATTTTACAGGCTTCCAGATGGACGATGTACACCAGGGCCACATAGGAAATGATGGCCGGCAAGAAAGCGTGTTTGATGACCTCGATATAAGAAATACCGACATATTCCACCATCAAAAAAGCTGCGGCACCCATCACCGGTGGCATCAGTTGTCCGTTGGTGGAACAGGCAACCTCGACTGCTCCGGCCTTTTCCGCCTTGAATCCTACTTTTTTCATCAGTGGAATCGTAAATGTTCCGGTAGTGACCACATTGGCTATCGAAGACCCGGACACCAGGCCGGTCAGTCCCGAGGAGACCACCGCCGCTTTGGCCGGCCCACCTCGAAGGTGGCCCAGACCGGCAAACGCGGAACGAATAAAATAATTGCCGGCGCCGGCTGATTCAAGCAGCGCTCCGAATAAGACGAACATAAACACCATGCCGGTGGAAACGCCTAACGCCACGCCAAATACACCCTCGGTCGACAACCAATAATGGGACATGCCTTTGGACAGGCTGGCGCCCTTGTGTGCAATGACCGACGGCATATAGGAGCCAAAAAAGGTATAAATGATAAAAACAGTGGCCACTACCATCAGGGGCGGACCCAGTGCGCGGCGGGTGGCTTCCAGCAGCAGAATTAGGCCGATAACAGCAACAACCAAATCCAATTGGGTTGGATCGCCGGGGCGCTCTGATAATTCGGCATAGAAAATAAACAGATAGGCCGCACAAAATGCTCCCACCAATGCTACAATCCAATCCTGAATCGGAATGTGGTTGCGGGGCGAAGACTTAAATGTCGGATAAGCGGTGTAGGATAGAAAAATAGCAAAAGCGAGATGAATGGCGCGTGCCTCGGTGGAGTTGAAGACCGCAAAATTGAAAATGAAAGGCAACGGCGATGCATACCAGAGCTGAAATAAGGTCCAGATGAGCGGCACGTAAAATAGAATATTTTTGGAAATCGCGCCGGTTGGATTGCGAGCCCCTGTTTCAGTTTCGGCAACCATCTCCTCAAGCTCTTGCTGAGATGCTTTGCGACTTGCTGTTTCAGTCATTGCGCTGATTCCTTTTATGAAAAGGGTGACAGTTCTCTAGTGGCTTGCGGCGGTCTTGACGGGAAAGGCGATTTAAAATCTATAGGTAGTTCGATAACGTGTTGAAGCTGAAGCATAGAAGTGGGCAACCGTGCACGGTAACATCCGCGCACGGTTGCAAATCGCCCAGGCTTACATCAAGCCTGCTTCTTTGTAATATTTGATCGCACCTTTGTGCAATGGCGCCGACAACCCGTCTTTGATCATTTCTTCCTTTTTCAGATTTTTAAATGCGGGATGGAGCTTTTGAAACTGATCGAAATTTTCGAAGACAGACTTAACAACGTTGTAAATGATATCTTCATCGACTTTGCATGAGGTGACAAACGTAGCGCCGACACCAAAGGTTTTTACATCCATGTCGGTTCCGCGGTACATTCCGCCGGGAATCGTGGCGGTGCGATAATAATCATTATCTTTGACCAGTTTATCGATCGTTGGTCCGGCAACTTCAACAATTACTGAGTCACAAGATGTAGCCGCTTCTTTGATAGATCCGCTGGGATGCCCCACAGTAAATACCATGGCATCGACTTTATTGTCGCACAACGCTTTGGATTGTTCGGCGGACTTCAACTCGGAAGCCAGTTTAAAATCGGCTTTGGTCCAACCCATGGCTTTCATGACCACTTCCATGGTGCCGCGTTGACCGGAACCTGGGTTGCCGATGTTGACACGTTTGCCTTTAAGATCTTTAAATTTTTTGATTCGAGAATCTTTCCGGGCTACTACCGTAAAAGGCTCGGGGTGAACCGAGAACACAGCACGCAGGCATTTGTTGGCGCCTTTGTCTTTAAATTTGCTGGTGCCATTGTAGGCATGATACTGCCAGTCCGATTGGGCAACACCCATATCCAACTCTCCCGCAGCAATGGTGTTGAGGTTGTAGACCGATCCGCCGGTGCTTTCAACGGAACAGCGGATACCATGCTGTTTGCGCCCCTTATTGACCAAACGGCAGATCGCACCGCCAGTGGGGTAGTAAACGCCCGTTACACCACCGGTTCCAATGGTAACAAACTTGGTTTCGGCCTGCGCCGGTGCTGGTGCAAAGCTCAGGCATAACGCCAGACCGAGAAAAACTGTAATACCGATAAATAACGCTTTTTTCATTCCTGCCTCCTTTTGTGTTTGCATGGGTTAGGTTTGATAATGGGTGATTGGCCCAGTCCTTTTCTGGTACTTTACCCCCCAATCAACCGTTTGAAAAATAGTGATATTTATACCAAATGGTAATCAAATTCAGCAATGAACAATGTTACCAAATCTGCGTTGCCACATAGTTAAGATTTTTGGCTTTAATCATGAGCGATTAAGGTAATCGTTATTTAAAAAGTTATTACCCGTAAGAATTTCGTTGATTGATGTCAAATGATAGACTAGATGTGACCCTATTGCGGTACCGCACCCAGAGGACCGTGTCAATAAAAATCCGATCGTGATGAAATGCCTGCTATCAAATGTTTTGCTGGCGGTATGCATCTGAAATCAAGACCATCTTGCTTTAGGAATGATATAGCAGGAATTTGTTTAATATTAAAAGGTTGTAGGCCGTTAGGTTCTGCGATTAATTTATGATAAATCAAGATGGCTGTATAGGGCGAAGAAACGACGCGATTATTCTGTAAATAATATGGCGATGGGTCTATGGTAATATGCCGAGTGAGATGAAGGTGCCGACCGTTTCGGTAATTATCCCCACTTTTAATCGGGCTTGGACGTTGAGTTCAGCCATCGATTCCGTGTTGGCCCAGTCATTTCAGGATTTCGAACTCATCATTGTCGACGATGGCTCCACCGATAATAGCAATGCGCTATTAACCCAATATGGCGATACGATTCAGGTGCTACCGCAAGCAAACCGTGGCGTTAGCGCGGCCCGTAACCGGGGTATTCATGCGGCGCGAGGCAGGTTGATTGCCTTTCTGGATTCCGACGATGAATGGATGCCGGAAAAATTGGCGGTTCAGGTTGAATTTTTCAAGCAAAACCCCACTTTACAGATATGTCAGACCGAGGAAATCTGGATTCGAAAGGGCCAGCATGTTAATCCCAAAAAGCGTCACAAGAAGCCCTCAGGAGACATATTCAAGCCTTCTTTGCACTTATGCCTGGTCAGTCCATCGGCCGTGATGCTGCGGCGAGCTCTTTTTGAGCGCGTTGGTTTTTTTGATGAAGCTTTGCCGGCCTGTGAAGACTACGACATGTGGCTGCGTATCAGTTGCCACTATCCAGTGGGATTGATCGATACGCCGCTGATTATCAAGCGTGGCGGACATGCCGACCAGCTTTCGCGCATGGCCGGTTTGGATCAATATCGCATTCAAAGCATCGTCAAGTTAATGGAAAGTGGGCATTTGTCTGATAATCAGAAACAGGCGGCAGTTGCCGTCCTCGTGGAAAAATGCCGGATATATGCCAATGGTTGCCGCAAAAGAGACAAATTTGAGGAAGCCGATTACTTTGAGGACTTGGCGCGGCGCTACGCCACTGATTCACATGATGGCCACTACTGATTTCTTACCACGCCGATTGATTTGGCCTGTTTAATCATTTATGGCCAAATGATGGTGACATACAATTATAGTCGTTTTAGCGGCCGATGCATGTCCTTCTTTTTGGCTACGATTGAATACCCAAAGGCCTTTTAACGACGGTTAGCAGCATTTTAAATCGTTTAGCGGCCGTAACCGCATGCGGAACATCGGCCGGCATCACTACTACCTGACCTGCACAGACGGTTATATCAGTGCCATCAATATTTACCAGCGCTTCGCCATCTAAAACTTGCACCATAGCATCTCCAGGCGCGGTATGGGCACTGATGCCTTCACCCGCATCAAAGGCAAAAAGGGTTAAACTGACAGATGGATTTTGAGCAAATGTTCGGCTAACAACGCGACCCTCTTCATATTCTACCAGATCCAATAGGTTCTGCGACTCTGAAAATGGGATGTTTTTGATAAGTACCGGTTTATCCATTAGTCCTCCTGATGTTTGTTTAATGCCAGCCTTCTGCAGCCATGCTTTGATTTGATGTTTGCTTGGTGCTTTACCTGCAAAGATTATTTTACCATTGATCACCAGTGCCGGTGTTTGCGTGACATTGTAGTGATCGAATTTTTCAACATCGCGCACGTGTTCCAGATCAGCCGCCAAATTCATTTCTGCCAAAACTTGCATTAATAAATTTTCGAGACCGTCACACACCGCACAACCAGCACCCAGCACTTTTATTTCCAACTCAGTGGAAGCCTTTTGGGTAAACGGCTGACCCATAAATTTGCGAAACTCTCTAACAAAAGCTTGCCCATATTCTTTTTGGACATGTTGGGGGATATAGTTTCTTTTTTTGAGCCGATCTAATAACTGTCGCGCAATGGTATCATTCGGTTGATCTGCATATGTGCCAGCCGTTTCTTTCAGGGCATCTTTAAACCCCACAAGACCAATCATGTATTTTCCGATTCTTATTTTGGTAATGTGACTTGTGGGCATCGTTGCTAACGTCTCGTTTAATGTTATCAGAAACTTTATACCATGCGCTCAATGGATTTCAACTTATTATCCAGTCGCTTGGCCGATATCGAGCCGGCCGTTTTGAGTTCCTGGGCAAACAGCGACACCTTAAACTCTTCAATCAACCAGAAGAAGTTTTCTACTTCTTTTCTCTTTGCTTCCGATGAAGCCGGTGTTAAATCCTTTAATAGTGAGGTTAGCTTTTGCTGGTAGGGTGCCAAATGATCAGCGCGCATCCGATCTTTTTCAATATCGATGGCGGCGCGTTCGGCCCGCACGGCAACAGCCTGAATATAGCGAACGATGTGCGTTAGCCGTTCCGCCGAATAAAGAAACATAAAATGAGAGGGTACCAGGCGCGAAAGTTCCTGCTGCAGTCGGGTCACAAG
>JAAUYK010079788.1_pt1 | contig 10674 bp, 9 predicted proteins | sample 7278021 | NCBI WGS metagenome assembly JAAUYK01 (sample SAMN14350223, study PRJNA611818) | marine sediment metagenome | isolation source: surface marine sediment (1.8m) | place: French Polynesia: Moorea | collected 2018-08
AATGCTTTACCTTTTGTTGGAGGTGGCTTAGTTTTAACCGCAGTGGGAACCTACGGAGGGTTAGGGGTGATTCAATCTTTCCCTAATCTCTTTTTCCCTACTTTCTTCGTGGCGATCGTTTTGGAATTGGTTCTATTTTTTGTTGCCCGCAATATCGCTGAAAAGGGCAATAACAGCACCGCTTTACCTTTATTGGCTTTGTATAGCCTCTTATCCGGTTACACCCTCAGTGGACTCGTTTTTGTCGCCTTGGGAACTCAAGGAGTGGGTAGCCAAGGAATTGCGATCGCTGCTTTAGGTTGTGGCATCACTTTCATTTTTGCTAAGAGTGTGGGGTCTAATCTCTCTGAGCAAGATGGTATGGCTTTAACCAAAACCATCGGTTTAGGTATGATTGCCCTCTTAGTGGTGATCTTCGGGCAATTAATCTTCTCCTTTTTTGGAGTTTATAGCCCTAGCTGGCTAGAAATCGCTATTTCTGGGTTAGGGGTTCTCTTATTTGTTGGGGCTGCGGTAGTAGATTTTTACATCCTTCCTCGTACTTATCGAGATGAACAGTATCTTCCTGCTGCGTTGTCCATGTACCTCACCTACATCAATTTATTTATCTTCATTTTACGCTTGCTCATTGCTATCAATGGCCGTGACTAGAAGTTTAAAACCCAGCTAAAGATATTTCTGTAGGGGTCAACGGGCGTTGACCCCTAAAATATAAACGTCTGTAGTCTAAGTCGATGAAAATGAGATTTCTCCTTTGTGACTTTAGTTGGTAAAGTAAAGAAATGTAAAGAAAATAATTACAGAGAAAACCCATGAGTGAACCTTCTACCCAACCCACAGAAACCCCTAAGCTCGAAGATCCTAAATTTGGTTTTAACGATTATGCAGAACGGTTAAATGGTCGTGCTGCTATGGTGGGCTTTTTATTAATTTTGGCCATTGAATATTTTACAGGACAAGGTTTATTATCCTGGTTAGGCTTACAGTGATATTGAGACTGGGGATACTGGGAGAATGGGAGACTAGGAGAGACTTGAGAAATAATCTCTATATCTACACCCTGCCACCCTTACACCCCATCCTCTTCAAACTTTCAGTTAATTATTGACATTTTTGATAGAGATTGGATAAACTACCGTAACTTATCCTAAGTGAGATACCGTAATAATTAATCTAATTTCCGTAATTTATACAGTTCATTTTATGGCACATAAGATAAGCTGAAATTAGAATAGATATCTTAATCGATCCAATTAGCATGAAGATTTTATTGCCTCGTGTTCTCAGAACCCTTTATCGCAAAGAACCCATTTCTAGTTTTATTCTAGTTGTGGGGGCTGTAGATGCGGTGATGGGAGGGGTTGGTCAAAGCGGGTCTTTATTCTCCTTCGGATTGTTGATTGTCTCTGTTTCCATTATTTTACGCTGGTGGCAAGTACAAAAAGCGCAGCCGATTATCACAGAGAATAAACCTAGACGCTATCTTCCTCCTAGTTCTTCTAATGTCCCTTTGCCTTTATTAACCCATGAGAAATATCGTCGCTAAGCAAGAAATTGGCAAAGTCGATACAATAGGGCTAAAAAATTACACCATAAAAGCCCTTATTATCCGATGAAGGATCAGAAAAAGCAAAAGCAGCTAATCACAACCCTAAAACTCATCTTAATGACGTTAGTTGTTTTAGGACAAGGCTGGACACTTCCTAGTCATGCTCAGTTAATTCGTCAACAACGAGAAGCCTTATCTGAGCAAAAAATTCCCGTGGTTAACTTAGGAATACGCTTTAAACATCGTTTAACAGGCCATACTACTCCCATTCGCTCTTTGGCGTTCAGTCCGAATGGAAGGACGGTGATCAGTGGTGGAAGCAGTAATGAACCTTTTTTGAAATTTTGGTCTATTCAAGATGGACATGAAATTAATACCCTGCGCACTCAGAGTTCCGCAATTTTAACCCTAGAAGTTTCCCCTAATGGTCAAACTTTAGTCAGTAGTGGGGAAGACTCTGATATTCACTTCTGGGTTTGGCCAGAAAGAGATAGTAAGGTAACTTCTTTTGAACATTACAGCCATGTTTTAGATTTAGTGGTAACACCTGATAGTCAGCTAGTGGTAACGGGTGCTTTGGATGGGATTCGCGTTTGGACCTTGGAACCACCTCGTTTTCTCTATCAACTGGAAGATTTTGGTATACCTGCTCACGCTTTGGCAATACACCCTAACGGATTTTTAGTTGCTAGTGGAGATAATCAAGGAATTGTTAGATTTTGGAATTTAAGGGATAAAACAGTTGTCTCAGAGTTTAACGCACATTCTCAAACTATTTCTGGTTTGGTCATTACTTCTGACCAAAAACGCTTAATTACTGCAAGTCGCGATCGCACTATTAAGGTCTGGGATTTGGCAACAGGGGATTTATTGGATACTTGGACTGGTCATAGAGGCCCAATTCAAGCGATGGCCCTTAGTCCTAATGGTCAAGTTTTAGCTAGTGCGGGTCATGATGGGATTAGGTTATGGAATGCGCAAACTGGCCGCTTATTACGGCATTTTCAAGAGCATAGCGATCGAGTTAATGTCATTGCTTTTAGTCCTGATGGACAATATTTAGCTTCTGGTGGATTTGACAGAGTGGTTAATCTCTGGGAGATTTCTCCTGCTTTTTATGAATCTCTAAAATTACGTCGCACTTTTTGATATATGGCGCAAGATCAAAAGCATCCCCAAGAAAAAAGCGATCGCGTTATTGTTAATGAGTTATTAGTAGCTGACCCCACTGACTATAATTTAGCGGAATTAGCTAGACTTCGTATTCGTTATGGTAATTTTCCTGGGGCCCGACAATTAACCCAAGATTTAGATTTAATTTTAGAACAATGGGAGTTAACGGAAGCAGAATTATTCGAGAAAACTCGTCAGCTTCACCAAAAAGGAAAGGTTTATAAAAAGTCTTCTGGAGAAGGTGGACAAGACTGGAGTTAATTCAGTTATCAGTTACCAGTTACCAGTTTTTTCTATCAACTTAATTATCCATTATTTAACCATCTTTTTTTCCAGTGACTACTAGATTCTAAATCACTTTTACTTTGTTCTTTTTCTCTTCTAGTTTTAATTGTTTCCGCCATATCTGTTAGGTTAGGATCTCGGTAAGGAATAGCTGCACGGGTTTGTAGATGTTCTTTTTCCTGTTGAGATATTGGAGGTAAATTATTACCTTTCCAGTTAGCAATAGTTCCAGGCGATCGCCTTCCTACACTTCTAGTTGCTCCTATTTTTAACCCTGCTAATTGTAAAGCAGTTCTCACTGAAGCTGCACAGGAATAAGTTGCCAGATGTCCATCTTTTCCTAAACATTGAGATACTAATTTTATGAATTCTACTGTCCACAGTTGAGGACATTTTGGAGGAGAAAATGGGTCTAAAAATATAGCATCTGCTAGAAATGTTTGATTAATTATTGTTTTTATTGTTTGTCTTGCATCTCCTAGTAATAGTTGAGCATTTAAACGATTATTTTTGATTTTTTGATGGTTTGCTAAACCTTTTAAGTTATCAATAACATTATCTGAAAAATTATCTAACAAGTTAGAATTTATAGTTTGCAAGGGTACATTTATGTCCTTTTCTAGGGCAAATAGTTCTACTTTTATCTTAGGATTAATTGACCAAACATTTTCTAAAGCAACTGCTGTATTATAACCTAATCCGTAACAAATATCAAGTATTCTTATTGTATTTTTAATAGTTACTTTTTCTTTTATTTTACAAGGTTCAATAAATTTATATTTTGCTTCTTGTTTTGCTCCTGAATGGGAATGAAATAACTCTTCAAACTCATCGGAAAAGAAGGTATAAGATCCATCATCAGTTAGTTTAGGTATGAAGGTTTTAGTTAACATCTTCTGAATATATATTAATAAACAGTAACACAGCCTTCTAGGATGTAAAAATCTTTCTTGTACTGATCGTGTAGAAGTAATGCCTATGTTACACTATTGAATACTAAAATGTAAACTCTCTATTATCAAACATCAATTATTAAATCGTTGCTAGATATAAAAAAGTGTACCGTTTTTTTAGGGAAGTCATAATTTTAACAAATCTGTTAAATTAATCTATTCTCCCCCCTTACATTAATTAGTGATCGCCAATACTATTTTATAAATTTATGGGCAAATTAAAATGATTAGCTATTATTTTGATGATAGCCAATTCTTCTAGGGTAATCACTCCATCTAATTTAGCAACTTTTTCACATTGAGCAAGTAATGCAACAGCAAAATCTTGATTTAATTGTGACAGTAAATGCTCTAAAGAAGGCGGATTATGTAAATTTTGGGTAATGCTTTCTAAAGAAGCAGGGCTAAGATTCAAAGTTTGTAATTCTGGAAGCATTTTTTCTTGTGTTATTTGAGGATTACCAGCTAAAAATAGATGAACTAAAACTTGATCCATAATTACTTCTTGAGTAATAGCTTTTTGAAGATATTCTGTTCCTTCCAATTGCATTTGTTCAAGGGTTGCTTCTATTTCTAAAGGATTAAATTGTGCTTCATAAAATTGACAAGCACTATGTCCTAAAGCGTAAATGATAAGCGCATTGGTACTTGCTCCAATTACAGCACCAGCAGCAGGAATATTTCTTAAGAATCCTAATCCTGCTTTAAGAGCATATTTTCCACCTAATTTAGCTGCTTGACTCCCTCCTAAAGCTAAGCCAAAAATTGATAAAATTTCTCCTTTTCTTGCACTATCTTCTAAGTCTAAACCATAAGCACAAGCTATCTGACAAACCATTTCTGCTTGTAACAAAGTCGTTGCTGCTAAATCTACAGCAAACATGGCAGCAGCAACACCCGGAACTAGACTACTCATTAATCCTGTCCCACCTGAATATATTGCTTTATCTACGATAATACGATGAGCAATTTCAGATGAGGTTTCATGAGGATATTTTTCTTTTAATTGTTTAACTTCTGTCTCTGCTTTAACGACATCAACGTTTTCAATAATTGCAACTAACCAATCAATTTTACATCCTTTTGTTAATTCTTGGAGTTGAGGATTGTTGCTGACTACATCGTATAAATAACCAACACCACCTGGTATTGATAAAGCTGCCTTTCCCATTGCTGATCCTGCATTGACGGTAGTATCTGCTACTGTTTTGCCAATTTCCATAGCATTATCAGCTATGACACCTCCTGCTTGTGTCATCGCACCACCGATCGCATTACTTGTAGATGTTGCGGTTTGAGTGATAGAATGCCACCAAGACTTTTGAGAATCCTCTACATAATCGGTCGTTGTTGCAGAAATATTCTGATTTTTATGCTTTTTTGGGGAAGGTGTGTGAATAAGATTTTGGGAAGTCGTTGTCTGTGTTGTTGATAATTTTAAACCCAATTCTTGATCCCAGTCGGGTAGAGTATTTCCTTGTTTTTTTCCATAAACTTTTACCCTTTCTACGGATTTAAGGTTGAGTTTAAAACAATTTTCTTGGATGATTTTTATTGATTTTTCTTGATCAGGGATATCAATGGATTCTATCATGATCATCAGAAAATTGTCTTTGACAGAGACTTCAGAAACAGTTGCAGAAATACAGTCTAGACGAGTGTTGAGAAAAAAAGTGATCAAACTGGTATCAGTCTGGGTTGTTATATTCATAGAATTTCACAAGTTTAACTTACTGTTTACTATGATTATTCCCACTTAACTCAAAAAAATCACACACCATACTAAGTACCTGGACAAAAATAAACGTTACTGCAAAGTGAGCGGGGGAGCGGGGAGAAGGGAGCAGGGATAGGGGTTACCGCTTATTTACATTTCTTAAGACAGTTAACTATATTTATGTCCGACTACTTAGATTTTTGAAAGATTAGAAAGTTATAAAACTTTATTTAAAGCTTCTAACAATAATAAAACATTTTCTGGGCGAGAATTATAACCCATTAAACCGATGCGCCAAACCTTCCCAGCTAATTCACCTAAACCTCCTCCAATCTCGATATTGTACTCTTTTAAAATATAACTAGAAACTGCTTTTCCGTTAACCCCTTCAGGAATACGAACGGTAGTTAAAGTTGGTAAACGAAACTGTTTTTTTACATGACAAACTAAGCCTAACTTTTCTAACCCTTCCCATAATAATTCTGCATTTTTTTGATGTCGTTGCCAACTATTTTCGATTCCTTCTTCTACGATCAAAGATAATGCTTCTCTTAAGCCATAATTCATGTTACAAGGAGCAGTATGATGGTATTTTCTGGGTTCTCCCCAATATTGATTTAAGAGGTTCATATCTAAATACCAATTAGACACTGGAGTGGTACGTTTTTGCAACTTTTCCCAAGCACGATCGCTCATAGTAAAAGGTGAAAGTCCGGGGGGACAACCTAACCCTTTCTGACTACAACTATAAGCTAAATCAACACCCCATTGATCCGCATAAAAAGGAACTCCTCCTAAACTGGTAACTGCATCAACTAATAATAAACAATTATGTTCTCGACACAACTCCCCTACCCCTTCTAAGGGTTGTCTGACCCCAGTAGAAGTCTCTGCATTAACTAACGCTAAAATAGCAGGTTTATGGGTTTCTAATGCTTCTTTTAATTCTGCTAAACTAAAATTTTCGCCCCAAGGTTTACTTATTTTTCTAACATCTGCACCATAACGGGTGGCCATATCTACTAAACGGTTACCAAAATAACCCATCACCCCTATTAATACCACATCTCCAGGTTCAACCACATTAGCTAAACTGGCCTCCATTCCCGCGCTTCCTGTTCCACTAATAGAGATGGTTAAATCATTTTCAGTTTGCCACACATACCGTAATAAAGTTTGGATCTCGTCCATCATTTGTAAATAAAAGGGATCAAGATGGCCAATAGGAGGAAGGCTCATTGCTGATAAAATACGGGGGTTAGCATTAGATGGACCAGGACCCAGAAGTAAACGGGGAGGAATGTTTAAGGGTTGGGGTTGAAAAGGAATAGTCATGTTAACTTATGGTTAAATAGTAGGAATATTTTATCAAATTTTTTGAGTCTCTATAGTATTTACATTTAATAGACAAACAGTAACACAGCTTTCTAAGCTATAACCATTATCCTGCTTGTGTTACACTGTTCACGACTCAACTGTAAAAGCTATATATAGCAATTCTCATACTTGTGAGGTACAGAGTTTTCTAGTTTTAGGAGTTCGGAGTTCGGAGTTCGGAGTTAGATATTAGGTTTACCTCATGAGTCCGAGAAAGGCTATATTAAGACATATTCATACTATTCTCTGATGTTTTTCTACACTATATTAGTATTTGATATCATGAAAAATTAAAGTAAAGTTAATATTATAGAGCTTTTGTACCAACCATCTCTTAGTTTTGGAGCAGGTACTGATCCAAATACATCGAGACTTATTTTAAATCTCTCCAATAAAGTAATTATTTATTATTGAAAATAAATCCCTGCTTGCTTGAGAAGATTTAACGCTTTTCCTAATAGATCACAATCAGCAATTAAACTAATTCTTACATACCCTTCACCCCCTTCTCCAAAAGCATTTCCAGGAGTAAAAACAATACCCGTTTTTTGCAAAACATCAAGAGCAAAATCTGTAGAATTAGTATTAGTGGGACAAGGAACCCAAAGATACATAGTTGCTTGAGAGGGTTTAATATTCCAGCCGAGTTCTCCTAACCCTTTAATCAAAAAATCTCTTCTCGTTTGATAACGTTCTTGAACTTTTTTAATATAACTATGAGGTAAGTTTAAAGCAGTCTCAGCAGCAGCTTGAACCGCAGAAAAAATACCATAATCTAGGTTAGTCTTTAACGTTCTTAAACCCTGGATAATTTCCGAATTTCCTACCACAAAACCCACACGCCAACCAGCCATATTATAGGTTTTAGAAAGGGTATGAAATTCTACACCAATCTCTTTTCCCCCAGGAATTTCTAATAAACTGGTAGGTTGATAACCATCAAAAGCTAATTCCGCATAACATAAATCATGAACTAACATAATTTCGTAATGGGTTGCCCACTGAATAATCTCTTCAAAAAAAGCTCTGGGTGCGGTTGCTGTAGTGGGATTATTGGGATAATTAAAGTATAAAATTTTCGCTGCTTGAGCAACATTTTCAGGGATAGTAGAAAGATCAATTAACCAGTCATTTTCGGCTGATAAAATAAGCGGATAAAGATCAGCCCCGGCAATTAAAGGCCCGCGAAAATGCGCTGGATAAGAAGGACTAGGAACTAAGACAACATCCCCCGGATTGATGTAAGCTAAGGCTAAATGGCCTAACCCTTCTTTGGAGCCGATTAAAGGTAACGCCTCGCTACTGGGGTCGAGATCCACCCGATAACAGCGACGATACCAAGCGGTAATAGCTTCCCGAAAACTTGCCGTTCCTTCAAAGGGTGGATAACCGTGGGTTTGAGGCTTCTGTAAAGCAGCGATCGCCCCTTGTATGACAGGTTGCGGTGCCATACCATCGGGGTTTCCCATACCTAAATCGATCAAATCTAATCCCTGTTCTCTGGCCTTAGCTTTGAGTTCATCTAATCTAGCAAAAACATAGGTAGGCAAAGCTTCTAGGCGATCAGCACGACGCATCCAACTCAAACTCATAGTCACAGGAGTTTTACAAATTACCAGCAACTTTTTATCATAGCAAAATTTGTCACACAACTCCTGTTCTGGCTGTCATCAGGGAATTTATCGCGGCTAAATTGTCTTTCCACATTTCTGATAAAAAAAGTCCGCAGTGATAGCGGACTTAGGTTACTTTAAGGGTTAAATTAACTAAATTCCAGCCCCTGTGGTAACATCTTCATTAACCGTAGAAGAACCGGAACCGCCAAAACCATCGGTTTCTTTAGCAAAACCAGCATAAGCTTCCATTCCATGTTCTCCAATATCCAAACCCTCGAGTTCTTCTTCAGCACTCACACGGATACCCATGGTTGCCTTGAGAGCCGTCCAGACAATGCCACTGAAAATGGCTGTAAATGCACCAATGGCGACAATACCAACGATTTGACTTCCCAGTTGAGCAAAACCACCACCGTAGAATAGGCCACTTTCTGTGTTGAATAAGCCAACTGCTAGGGTTCCCCAGATACCATTGACTAAGTGGACAGAAATCGCTCCAACGGGGTCATCGATTTTGAGAACGGAATCAATAATGCTAACAGAATAAACAACGATTACACCAGCAACAGCACCGATGATCACAGCACCCCAGTAGGATACCCCATCACAACCGGCCGTAATACCCACTAATCCTGCTAAAATACCATTGATAATCATGGAGAGGTCGGGTTTACCGTCTTTAACCCAAGCGACGAAAGTAGCTGCAACACCACCGGCAGCGGCCGCTAAGTTGGTTGTAACAGCAATGTAAGGAACAGCTTCATCAGCAGCTAACTGAGAACCTGGGTTAAACCCAAACCAGCCGATCCAAAGAATGAGACAGCCTAAAGTTGCAATACTCATATTGTGGCCGGGAATCGCTTGGGGACGACCATCAATATATTTATTCATTCTAGGCCCGAGGATAGCTGCCCCCATCAGTGCAGCCCAACCCCCAACGGAGTGAACCACTGTAGAGCCAGCAAAGTCACTAAAGCCAAGGCTTCCTAACCAACCGCCACTCCAAACCCAGTGGCCGGTAATGGGATAGGAAATACCTACTAACAATAAACTGAAAACTATGAAATCATTAAACTTGATCCGTTCGGCAACTGCCCCAGAAACGATGGTGGCTGCGGTTCCAGCAAAAGCTGCTTGGAACAAGAAGGCTACGGAAACAGGCAGTCCAGCAGGGAAGGGGTCGAGTCCGTAGGTTGCCGGTTCTCCACTGAGGAACCATCCTCCAGACCCAATAATGGGATTTTCAGGGCCGCCAAACATTAGAGAATAACCGATCGCCCAATAAGCGAGAGTTGCTAGGGCAAAAACAATCAGGTTTTTGGAGAGAATGTTAACGGCGTTTTTGTGACGACAAAAGCCGGTTTCTAACATCCCGAAACCTGCATTCATGAAAATAACGAGGATCGCTGCAATCAGTACCCAGATAGCGTCGAGGGTTCCTTGTAGTTGGAGAACTGCGTCAGCATTTTCCGTAGTAACTTCTAGGACGTTGATTTCTACACTTTCAGCGACAACAGCCTTATTCCAAACAATAGTAATAATAGCTGCTAAGGGAATACAAGCAATCCAATATGGAGAGAAGGATCTGGCGATTGTTTTTAACGGTTGCCAGACCGGGACATCTTTTTTTGTTCGTGTTGATACCATTTTAGGAGATGATTAAGAAAATCATTAACACCGGAAATGACTGAATATTGAGTTAAGGATCTCTGGTTCAGTTATTTCCTTCTTTAGTGTATAAACTCTAAAGAGAATTTCTGGATTTCCTCAAGGTCACTTAAGGATTTTCCCTAGATTTTCCTAAAAATCTTTAACTTTTTCCGATGTCTCTTACCATAGTTTGCGTCATTTCTTAGTCAGAGCGTCTTGGGGAGAACAGGAAATTAACCATTTACCAAACATTGAACATTGAACATTAAACATTGAACATTTTGGTTTCAAGCCTCTCCCTTTAGGGAGAAAGAAGTTTGGGAGAGGTTTCAAGCCTACTTCCAAACGAATGAT
>JAAUYK010098419.1_pt1 | contig 10674 bp, 7 predicted proteins | sample 7278021 | NCBI WGS metagenome assembly JAAUYK01 (sample SAMN14350223, study PRJNA611818) | marine sediment metagenome | isolation source: surface marine sediment (1.8m) | place: French Polynesia: Moorea | collected 2018-08
ATCGAAGATGTAGGCAGTTCCAATGGGACTTATATCAACCACACGCCTCTGCTGCAAGGCAATCGCCATCGACTACGACCGGGCGATCGCATTGCTTTGGGCAAAGGAGACAAGATGACTTTTATTTTCCAACTCTCTTGAGATGGGGGACTGGAGCGAGCACTTATGTGAATACTGAGGGCTGAATCCCTAATTAATTGTTTATCCTAGGGATAAGAGGCATTAGGCATCGGCAATCAGGAAAGTTTAATGCAAGCAAATTGGCGGATCGGCTCTTTGTGGGGAATCCCTCTATATCTTGATTCCTCATGGTTTTTAATCTTAGCTTTTGTCACTATTGTCAAGGCTAGGGATGTGGGTTCCTGGATTGCTGGATTTATTCTGGCTCTGTTGCTGTTCGGTTCGGTGTTGCTGCACGAACTCGGTCACAGCTTAGTAGCGCGATCGCAAGGTATTGGTGTCAATTCGATTACTTTGTTTCTTTTTGGCGGAGTAGCTTCTATTGACCGGGAATCTAAAACGCCTGGGGAAGCCTTTCAAGTGGCGATCGCCGGTCCAATTGTCAGTATGGTCCTATTTGGGCTTTTTTACGTTCTGACTCAGTTGTTTAGTGAATCTGGGCTTATACACTTGTTAGCTTCAGATTTAGCTAACATCAACCTAGTTTTAGCTTTATTTAACTTAATTCCCGGCTTGCCTCTAGATGGAGGACAAGTATTGAAAGCGATTGTTTGGAAAGTTAAGGGCGATCGCTTCGCCGGCATGCGCTGGGCTGCCGCTAGTGGCAAATTATTAGGCTGGTTCGGAATATCACTGGGGTTATTTTTTCTCTTAGTGACAGGAGAAATAGGCGCAGTTTGGATTACCTTAATTAGCTGGTTTGTGTTGCGCAATGCTGATGCCTACGACCGAATGACTCAGCTACAAGAAGCTTTATTAGAGCTAGTAGCAGCAGACGCGATGACTCGAGAGTTTCGCGTGGTCAATGCTAACTTGACCCTGCGCTATTTTGCTGACGAGTACATTCTCACAGATACTAGTACCCCCGTGGCTTACTACGCTGCTTCTGATGGACGCTATCGCGGTCTGGTGAGAGTAAAAGATTTGCAATCAGTTGAGCGCAGTCAGTGGGATAGCCAAACCTTGGAAGTAATCGCTCATCCCTTGACAGAAATCCGCTCTGTACAAGAGAAGACGCTTTTAGTAGAGGTGATTAAAGAGTTAGAAAAGATTGACGATTTTCGGATTACTGTTCTTTCTCCTGCTGGTACAGTGGCAGGGGCGATCGACCGGGGTGATATTGTCAGGGCTGTCGCCGCCAAACAAAATCTGCCCATTCCTGAAACAGAAATCAAGCGGATCAAAGCCGAGGGAACTTACCCCCCTTATTTGCCCCTACCGGCGATCGTCAAAACTATTCAGCAAGGATGAAGCACAGGCATAACGTTACACTAAATTTGATTGACGCTGAGGGGATAGGAAAGAAGATCGGCTAACTGTTATGGCGCGAGGCGATCAAATTTACGTCTATAGAGAATTTCTCAACCTCCAAGGGGTTTACGAGCATCATGGCATCGACTGTGGCAACGGTACAGTAATCCACTACCGCAAGCCCAGTGAAACGGTTGAGCGCACCTCTTTGGCTATCTTTGCTCGAGGCAACCAGATCTACGTGAAGCAATATCCGGTTGGATTTTGTTTTATTCTGGATGTCGTGGTTCAGCGGGCAGAAAGTCGATTAGGCGAACGTAAATACAACATGCTGTTCAACAACTGCGAGCACTTTGCCAGCTGGTGTAAAACGGGTATCAGTGATAGCAAGCAAGTCAGAAATTTTATCCCGGCGATCGAGAAACTGAATACCTATAATTTGTACGAACCGCTCAAACAAGCACTTCAGGAAACGAATTCCAATAATGCCGAACAGTTATTAAAACAGGCTTTAGCAGATATTAAGACAGTTTGGGACCAAATTCAGCCTCAGTACAAAAAATCCCTTGAGGAGATGGACATTTGGCATCAGGTTGCTTTGCAAGCTGTCAAGCAAAACCGAGACGACTTAGCCCGCGCAGCACTGATGCGAAAGTGGAACTATAACAAGCGTGCCACTGACTTACAAGATAAGCTGAAACAGCTAGCAGCGATGACAGAAACCCTAATTCGCAACAGCAGGAACTTAACCTAGTAACTAATCATCAAACCAGCTTGAACGCCATGCTGCCTCTGCTTGTGCCACTGCACATTCCCGCTGTTTTTTTTGATACTGTTCTCGAAGTTTGCCAATTTTCCCTAAAAGATTGCGAATCTTATTTCGTTCTGCGTTCAAAGTTGGGTCAGAAAATTCAATTTCCGATAGCCGCAGGCAGATTGCCGTAATTTTGGTTATAGTTGAATCTTGGGATTGCTCATTATTGTCAGTTTCAATTAGCAAATTTAAGAGATTAGGAGAACCACTAATTGCCGAACCATTTTCCTCGGTTTTCATCGCCATTTCGAGAACTTTTGCTGGCAATTTATCTGGTAAAATCCTAACTTGCTGTAGATAGCGGTTTGCTTCTCTAGAAAGGCTTTCCAAGGTTTTATTAATTGCTCTTTCTATTTGTTTTTGCCACTGAAACAAATCATCTGGATTAGTTATTAATTTCAGTTTTTCTTCAGTAGATTCATTCAGTTTTGATAATTCTTCCTCACTAGCATCTGGAAGCTTCGCTTCTGCTTTTATTTGTTCTGTTGGAGTTGGTGATGGTAATTCTCTCTGCTCAGATAGCGGTTGTTGTCCCTGATTTTCTCCTGGTTCCTGATCCATTGGCAACTTACTGAGCATTGGATCGATGATATTTATCTTTGGAGAATCTACTGACTGATTTGAGAATTCCAGATGGGAAAGTAGCTGAGGTCGAATCTGTTTTCCCAGTTGTCGAAGGTTTTGCTGGAATTTTTGTCGTTGATTTAAGGATAAACTCAGAAACGAATCTGGATAGGCTTGAGTGCAAATCTGATAGTTTGCTAGAATCAACTGCTTTTGCACTGACTCACTCAATAAACGCAGGTATTTAGCATAGATACTGTAGAGTTCGGCGGCAAGGGTTGCTACTGTCTCTTCGAGTACAGCTAAATCCCGCTTAATTTGCTGAATTTCTCTTGCCATAATATTTAAGTCAAAAGTCAAAAGTCAAAAGGCAAAAGGCAAAAGACAGAAAAAAATTCCTTGCTTTTGCCCTTTGTTAAGTTGGTTTAATAGAGATTGGCTATTTTTTCTTTTTCCCTTTTTTAGCAGCACCTCCTTTAGCTTTTTTGCTAGTTGGAGCAGGGGCTTGTTCGGTTTTTTTGCTAGTTGGAGTAGGGGCTTGTTCAGCTTTTTTGCCAGCTTGAGCAGCTACTTCTTCAGCGAAGTCAATTTCTTTTTTTTCAATTCCTTCACCTAAGACAAAGCGAGTAAAGCGCCGCACCTGAATGTTTTCACCCAATTGGGCAATGGTTTGTTTGATCAACTCTTCGACAGTGATGCTTTGGTCGCGAATGTAGGGCTGATCTATCAAAGAAAGTTCCTTCAGGCGTTTTTGAATCCTACCCTCCACAATCTTTTGCTTAATATTGTCTGGTTTTTTAGCCAGGTCATCCCGACCCATCTCAATCTCTTTTTCTTTTTGGCTCACTGCTACTGGGATGTCCTCTACCTTAACGTATTCTACGTTAGGGCAAGCAGCAATTTGCATGGCAATGTTGCGCACTAGGGTTCGAAACTCTTCACGGCGAGCAACAAAGTCAGTTTCACAGTTGACTTCCACTAAGACACCAATGCGTCCTCCAGTGTGGATGTAGCTGTCTATTAACCCTTCGGCAGCAATGCGGCCTGCTTTTTTTTCTGCTGAGGTGATTCCCTTTTGCCGAAGCCATTCTGTGGCCTTGGTAAGATCGCCATTACTTTCTTGAAGCGCTCTTTTGCAGTCCATCATGCCAGCGCTAGTTTTTTCACGCAGCTCTTTGACAAGTTTTGCCGATATTTCCGCCATTTTACTTTTGTTCCTACTCTACAAACATGATTAGACGGTGACTGAGGAAGTCTGATAAAGTCTTTCAGTATTCAGAATTACTATTGGCTATTCTTCTTCACTATCGTTCTCCTCACTGGCTAAATAATCTTCCGACCATTCTCCTTCTTCCTCCTCATCTTCGTAATCGATGTCTTCTATCGCTTCCTCTAACTCTTCGTAGTCCTGTTCAGATTCGAGTTGACCGTGACGCCCTTCGTAAATAGCATCTGCTAACTTTCCGACGATCAGCTTAATCGAGCGAATGGCATCGTCATTAGCGGGGATGGGAATATCGATGAAATCGGGGTCGCAGTTAGTGTCTAGCATTGAAACAATGGGAATTCCCAGTTTTTGACATTCTAGAATGGCGTTATATTCCCTTCGCTGGTCTACAATCACGACGATTTCAGGAAGTCGGCGCATTGTTTTGATGCCACCGAGATATTTTTGCAGTTTCGCTAGTTCACGGCGCAGGACAGAAGCTTCTTTTTTCGGACGCTTGTCGATGCTTCCGCTTTCTTCGAGATGCTCTAGTTCTTTGAGTCGCTCCACCCTGGTTTTGATGGTCTCCCAGTTAGTAAGCATTCCTCCCAGCCAGCGCTGGTTGATGTAGTAAGCGCCACAACGGGAGGCTTCTTGAGCGATAATTCCGGCAGCCTGACGCTTAGTGCCTACAAAAAGAAACTTCTTGCCCTGTTCTGATCCTGTGCGCATATAGTCGTAGGCATCTTCCATCAGTTGGGCTGTCTGCACCAAGTCAATGATGTGGACGCCGTTGCGGGCAGTGTAGATATACGGATCCATTTTTGGGTTCCAGCGGCGGGTCTGATGGCCAAAGTGAACCCCTGACTCTAGCAGGTCAGCAAGTGAAACAACTGGCATAATTTTTTGACTCCTGATTCGGGTTTATCCTCCATCCAGGTGGATTTCCCTTGAGAAACACCCGAACTCCTGGATGTGCGAATTTAGATAACTTTTTTAGACTAGCACAATAAATGTTCCCAATTGAAAGGCTGCTGTAGGGTCTCTTTCTTAGCGCTAAGTATTTATTGGCGTTTAGTGACGGAATTTCAAAGCAGGCGATCGCTCGACTATGTACTAAGCAGAAAACGGTACGGTAGAGTCAGGAAAAAATAACAGCAGGCTAACTCGCTGACATTTCTTACCTTTGCGTCAAGTCCTAAGTTTCGATCAAGGCACTGATAATTTCTTGCAACTGGGCGATCGCCTGATGTTGAGTGTCGCCGCTTTCGTTGATTTGACTGAAGGATTGCTCAGTTGCCTCCAACTTCTGCCGAATTTCATCCAGCCCAGCTTGCAGCGGCTGTAAAGTTTCTTCATAGACATTCACCCGCGACTGGAGTTGGGCAAGGGAAATCTGGAGTTGTTTCCAGCTTTCCTCCTCTACTTGCAACTGATGACCCTTCGCCTCTTGTTCGTTAGCTTGCTGCTCAATTATCTCCTGAAGCTGGCGAATGCCCTGTTGGATCTGCTCAATCTCAGCTTCCAATTTTTGCCGTTTCTCTTTAGTATTATTTTGCTGTTCTTCTAATTGAAGCAAAATTGGCTCCAGGTCGATCCCCTGATTGCCCTGATCGGGCTCAACGAGACCTTGCCGCCGCCGCAAAATCCGCAGGTGTATGAGCAAAATATCTTGTCGCTCCCGAAGGTGGCGGCGCTGACCCAGCAGAGTCTCATCTAACATTCTCCTTCTTTCTTGCTCGTCTGCTAGCTCTCCCTCGAGGCTGAGGCGGTCATATTCACTAGCCGCATTCAGCTTTTCTCCTAATTCTGTGACAGCTTGACACTGTAATGTCAGCTCTTCTTCCTGTTCATTAACAAAGCGCACCACCTTTTCCAAATCTTTCTGGAGCTTGTCCACAATTTCCTGTAGTTCTCCCAGGGGCATATTTTTTAGGGCTTCAATATTCAACTCAGGCTGGCTTTGGGCATCCCCTGACCCAGTTGCCAAGCGAGACATTGTTTCCCGCAGTTCCTCTATCTTTTGCAGCTGAAGATTAATCAGCTGAACTGACTCCTGCTTGCTTTTGAGAACATTCTCCTGAACCTGCAACTGAATTTTTGCTTGTTCAAGAGATGCCACTGCTGAATGCAATTCCTGCTTGCGGTTTTTCAGTTCCCCATCCTGTCGGTCTACTTCTCCTTGCTGCTGCTGGATATCTGCTCTTTGCTGCTCTAGTTGCTGCCAGTGGTTTTTCAAATTCTCCTGCTGGCTATTAACTGCCTCAAAAGCGAGATTTAGCTGTTCCCGAAGCGAATCTATTTCTCCTGAAGCAGGCGATAGATCACTCATCAGTGATTGAATCTTACCTGCTTGCTCTTCATCCAAAAACGCTGACTGCCGCTCTTCGAGGCATCTTTGTTCTTCTTGCAGAGACTCCCAAGATTTCTGAAGCTCCTGACGCTGCTGCTCTAGACGCTCAAACTCTTCCTCCATTTGTTCGAGCTGTTCGAGCCGCGCTTCCATTTCCATTTCTCGACGGTTCAGTTCCTCACTTTGATAGGTCAGAGACTGCTTCCACTGTTCAATTTCTTCTTCCTGTTTTTTTGACTTTTCCAAAAGACGGGAAAAATCTTGCAACAGGTAAACTAATCGAGCGCCAGCTAGCTCCGGTGTCCCCTGAATTTGCCGATTTCCAGCCAGATTGACAATCAACAGAGTGCCTTCCCCAAATTGATTGATTTGTTCAGAAGAAACTATTTCTTCCCCTGGTACAGCACTCCAAGTCTGGTCGTTACGCTGGCAAGCTAGGAGCTTAAGTTCCGTCTTCGAGCCGCCTATCAACCCTTTAGTCTGCTTTTTTACTTCTGCGAAATATAGCACGCTGATGGTCCTTTTTATGTCTGTTGTGCCTACTATTTGACAAAACCTTCGCCTAAATGTTGGTCTAATTAATCAATTTATCTCAAGGGTTTCGCGAGCGATCGTTCAATTTTCAAGAAACGCAATTGCCTGTAATCCCTCAATCATCGGGAGATCAAAAAGACACGCTTTCCGTCATGCACAGCAGCAGCGCAAGCTTCTCCATTATGGGCTAAAGAAACACAAGGGGTTTCTTCGCAGATCACTCGAAGTCTACAATCGCGCTGAAGAGATTTCTTTTCCTCTGGAAGCTGGAAAGCTCATTTCGGAAGAACACATCGCACTCTACGAGCCATTATAGCTACTCAATCCGCAACAATTTTTTTGTCCACTAAGTTAATATCCAGCATAACCCTCTCCAGAATGGCTTGCCAAGGCTTATGTCAGATACCAAGTTTATGGTTCGACAAGATCGAGTCTTAAATTGAGATGTTACTTTTGGAGGATTTCCGGGAACTTTATAACTGTAGGCTCTTGTGTGTAGGTAGCCCAACTGCCTGGCATCAGCAAGGGAAAATCTACAAGGAAATGAAGGAATGGTTGATAATCCGGAATTGTTCACCGGAAACGGTCAAGATATCTCACCAGACATCCAGGAGCTGAAAAATCCTGAAGGCGAACTTTATCTTAGGTTTTACCTGCCCTCTGGTGATGAATTTGCCCTTCCTGCTGCGGGCATCAGAGAGGTAATGCAACAAGCACCCGATCGAATCACAGCAATTCCCAATGCCCCTCCCTTGTTGTTAGGAACTATCAACTTACGAGGTCAGGTAATTTGGGTAGCAGATCTCGGTCAATTTTTGGGAGATACAGGCGGGTTGAATACAGAACGCCAGGAAATCCCTGTCATCGCTGTCGAAGACCAAGAAACCATTGTCGGATTAGCCGTCGCTCGGCTGGGAGCAATGGACTGGCTCGATGTTAAGCAGCTCCAAATGGCAACCAATATTCTGGACAATATGGCCCCTTTCGTGCAGGGTGAGTGGGTGTTAAACAAAGAGCTAAATCAGTGTCTGCGACTGCTAGACCAGGTAGCAATTCTGCGCTCGGCAAGGTGGGCAGCGTGAAAATGAACTGCTAAAAGAGATTTATTCATAAAACCAGATCTAAATTCATAGGCGCGACTAAAGCCAACAGCTAACAGAAGCCGTGGAGGGAGGCAAATGGCATCAGGGATGGATTACGCACAAGAATACGGACAAGCGGAAAAAGCCTACTTACAGGGAAATTTTCAAGAGTCAGCCAAAATTATTGACCGCATGGCTGAGGAGTTTCCTGACGATCCAACTGTTCTGCTGCTGCGGGGTCATATCTACTGCTATGGCTTGCACAAGTATGAATTAGCGCTCCAGCAGTATGAATCGGTTCTTCAACTGACCGATAGGTCAGATTTGATCGATTACGCCAATAAAGGTCTAGAACAAATCCGGCAATTCCAGTCTCGGGCAGAGGCGGACGCTCAGGATTTGCCTGAAGCCACACAACTAGAAGTCGGCGATCGCGAGTTTGGGCAAGCTGGCGAATTGGCAGGTGATTTAGATTCCCAAAACTGGGTCGAAGGTGAATCAAAGTTCGGAATTGAAGAGGAATTTTCAGATTCTAGTTGGGAAAATGGCTTTCAAGTTGACAGTATGGATTTGGACAGTACCAAAGGCGGCGAGAACTACTTAGAAGAGCCCAGTTTACCGACAGAGCAGCCCTTTGCTAATCCTTTTGCGAGTGAAACCCAAAACAATTTTGAGCCAACTTTTGAGGAGCTGTCTCACTCCGATCGCTCTGCTAATCCTTTTGACCACGAGGCAGTCCAAAAAACGGAACTGGACGATGGAGAAAATCTAGAAAACCAATCGTCTAACTTTCCTTTTCCAGAGGAGGAAAAAGCAGAGTATGGAGTGAGTAATTTTTCAGAGAGTGAAAATTCGACATTTGTTGTCTCTTCAGAACCCGAGGCAACCCTGTTGATGAACTCAGACAAAATCAATAACCTTGGCAGCGATCGCTTTGAGGAAGAACAAGCTGTTCAAGCAGCGGAGGATGAACCTGGCGATCGCCCACAGGAGAGTCAGGATTTTTCAGAGGACTTTGATGTCTTTAACGACGAGGATTTAGAGGAAATTACCAAGTTTGACGCTGCAGATGTCCAATCCCCACAGTCAGATGTAGATTTGCTCAATCCCCAAAGTGAGGGAGAAAGTGAAAATCTAGACTTAGAAACTGCAAATAATCCCGGAACCATTGGCGATGAAAAGGAAGCCAGTCTGAGTGATACCACCGATAGCGCTGCCGCCAACTTGACAAGTTTATCACTGGAAGAACCTACTGTCGAGGTTAAACAGGGGCTGCTGGCGCGGTTTGAGAATGCCTCTTTAAGCCAAAAACAATGGATTGCCGCTGGTGCTGCGGGAGTTGCCTCAGCGATCGCCGTATTTCTCGCTAGTTTAGCTGTCCCGAAGATCGCGGCCGATAACAGCCAAGGGGTTAGGATTTCCCCTCTGAGTCCAAATAGTGTTTTGATCAGTTTGATAGCTGGTGCCGCTAGCTTTGGTACGATTCTGTTTTTGGGGCAAATAACGACCAACCAAGTTAAGCGTTCTACTGAAGACTTACAGGCTCAGTTTAAGGCTGTCCATCAGGGGAATTTTAATGCCAAGGCAACGGTTTACTCGAAGGACGAGTTTGGTCAGCTAGCGGCTGGATTTAACCAAATGGCGCGGGTTATTTTAACAACCACCAGTGAGACGCAGCGACGGGCAGAAGAGATGGAACAGGCAAAAGAAGATATGACGCGCCAGGTGATTCGCTTGCTCGATGACGTTGAAGGGGCAGCACGGGGTGACTTAACCGTCAAAGCGACAGTAACTGCCGATGTTTTGGGCGCAGTCGCCGATGCCTTTAACTTGACTATTCAAAACCTTCAGGAAATTATCCGACAGGTGAAACAGGCGGCAGTGCAAGTGAATAAAGGCTCCACCGAGAGTGAGGTCTTTGCTCGCAATCAGTCTAGCGATGCCTTGCGCATGGCTGAGGAATTGGCAGTTACTCTCAACTCGGTGCAGATGATGACAGACTCGATTCAGCGGGTGGCTGAGAGTGCCCGAGAAGCAGAAGAAGTGGCCCGTTCCTCCTCAGTCACCGCCTTGAAAGGGGGCGAGGCGGTGGAACGCACGGTTGCTGGGATTTTGGAGATTCGGGAAACGGTGTCAGACACGACTCGGAAGGTTAAGCGGTTAGCGGAAGCATCCCAGGAAATTTCTAAAATTGTGGCGTTGATTTCTCAAATTGCCTCGCGCACGAATCTTTTGGCGCTTAACGCCTCAATTGAGGCAGCGAGAGCGGGGGAAGCGGGTCGAGGCTTTGCGATTGTTGCCGATGAGGTACGGCAGCTAGCAGACCGTTCGGCAAAGTCGTTGAAGGAAATCGAACAAATTGTCTTGCAAATCCAGAGCGAAACTGGTTCGGTGATGACGGCAATGGAGGAAGGCATTCAAGAAGTAATTGATGTGACTGAACGGGCAGAACAGGCCAAGAGAGCACTCGAAGACATCATTCAAGTGTCAAACCACATTGATGGTTTAGTACGTTCGATTACTGCTGATACGGTAGAGCAGAGAGAAAACTCCCGCGCTGTGGCTCAGGTGATGCAATCTGTGGAGTTGACTGCCCAAGAAACCTCTCAAGAATCCCAGCGAGTCGCTGGCTCTTTGCAAAATCTAGTGGGAATTTCCCAAGACTTGCTAACATCAGTTGAGCGCTTCC